>WFLX010123850.1_pt1 | contig 10757 bp, 12 predicted proteins | sample 4967041 | NCBI WGS metagenome assembly WFLX01 (sample SAMN12857096, study PRJNA449069) | gut metagenome | isolation source: stool from male and female vole | host: Microtus ochrogaster | place: USA:Florida | collected 2017
AAGGCCAAGTAAGCACCGTTAGCGATAAAGCTTCCAGAAGTAACGGCTGCCCCTTCATCAATATAAGTTTGTAAAACCACTGGATCAATTGGTCCTTGTTTTGCCAAATCCAATAAGTTCGCCGCATCTGGCCCCATCGCGAAGATTTGCGCTGTAGCTCCTTGAGCCACATGCGCCCCTGCATACTCGCCAGCTTCTGCAAAAGTGAACGTTACGGGTTGGAAAGCAAGACCCATTGCAACTGTACCCAAAATAGCGCAAACCATAACCATAATCGCTAAAGCGATCATGCCTTTTGGGAAGTCTTTACCAGGATTTGCAACTTTGTTTACATAAGGAGAAATTTTTTCGCANCCACCAACCGCGAAGACGAGGATGGAGAGCGAGGTGAAGTAATTCACATTAAATTGTGGAATCAAGTTTTCCCAACTGAAATCAAGATTCGCAAACGCATGATTTTGTCTTAATACCACTGCTGCAAAAATCATCATCACGATGTAGAGCAATGACATGACAAACATACTGGATCCAGNCACGGAGGTTAAAGCTTTTAAAGGANAAAGACCTTNAGAAGCTACCNAAAGGAAGAAGANGAATACGACTCCTGTAGCAAGCTGTACTTGCCAAGTCGGTAAAGAATCATACCAATGGTTTGAAAGGCACATCCAAGCCAACGCTTTCAAACCGCCGCTTCCCTTGGAAGCAATATATGGAATGTGTACTACCCAATATGTATAACCAGCATAATAAGCCAGTTTTGGATTTGTGGTCTCGAGTACCCAGCTTGTTACACCGCCGCCAGCGGTTTTGAAAGCTGAACCAAGCTCACCAACCATAAGAGCGTAGGGCACAAAGTATAACGCGAACATCAGGATCCATGAAAAGATAACCTGCGTTCCGTTAAAGTAGGCAAAGCCATTTACGACGTTTCCAAAACCCCATACGGTTGAAAACGCCATGAATGCTAGAGTTATCCACGAGATCTTTTTCTGATCTGCAGCCCCACTAGCATTGTCAGGTTTAGCCATGTAGAGAACACTCCTTTCTTATTTTCTTCTTGGGATATTATTCCATAAAATCCCATTAATTGGGATAAAATTTCATATTTTATCCCAAATTTTTCTAAAATTGTTGGTGGCTAAGAATTAAAAAATGAAAAAGTACCTTAATGTTTTATAGGTTTAAAGAGAAAAACAACGACAAAAAAAGGGACAGCTGAGCTGTCCCTTAAATGTCTGTAATTGTTTTTGAACCGTTTATTCAACGATTTCAGTAACGTTACCAGCACCNACNGTGTGNCCACCTTCACGGATNGAGAAGGTTGTACCGTTTTCGATAGCGATAGGAGCNATAAGNTCAACGTTCATTTCAACGTTATCNCCAGGCATAACCATTTCAACNCCATCNGGTAAAGTGATAACNCCAGTTACGTCAGTTGTACGGAAGTAGAACTGAGGACGGTAGTTGGAAACGAATGGTGTATGACGTCCACCTTCTTCTTTGCTCAATACGTAAACTTGAGCTTTGAATTTTGTATGTGGGTGAACAGAACCAGGTTTTGCAAGAACCTGACCACGTTGTACTTGGTCACGAGCAACACCACGGAGCAATGCACCAATGTTGTCACCAGCTTGAGCTTCATCAAGTTGTTTGTGGAACATTTCAAGACCAGTTAATACAGTTGTACGAGTTGGTTTGATACCAACGATTTCAACGTTGTCGGACAAGTGAGCNGTACCACGTTCAACACGTCCAGTNGCAACNGTACCACGACCAGAAATAGTCATAACGTCTTCNACAGCCATCAAGAATGGTTTATCAACGTCACGAACNGGATCATCGATCCAGCTATCAACTGCATCCATGAGTTCATCAATAGCAGGTGTCCATTCTGGATCGCCTTCAAGAGCTTTTAAAGCAGAACCGCGGATGATAGGTGTGTTATCNCCATCAAATTCATACTCATCAAGGAGTTCGCGGATTTCCATATCAACAAGGTCAACGAGTTCTTCATCATCAACCATGTCGCATTTATTTAAGAAAACAACCATTTTTGGTACGCCTACTTGACGAGCAAGCAAGATATGTTCACGAGTTTGAGGCATTGGTCCATCNGTTGCAGCAACAACGAGAATGGCACCATCCATTTGCGCTGCACCAGTGATCATGTTTTTGATGTAGTCAGCGTGACCTGGGCAGTCTACGTGTGCATAGTGACGATTTGGAGTTTGGTATTCAACGTGGGCAGTATTGATTGTAATACCACGTTCTTTTTCTTCTGGAGCACCATCAATCTGATCGTAATCAGTTTTTTCAGCCATACCTTTACCGCTCAATACGCTAGTGATTGCAGCAGTAAGAGTAGTTTTACCATGGTCAACGTGTCCGATAGTACCAATGTTGACATGGGTTTTGCTTCTGTCAAATTTTTGCTTAGCCATTCTATCCTCCTAGATTTTACAGACTGTAAANANTTTAAAGGATTGGGTATCNAAAAGCAATNATTTTTTACTTTCCNGATTCCGCAATAATCTTTTCAGAAATGCTCTTTGGCACTTCNGAATAGTGNTCAAANTTCATNGAGTAGTTACCACGNCCTTGAGTGAANGAACGTAAATCNGTAACGTAACCAAACATTTCAGANANTGGGATCATCGCACGNACGATNGTCGCATTACCACGTTCTTCNTGGTCAGTAATNTGACCACGACGGCTGGAAACGTCACCCATTACAGAACCAAGATACTCCGAAGGAGCAGTAACTTCAACAAGCATTACAGGTTCAAGCAATACAGGGTTGCATTTTTTAGCAGCTTCACGAAGTGCCATAGATGCAGCAATTTTGTAAGCTTGTTCCGAAGAGTCGACATCATGGTAGCTACCATCAAAGAGAGTAGCTTTGACATCGATCATAGGATAGCCTGCTAAAACACCTTTTTCCAAAGCATCTTGCAGACCTTCGTTGGTTGGTTTGATGTATTCCTTTGGAACGGTACCCCCAACAACGGCATCCACGAATTCATAGCCTTTGCCTTCATTTGGCTCAAATTTGATCCAAACGTGACCATATTGACCTTTACCACCAGATTGGCGGATGTATTTTCCTTCGCATTCTGCCGCTTTACGCAATGTTTCACGGTAAGCAACTTGTGGTTTACCGATCTTCGCATCGACGTTAAATTCACGACGTAAACGGTCAACGATGATGTCAAGGTGAAGTTCACCTACACCAGCGATAATCGTTTGGCCAGTTTCTTTGTTTGTATAGGTTTTGAAGGTTGGATCTTCTTCAGCCAATTTGGCCAAAGCAAGGCCCATTTTGTCTTGGTCAGCTTTGGTTTTTGGTTCCAAAGACAACTCAATAACAGGTTCTGGGAATTCCATTTGTTCAAGAATAATTGGATGATCAGGATCGGAAAGGGTATCACCAGTAGTGGTGTTTTTCAAACCAACCGCAGCAGCAATATCACCAGCATAAACCTGTGGAATTTCTTTACGGTTGTTGGCATGCATCTGCATTAAACGACCGAAACGTTCTTTAACATCTTTAGTGGAGTTAAGAACATAGCTTCCAGAATCTGCTACACCAGAATATACGCGGAAGAAGGTTAATTTACCGACGTATTTGTCTGTCATAACTTTGAAAGCGAGAGCCGCAAAGGGTTCTTCATCCGAAGCATGACGAACATCAGGATCACCATCCAAAGTGGTTCCATTGATGGAAGGAATGTCTACTGGAGAAGGCAAGTAATCCACAACGGCATCCAACATAGGTTGTACACCTTTGTTTTTATAAGCAGAACCACAAAGTACAGGGAAGAAATCACCATTGCAGACCGCAATACGCATAACACGTTTGATATCTTCTACAGAAGGTTCTTCTCCTTCGAGAACTTGCATCATGAAATCTTCATCATAGTCAGCCAAGAGTTCGAGAAGTTTTTCACGATACTCTTCCATTTGGTCNACCATATCAGCAGGNACTTCNCCATANACGANTTCCANACCNTTNTCNCCTTTNTTGTAGATNGCNCNACGTTCGATNATNTCNACGATTCCTTCAAANTCNCTTTCAGCACCGATTGGCAACTGNATNGGNCAAGANTTNGCNCCNAAACGATCCACAATGGTNTTGCAACTCATGATAAAGTCAGCACCAGTGGAGTCCATTTTATTAACAAATACAATTCGAGGAACTTTATATTCCGTGGCTTGACGCCATACAGTTTCGGTTTGAGGCTCTACGCCAGCTTTGGCATCCAAAACAGTCACAGCACCATCCAATACACGTAAGGAACGTTCTACTTCGACAGTGAAGTCTACGTGTCCNGGAGTATCGATGATGTTAATACGGTTGCCATTCCANTGAACGGTTGTNGCNGCAGAAGTAATGGTGATACCACGTTCTGCTTCTTGGTCCATCCAGTCCATTGTGGANGCACCNTCATGGGTTTCACCAATTTTTCTATTTACACCTGCGTAAAATAATACACGTTCAGTGGTTGTTGTTTTGCCGGCGTCGATGTGAGCCATAATTCCAATGTTTCTTGTGTTTTCAAGGGAATAATCTCTTGGCATACTTCGACATCCTTTCGTTTCAAATTTATNACTAGCCAAGCTGGCTTAAAACTCTTACCAGCGGTAGTGAGCAAAGGCTTTGTTGGCTTCAGCCATACGGTGAACNTTGTCACGNTGTTTTACAGAAGCACCTGTGCCATTAGCAGCATCGATGATTTCTGCAGCAAGACGTTGTTCCATNGTTTTTTCATTACGCAATCTTGCGTAGTTTACAAGCCAACGAAGACCTAACGTTAAACGTCTTTCTTCGCTTACTTCAACTGGAACTTGATAGTTNGCACCACCAACACGGCGNACTTTCAATTCAAGTTGAGGCATGATATTTTCAAGTGCTTGTTCAAACACTTCCATTGGTTGTTTTCCAGTTTTAACTTCTACAATGTCAAATGCATTGTACAAAATCTTTTGAGCTGTTCCACGTTTTCCATCAATCATGATTTTGTTGATTAAACGAGTTACAAGCTTAGANTTGTAAATGGGATCTGGAAGTACATCCCTTTTCGCTACATGTCCTTTTCTTGGCATGGTCTATTCTCCTTTCACGACTGATAGATAATTTTACTTTTTAGGTTTTTTCGTTCCGTAAAGAGAACGGCTTTGTCTGCGATCATTTACACCAGCGCAGTCAAGNGTTCCACGAATAATATGGTAACGAACACCTGGCAAGTCTTTAACACGTCCGCCACGAATNAGTACTACGGAGTGCTCTTGCAAGTTATGGCCGATACCTGGAATATAAGCGGTAACTTCCATCCCGTTGCTCAAACGTACACGAGCGTATTTACGAAGAGCNGAGTTCGGTTTTTTAGGAGTCATAGTACCAACACGAGTGCAAACACCACGTTTTTGTGGGCTAGACTGATTTGTTGGACGGGACTTTAAAGAGTTATAGCCGCGATTGAGCGCAGGAGATTTGGAAACATTCTCACTGGACTTACGGCCTTTACGAATCAATTGGTTAATTGTAGGCATTGCTTCTCCTTAACTTATCCTTTTTTCTTTTGTTTCCATACAAACGAATCCGGGTGGGTCATTTGTCATTCTTTAAAAAGAGCGACCCAGCCGCTCATTGCATGCTTTGCAAGCATATCTAAAAGGAGATGTAATGTCAATAAAATTTTCTAGAAATTTTTTTAAACGGCTAGAAAACTTGAAAAACCAAGNGNGATTCTTTTTGTATCTCTTTNAAATTCTCTCCTGTCTTAAAATTGTGCCCTTTAAGCACNANNATAAGGCNCNGTTAAATTTTTGNTACACTAAAANCAGAACGGAAAGGAGTTAAAAANATGAAAAAGAAAATCGTATTCATTGATATGGATGGNACCCTTTATCAAACNGAAAAGGATGTAGTTCAACCTTCCTCCATCAAAGCCATTCAAACGTTCAAAGACAACGGAATGAAAGTCTATGCTGCTACCGGTCGGCCCCTTAATATGTTGCGCCCCATTTTAGACCATGTCCAATTTGATGGCTATGTTTTGATCAATGGAGGATACACCTTAGATCAAAATTTCAATGTAATGGATGCCAATCCCATTGCCTCTCAAACTTTAGAAGATCTACTTACACTTGTAAAAGACCATCAACTTGGCTTAATGATTCACTTTGGAGATGCTTCTTATATTTATAACGATTTCTATCCCACTTATGAGTTTGCCAAATATACCAACTCCCTAGATGGCCTGTTTTATGATCCCACACTTTCGTACCACAAACGGCACCCCGCTTATAACGCAGTGGTGATGACTAAAGATCCCAGTCTCATTCAAGATTTTATGGAAAAGCATCCCGATTTACGTCTTGATTTAATCAACGTGAAAACCGAAGGATTTGCGTATGATATTTTCCCAAAAGAAAACGATAAGACTCGAGGAATTGAGGCGGTTTTAGATCAAGAAAATCTAGATTGGCAAGAAGCCGTAACCTTTGGCGATTCCACCAATGACTTAGGAATGCTTGAAAAGGCCGGTTTAGGAATCGCTATGGGGACAGCTAAAGATCAAGTAAAAGCGGCTGCCGATTATGTCACTACCTCGGTCTATAACAATGGGATTGCCAATGCGGTAAAACTCGTTTTAGAGTCCGAATAAAACTTTAAAGTTACTTATACTTTTCTTAATCNATANNGATTCCTCTCCAGGAAAAGATGAGCTTAACCTAAAAATAGAAATAGCCAGAACTTCTAAACCTACCGAGTTCTGGCTATCTTTCTTTATTATTCTTCGTCTTTCAAGCTTTCGATGATTTCTCTTAACATCTCATCTTGTGCTGCTTGAGCCTCGTCCTTATCTCTTTTTGAGGCGGCTTTAATCGCAAGAAGCGCTCCTAAAATTTCTTCAGGAGGAAGGTCATCTTCCGCTAATTCCATAAAATAGTGACTTACCCATTTTTTAGCGATAGAATGGCGAAGCTTGACCTCAAGAGGAGAAAAATCTTCGTCTCTTACTTCTTGAGCGGCAATGGCATGAGCCAATAACATTTCAAAGGGAGTTCCAATTNNCGACTTTCCTTTTTGATCTTGGTCGAAATCATCCTTTGAAGTAAGAATCCCATAGGCCTGGGAAAGACAATAGGTTGCTATTGTATGAAGAAGTTCAACAAAATCGTCGGGATTTAAGGTAAGAGTATCTTCAGGAACATCGACTTCTACCTTAAAAGAATGATCTTTATTCATNAANACCTCGCCACCTTTCTAGGAAANTTATTATATCATTAATTTATTTAATCAACTCTATTTTAAAAATATATTTTTATTAAAAAGCACATTGATAAATAGAGGCTAAAAATTAAAAACGCTTAAATTCTTAAAAGAATTTAAGCATGGCTAAAAGCGCAAGAGAAGAAAAATCTTCTAAAAGAAAGATTTTTCTAAATCGAGGATTTCCAATCCTTCGTTGATATCCTCTTGTGGAAGAGACGCTTGAAGAAGTGTTTTCCAAAATTGAGCCCCAAGTTCTTGGGCCTGAGCTTGGATGGCTTCAAAAGTGTCAGGATCAAAAGAGGAAGTATTAATCTGCTTTTGAGCAGCCAAAGCGCGCGCCGTAAGAAGAGGGATCATTTCGCTTTGGTTCAATTCCCCATCTCCTTGAAAAAAATTAGGATGGTTTTGAATCCAACAACAAAGTTGTGAAAAACACGCTGTAGCGACCAACGAGGCGTAAGCGTCAATTTGCGAAGGAGAAAGAGTTGAAAGAGAAAAAGTAGATTTTTGCATTTGATAAAGTTCCTTTCTTTTCTAAGAGGAAGAAAAACTTCTCCCTAAAAACAAGTCATCAATCACTTTTAAAAAAGTGAAAGAATTGTGTTTGAAAATCAAAGGTCAAATGGAAAATCTATAAAGGTTCTTTTTTTCAAGCTTATGAAAATAATAAGGCCTTGTGAAAGATTTTCCTGTTCAATAGAGTATCCGTCCGTCAAACCATGTNCTAAAATNGACNTTCCAAAAACAGTCTTTGGTAAGANGTTTTGAAAAGTTTAAAAAGTTAATCAAATCTTTTAATATTCCGATCAGGTAAAAACTATTGAACGATTGAAACGAGAAGCAATTTGTTTCAATTTCTCACAATTTTTTCTATATCACTTGAACCCTCTTTCTTTTGTGTAATCTAAGTATATCATAAACATTTCATTTGCCAACACCTAAATTTTGAGTTATATTGTAATGATAAATATTAAAATGCCCCTCCGATTGGAAAATAAATCGGAGGGGCATTTTTTTATGGTTGAGGCAATACGAAAACGGCTTTCGCTTGAGCTAATACAGTCGCTAAATTCCAAGGTTTCGATTTNGCTTTAGAATTNGGATCGTGAACATTTGTTTGGTTGGTATGNTCTAAATCTTTAATGACCATAATGTGACCAGCCGAAGTAAAATCTCCAGGTCCCATGGACAAAATCAAAACGTGATTTTGAGCGAGTTCCTCAGCTACCAACGTTTCATCCACTATACATTGCCAAGTATTAATTCCATAAAGAGCGGGATAATCTTCAAATAAGGACCAAGNCGTCCCCACACCATCCACATAATAGCCGTGTTGTTGAGCATACTCCGCCACATCTATAGGAGAAATGGCTTGCTTGGTTAAAAAACTTAGAGCCATTGCTAAGGAAGTCGGTCCACAACCTGTATCCTTCAAAAATCCATCCCCATACCATGTACTTTGGTATTTTTCGTCCGTTTGAAAATAATAGGGCATTCCATCCTCGGGCTGTAGCTTTTCTGAGGAGGACCAAAAAGTACATCCAAAGAAACCAAAAAGAAAAATGGCAAGGAACCAAGCCTTAAATCCTAATTTCTTTAACCTTTTGTTGATCTTATAAGTTTTCATGGCTCTAAAATACCAATTCAATCTAAAGAAGAAGAAGGGAAAAGGAAAACAATTGGTAAACCTTTTCCCAATATTTTTCTGACCTATTCTTCTTTTAAAATTAATATTTGGGCTTTTAAAAATTCCGCTTCGGCTACATCATGGGTAGAAAAAACCAAGGCAAAATGCATTTGAGCTTGTAAAGCTAAGATGGTTTCCATTAACTGTTGTCGCAAGGTTTCATCAAGCGCATGGAAAGTTTCATCCAACAATAAAAGATCTGGTTCTTTCATCATGGCACGGGCTAAACCTGTTCGCTTGCGCTGCCCAGCGGAAAGCGTACTCGCTTTTTGATTCCAGAAAGATTGGCAATCAAAAACCTGAATCCAATGTTTCGTCATCGATCGCCGTTGGTTTAAAGGCGTTTTGGAAAAATCAATCCCTAACTCAATANTTTCGAAGCAANAGAGCATTGGATATAATTCATCTTGATCAAACACCATAGAGACCTTCCCTTGACGATGGACTCTTCCTTCATTGGGTTCAAGAAGTCCAGCTAAAACCTTCAATAACGTACTCTTACCCACCCCCGAAGGCCCCATCAGAGCAATTCGTTGATCCCTTTCAATTTGCAAAGAAAAATGATCTAAAATAGTTTTTCCATCTAAATTGATAGAGATATCTTCAAGGGATACTAAAGCTGGTTGGGAAGAATCAAAAAAATAACTCGTTCTTCCTTTTTGTATTTCTTGCGTGGACCACCAAGAAGCCAAGCTCCATATATTCCTATTTTTTTTCATGGCAATAGCGGATTCCAAAGAAAAATCCGTCCTCTCCCTTCTTTAAACTATTGGCTAACCTTTGACTTTTATCTTTTCTCATTTCTTCTTTTNCAAGAAGAATCATTANGCTCTCTTATAANCTCATTCTTTCTCTNTATTNTNAAANGAGCTGGTTCGGAAAAATTTACCTTGGGCCGCCTTTAGTTTCCTTTTTATTAAGCAAAGGACAATTCTAAAAAATAATTTTAAAAAGATTATTTTTTAACTTTATTTTAATAATTAAAGGTAAATTAAGATTATAACTAATCAGGAAGAGGAGACGAGTTATAAAAATCTTTCAAATTTTTTAGAGTTTTTAACTCTCTTGCTAGCATTCTTCCTATGATTTGTTATAATGATTTCGCCCAAGGAATTACATTTTTCCTACACTTGAGATATGGGATTTCGGATGTACTTACCGGTGTCGAAGACCGTTGGATTCATTNGATTGATGATATCGGTATCCTAAACGTAAGACAGAAAACCCACCTGCATAAACAACAGGCAAAAATCTCATTTCTTGGGTTGGCCGGANTNTTCCGGTCTTTTTTTTTGCCCTTTTAAAGGAGAAAAGAAAAGAAATGAAATAAGAAGAAAGATTAATCCCTAAAATAAAAAACGCAAAGCTTTTCGCTTTGCGTAATTTAAATTGACTACTTAATTGTAACAGTTGCACCAGCAGCCATGAGTTTTTCTTTGATGGTTTCAGCTTCTTCTGGAGCAATGTTTTCTTTGATTGTAGCAGGAGCGGAGTCAACAAGTTTCTTCGCATCAACAAGGCCAAGACCAGTGATTTCACGAACAGCTTTAATAACTGCAACTTTTGTACCACCGATGTCAGTTAAAGTAACAGTTACTTCGCTTGGTCCTTCATCAACAGCTTCAGCAGCAGCAGGACCAGCCACGGCAGCAGCAGCTACAACACCAAATTTATCTTCGATTGCTTTTACAAGATCGTTCAATTCAAGAATGGTTGCCTCTTCAAGATAGGCAAGGATGTCTTCCTGAGTAATTTTAGCCATTTCTATTTTCCTCCAAATATACTGCAATA
>WFLX010317078.1_pt1 | contig 10752 bp, 11 predicted proteins | sample 4967041 | NCBI WGS metagenome assembly WFLX01 (sample SAMN12857096, study PRJNA449069) | gut metagenome | isolation source: stool from male and female vole | host: Microtus ochrogaster | place: USA:Florida | collected 2017
TCCTCGTTGAGCCGCACCTCGATGGACCGAAGCTCGGCCATGCGCTGATAGGCCCGCTGATCCATCTCGTCCGGGGTGGGGTCAGCGGTGGCCACCACGGTGCTGCCCGCGGAGGCGGCAGGGGCCGCGCCGTCCTCGGCGGGAGCGGCGGGAGTGCGGACCTTGTTGGCCGAGGCCAGGATGACCTCCCGCTCCTTGGCGATGTCGGCCAGCTCCTTGTCGATCTCCATAGTCCGGGCCAGAGCCTTGTTGTGGAGGTTCACGTCCGAGCAGGCCTCGTCGATGAGGTCGATGGCCTTGTCGGGGAGGTAGCGGTCGGTGATATACCGCTCGCTCATGGTGACCGCCAGGCGGCACATTTCAGGGGAGACGGCCACCTGGTGGAAGGACTCGTAGTAGGGGGCGATGCCCTCAATAACTTTGACGCTGTCCTCAATGGAGGGCTCCTCCACGATGACGGGCTGGAACCGCCGCTCCAGAGCGGAGTCCATATTGTTCCCTGTGTACAGGCGCATGCTGTCTACGAAAACAAATACCTTCTGGGAACTTCCATGGCAAGACCTCTTATTGCAAAGAAACTGGTTGAAATCGCCCGGAAAGAAGGCGCTGCCGCAATCTGCCACGGTGCTACCGGCAAAGGAAATGACCAGATCCGTTTTGAATTGGGCATCAAAGCCCTTGCTCCTGATTTAAAGATTATTGCAGCATGGAGAAATGACAAGTGGACATTAGACTCCCGCGAATCTGAGATTGCTTACTGCAAGGCACACGGCATCGACCTGCCTTTCTCCGCAGATTCCAGTTACAGCCGTGACCGTAACTTATGGCACATCAGCCATGAAGGACTGGAGCTTGAGAATCCCGCAAATGAACCGAACTTTGAACATCTTCTTGTTCTGGGTGTTACTCCCGAAAAGGCTCCCGAAGAAGGCGAATATGTTACCCTGACCTTTGAAAAAGGCATTCCTACTTCCGTAAACGGTAAACAGATGAAGGTTTCCGACATTATCCGTGAGCTGAACGCTCTGGGCGGAAAACACGGCATCGGCATTGTTGATATTGTAGAAAACCGTGTAGTAGGCATGAAGTCCAGAGGTGTTTATGAAACCCCCGGCGGAACCATCCTTTACGAAGCTCATCAGCAGCTTGAAGAGCTGATTCTTGACCGTGACACCTATGCAGTTAAGAAGGATATGGGAAATAAAATGGCACAGATCGTTTACGAAGGAAAATGGTTCACTCCTCTTCGTGAAGCGGTTCAGGCATTCATTGAATCTACTCAGGAATATGTGACAGGCGAAGTGAAATTTAAACTGTACAAAGGCAATATCATTAAGGCCGGCACTACTTCTCCTTACTCATTATACAATGAGAGTATTGCTTCCTTTACCACCGGTGACCTGTACGATCACCACGATGCGGAAGGCTTTATCAATCTATTTGGCCTTTCTACCAAAGTGCGCGCTATGAAGATGCAGGAACGGGGAGAGTTATAATCAGCTCTCCACAAACTGCAGGGACGAACTTTCAGAAGGCAGGATACTTTTATGGATGTGATCACCATGCTGCTTTCTTATTTTGCAGCAGTTAATCTGATTGGATTTGCCCTAATGGGCATCGATAAATACAAAGCGAAAAAAAGGGCCTTCCGGATTCCGGAAGCAACCCTTTTTATCGTTGCAATTATCGGCGGAAGCATAGGTTCCATTCTTGGAATGTATGCTTTTCGCCATAAAACCAGGCACCGCGCTTTCGTGTACGGCATGCCTTTTATTTTAATTGTCCAGATTGCGCTTCTTATTGCACTTTTCAATGCACCCTTTGAAATATCGATCATATAAAAACAACACTTAAAGAACTATTCTCTGACAAATACATAATAATTCGTGTCATGACCGCCCCAGCGGTAATCCCCGCTCTTCCACTCTATGATCATATAGTCCCTGTCATCCACTGTCACAATCTCATAAGCACAGGCAGTATGGTTGTAATATTTAAGCACATATCCCTTTGTCCAGCTCTGCATCTCTTTGCCGGACATTGTTTCATCCATATAGACGCTGGAAAAATCCCCGCCTTCACCAAAGTGCATATGCTTATACATCATTCTATCCTGGGGAATATGACTTACATCCGGTGAAAATTCTTCTTTACTGCGGATAAAATCAAAAGCCTTCCAGTCTCCCAGAACACGCTCATCATTTACAAAAGGCATATCCGTGTTATCCTCCCTGGCAATCTCACGTCCGGTATACCTTTTATTGTCAATCTGCTGCAGCACAATTACGGTAGGCATTCCGCCCCGCAGATACTCATCGGATTTATTCTCTACAAACATATAACGGCTTTCCTGATCCTCCTCGACCTCATAACGACACAAACATGACTGATCCCCGCCGTTTAATTTCAGATATCCTTTTGTCCAACTAAAGATCCAATAATCTTCTCCCCCTGGCAAAAAATAGATTTCACCGTCCTTGTTTCCAAAGAAGGCTTCTCTCGCCTCCATGCCCTGGGCATAAAAATCTTCCTTCACAGCATATTCGCCCAGCACCTTCCATTTGCCGACTACCTGTTTATCCTCTTTAAATGGTAGGTTGATATCTTCATGCAGTTCCCCTATTTCGTCCCGAAGTTCCAGCACCTTGGCTGCCACCTGAATTTCCTTGCCATTTTCTTCTCCATAAGTCAAAAATCCGGAAATCCGCTGCAAATTCTTTTTCCGGATCTCCAAGTCCAGTCTGCGGCATGCTGCTTGAAAATCTTCTGCATGCACCAGAGGAAGGGGCAGAATCGGTCCCTTAAGAATCATTTCTCCAAAACTATTTTTCTCCATTACCGTTTCTATTTCTCTGGTCTTTTCCATTTCTTTCCCAAACATATATCTTACCTCCGAAATGGCAGCAAGCATGTTTTGATATTCCGATTCCCGGCGATCCAAAATGCCTTTTATGAACTTGACATCATCAGCATTTTCCAGAATGTCTCTAATTTCCTTCAAGGAAAGTCCACTACTCTTTAAGAGTTCGATTTTATGCACCTGCTCAATCTGATCAACCGAATAATTGCGATAACCAGTGAAGTAATCCACATGGCTTGGGCATAGCAGTCCCTCCTTGTCGTAGTGTCTTAACACCGATATGGGCATTCCCGTCAACCGGGCAAATTCGCCTATTCTCATGCCTGCACCCCTTTCAAAACCTTAAAACCTGTTGACAGTTACCTTACGAAGTACTTCATGAGCGTAGTATAAGCCTGATGTATGGTTGAGAGTCAACACCTACAGACAAAAAACGAAAAGACAAATCATATGAAAAGTTATTAAATATTATAGTTATCCAACTTCAATATTCTTTCCGTTTAAAAATCTCCTCTGTAAGCCAATAAGATAATGCAAACATGAATATTGAACTGCTGATCATAACCGCATTTCCCGCTAAAACAACAATAATTCCCGGATCTAACAGATCATTCATTATACTAATGATCACAAAATTAATGCAAAACGCACAGAGCAAAGAAATAATCAATAGTACCTCGCTTCTTTCTTCACCAACCAAATAGAATAACGGAAAGAACACAGCGCCCATAAAAAGACTCATGCTGATTCCCAGCGAAAACATAGTGAGTGTATCTATTGCCTGATCAAATGGGCAGCCATGCAAAAGCCAGGATAAACCCACTCCTATTCCGGTAAAAAATGTTCCTATAACAAGCCAGATAATCTGATTCCAAAACAGACTCCTTACAATTTCCATCCGTTTCACCGGTAAAGTCAGCTTATACTTTCCCCATTTTGATACAAATTCGTTTTTGGCAACAGCAGCTGCATTTACAGAAAATCCCACCATTCCAATCATCACATAACCGATCAAAAGTGACTGACTGACGACAGCCACGACAAAAATACCAAATGAAAGCATAAAAATAGAAAATACTTTTGCATTTGCACACACCGCAAAAAAATTATTTCTCAGTAATCCCTTCATATTCGCTCCCCTTTCACCAACAACAGCATNATNTCCTCAACCGAAACATGGTCTATAACGGCATCTTTGTATTTCCGCTCTGCNTCTTTTTTATCCCGNACCAATACATCAATNTGAAAATCACGCTTTCTATATGCAAGAATATCGCCGGGATCTAACCNCTGAAACTGACTTTCCTTGCAGCGCATAACTGCATAATGGTANGCCAGATCATTTTTGGATACCGTCATAATCATCTTTCCATGATGAATAAANGCAATATAATCAGCAATTTTTTCCAAATCGCTNATGATGTGAGANGAAATCAAAATAGAATGATCTTCTTCCTGCACAAATTCAAGAAACACATCCAACATTTCATCACGTATAACAGGATCAAGTCCGCTGGTTGCCTCATCCAGAATCAATAACTGCGGGCGATGCNCCAATGCAGCGGCAATGGCCAGTNTCATGGTCATNCCTCTGGAGNAATGTTTGATTTTCTGCCCGATCGGCAAATGGNATNCCTCCAAATACTTCTGAAACAAAGGCTGATCCCATCTGCTGTAAATTCCACCCATAACCTGTGATAACTGCTTCGCAGTCCAGTAGGCAGGAAAATTATCGCCNTCATAGACAACACCGATTTTCTCTCTCATATCCGTATCACTATCATGCATTTCCCGGCCAAACAGCTTTATCGTTCCGCTTTCTTTCCTGATTGTATTTAAAATACAGCCAATGGTCGTCGTCTTTCCTGCACCATTTTCTCCCACAAAGCCTAAAATAGATCCATATGGTAAGGAAAATGTTACCTGATCCAGCATAAAGTCCGACTTTGGAAATGCCTTTGAAACTGACTGCAATTCTAAAAGATTTTCCACACTATTCATCCTCCTGATAAAACAGAGCCAGCAGTTCTGTTAGTTTACTTAATGAAATATTACTTATCCGCCCAATTTCAGCGGCCGCCTGCAAATGCTCTTCTGCAATACGCTGCTGCTCTTCCTGATAAAATTCTTTGTTCTGTGCCGATACAAAGCTTCCACGCCCAACTGTTGTCTCAATAAATCCATCTCTCTGTAAATCTTCATATGCTTTTTGAACCGTAATGACGCTTACATGGATCGATTTTGCCAGTGCCCGCATGGATGGAATTGTATCCCCTGCCTGCAGCTCCCCGCTCATAATCATCGCTTTAATCTGAGAGGTGATTTGTTCATAAATCGGTTTATTGGCATTGTTGCTGATAATAATTTCCATGCTTTATCCTCTCACACTACAGTGCACTTATNNANCAAGTACATTATAGTCAATTATACTGATAATGTCAACACACAAAAAACTGCTATGCGCANTACTCCTANATTATCGTTTAGCAGTTCAGCCAGACCGTAAGCTGAACGGCAAATCGTGCTCGCACGAATTTGGCGAAAGCATTACGGTCTGAGGGAACGCCCGTATATGAGCAGGGGAAGTTGCGCAAGCAACGAAAAGCACTGCAAGTGCGTCCCTGCGAATGGGCGTTGCTGAACTGTTTCACTTAAGAAGGGGACTGAGTCATTTCAGCTTTCTATGGCGATAGCGCCTTTCGGGATTTTGGGAACCCAGCTGTCACAAATGCCTGTTAGCTGCCGGTCGCCGAAACTCATACCCTGAACAAAAGTTTCCATAAGACGATTGTCTTTGTTCAGGGTATTTCAGACAACGGCTCCCGGCAGCAGCATTTTTGTGACAGCCTTTTCTCCAAAATCTATCGAAAGATCGCTATAAGCCATACGAAACCTGAAACGACTTCAGTCCCCCTAGTCTCCCATAAACTTCTTACTAAATACGCTGACCGTCAGACATTTCGTGGATTATTAAACCTAACTTACGCAGTTAGCAGGTGACTACTTCTCAGCGTAAATCGAAATTCCCCGTTGAAAAAGAATGTGAAGGGCTTATAGAATTTTTAGTTTAAAATCAAGAATCCGACTCTCAGTAAATGTGTGCGCTGTTTTCTTTGCTCGAAGCGTAGCAAGTTTGAAAACAGCGCACTAATATCATTACTGAGAGCGGATTCTTAGATTTTATCTAAAAATTCTATCGACCAAGCATCTGTTTCAACGGGGAATTTCTAATCACACTTAGAATAGTAACCTCGCTAAACGTTAATTTACTCCAACATAACCTCCTTAATGGAAATCTTCTTCAGCTTCTCCGAATAAAAGTACATCACTGTCTCGTAAATTACCAAAAACGCTGCAAGAGCTATTAGCATTGCCTTAAAATCAAACCCATATTCCGGCATTCCCTCAATGTCTTTGAAAATGACATACACTGCAACTTTCAGTATTGCATATTGATAGATCGTTCCGATTGCAAAACCAATGTATCCCATAGGCCGGTATCCTCCAAGCAGAGCCTGGCAGCACTGCTTCTGGGAATATCCGAATACGCGCATCATGGCGATGGTCTTTTTATTACCGTTTATCACGGTTGTAATTGCCAGAAAAAGAGTTGTGCAGGCCAAAACAATGCCGATCAGCATAATCATGATCCCCATCATTGCGCTTGCCAGTTCATCCATGCTAAAAGACATCTGAGTCATAGAAGCAAAACAAAAGGAAGCAAAAATAATGAAGAACACCAGTGTTTTCTTATCTCTAAGGGTACTTCTCTTCAGTTCATCCAGAAAATGGCGCTCTCCGTCTTTTTCTTCTCTTTTCTTTCTATGTTCTCCTTTCCCTGCCGGAATCTGCCAGCTTTCCTTCAGCAATCCGAGCACTGGTGCTTTTAATTTTAAAAATGAATATAAAATTGAAATAACCCCAAACAGAACTGCGGGTAGTATCACCAATGACAAAAAGAGAATCGGATGAAAATGAGGACTCATTTCCGGAAGAATCTTATCCTCATTCTGTACTTCATAAAATGCGGACATCATCATCCATGCTCCCACAAAACCTGCTAATGCCCCAAGGAAAACACTGCTTCCAAACACCCAAAAGTTAACTGCAATCTTTTCACCAGAATATCCTATTGCCTTTAAAATACCAAGCTCCTTTTTATGAGTATCAACATAATGCTTAATGTAAAAGATCAGCATGATCACTGATGTAATCAAAAGACAGCCTCCGCACAGAGAACTGACCACTTTTGCCGTTGACACCTGCGCTTCATAAAAAAGCATCACCTGCTGGGAAGTAATTTCATCCCGGATTCCTGCAATATCAATGTTAAAATTCAAAAACAGTGTACATACAAGCACAGCGCAACAGACAATTATAAATATTCCGGTAAGCTTTGCCGCATCTTTTATCCCTACAACCACAGCAATCACCATCCTATCTCATAAGCATTCTTTGTTACGGTATTGGTGTAGATTTCCGAAATGTTCCCACTGTTCATCCTAATCACTGTACCTGCCATTTCCGCAATATTCTGATTATGTGTAACCATCACAATAGTGAATCCATATTCCTTATGTAGTTTACAGATATAATCAAGCACCTGCCGCCCGGTCTGTTCATCCAGCGCTCCTGTTGGTTCGTCCAGAAACAACACTTTGGGCTTTTTTGCCAGTGCTCTTGCCACGGAAACCCTCTGCTGTTCTCCGCCCGAAAGCTCGCTGGGATATTTCTTCATTTTCTCACCAAGTCCCACTGCCTCAAGCAAGGTTTTGTAATCTGTATTTCCCGCCAAATCTGCGCCCATTTTTACATTTTTTTCCACAGTCATGTTAGGAAGCAGATAATACTGCTGAAAAATAAAGCCGACATTATCCTTTCGAAACTTCGTTCTTTCCGAATCAGACAGTTTTGTTATATCTGTTTCATCATAAAGGACCGCTCCCTGTTCCGGACTTTCCAGCCCTGACATTACATTCAGCAATGTGGATTTTCCAGATCCGGAAGCTCCTAAAATAACTACAAAATCTCCGGTATTAACTTTCAAATTGATTCCCTTTAAAACAAGGAAACGGCTTTCACCGCTGCCATACGACTTTTGNACATTTTTTACTTCAATCATTGTTCTCCCCCTTCTTCTCTCTCTTCATTTCTTTTTTCTGCTNCAAACTTCGCCAGCAAAGAAGANAACACATCGGTTACCATTTCACTGATCTCTTCTCCGCTAAACCGGCACATNCCGGTAGCGCACAAAGANGCAATACCATGTGTATATACCCACAAATGNTTATANAGCCTTAACGCCAATACATCACTTATCTTGTAATCATCACGGACTGAACCAAGAATTAACTCATAGTTTTCATCAATCAAAGGTAAAACACCTGCAAAATCCGGCGGATTATCTTTCTCTTTCATAAATAATAGTTGGAACAGCTTCGGCTCTCTGCATGCAAAAAGGATATACTGGGTTCCTACGCTTTTAAAAGCATGCTCATATGCCCGCTCTCCCGATAACGCCTGCGCAATATAACTGTCATACAACGCTCTGGCAGCTTTCATGACCTCCTGCTGTACCTCATCCATACTTTGAAATACCGTAAAGATTGGTCTTGCGGAACTGCCAAGCTTTGCTCCAAGCGCCCTGGCTGTCAGCGCATCAAACCCTTCTTCTCTGGCAATATTTAACGCTGCTTCAATAATTTCTTCTTTTGTAAACTTAGCTTTTGGCGGCATATCTTGCTCCTTCTAAAACATGCGTTTTGCAACACTTATTTTAAATTGTAAGTGATACAGTATTAATTGTCAATAGCGTCATGGGATAAAAAACAGTTGACATTCTTCAATATTTATGTCATACTTTAATTGTTCTATATAGAATTATTCTAATATGATACGAGGTGTTTTAGTGTTGGAAACAAAAGGTGGATTTTATATTACACAGATTAAACAGCTTCAGGACCGGATTTTTGAGCGCCTCCTTGCTCAGAATGATATTCAGATTAGCGGCGGACAGGGGCGGATTCTCTTTATCCTATGGAAATCCGACCATCTCACTGTCAGCGAAATCAGCCGGCAGACATCTCTTGCCGTTAATACAGTTTCCATCGTGGTAGATGGCATGGTCCAGAAAGGAATCCTGGAGCGGAATATCAATCCCGCGAACCGCCGCCAGACCATCATTTCCCTGACCGAATACGCCAAATCCCTGCAAAGCAGGTATGAGGAGGTATCCCAGCAAATGAACGTCCTGTTCTATCAGGGATTTTCACTTGAAGAACAGCAGCAATTTGAACAGTACCTCGACAGAATCTTAAACACACTGACCACTGCAGAAAAGGAGGATTTCTAATATGACTAGAGAACATTTATTTGACTTTATCCGAAAGCAAAAAACGGCATTTATTGCATCAGTGGATGAGGATGGTTTTCCTAATATAAGGGCAATGTTTACTCCCCGCAAAATAGAGGGGAACAGCTTTTATTTTTCCACCAATACCTCTTCTATGCGAACCGGACAATACCTAGACAACCCCAAGGCCAGCATTTATTTTTACCATCGGGGACGTTTCCGCTATGAAGGGATTATGCTTGTCGGAACAATGGAGGTTCTGCAAGATCCGGAAATCAAAAAAGAAATATGGCAAACCGGTGATACCTTGTATTATCCCGGCGGTGTGACTAATCCCGATTACTGCGTCTTAAAATTTACGGCACTAAGGGGAAGACAGTATTACGATTTAAAAAAAGAAAGCTTTGATATGGAAAATATTGATTAATATTTTAGGAGGAAAAGAAGTGAAAAATATAAAGAAAAAATCATTAGGAACTCATTTTTCAATGTGCGTTCAACCAACATTTCTTATTGGCACAAACAATGAGGACGGATCACATAATTTTGCCCCAATTACCTGGGTCAGCGTTACCTGTGAGAAGGATCAGGATTATTTGTTGGTCATTAGTATGTACGGTACAAAAATGACGAAACAAAATGTTATGAGAACAGGTATTTTAAGTGTAAATCTGGCTAGTACGGATATGCTTGAACTTGTTGATTATTTTGGTCTGCACCACGCAAAAGACAGTAAGAAAGATGAAATCCCATACAATGTCTGCAGAGGCGAGGTTGTGGATGTCCCTATTCTTGGTGAAAGCCGATGGGTATATGAATGTGAGGTTGCTCGGTCTGTTGAGACAGGGGAATCTACTACCTTTTTCTGCCAGATAAAAAATGTTCAAGTAGATGAAGAGCTGGCATGTGATGGTACTTTTAACATTGATCTCACCAAATTTGACCCCATAGTCTATTCGGGTATGTATCATAGTGTTGGAAAGCTGCTGGGCAAAATAGGAGATTTTTCCAAATAGCCCGGAAAAATCCTATTTATAAAGTCACGATAACCCCGCCGTCATTGGCATACATACTGCTGACTCCTCTGGTGTCCATCACGATAACCCCTTTTACCCTGATTTTCTCCAGTATCATCTTCTTTACGCTCTCCGCGCGCTCTTTGCAGTTACAGTGTGTGATCATCAGCATTTTTTCTTCCGGATGAACTGCTTCCTTTGCCACAATCTCCGCCATCTTTGCAAGGGCTTTCTTAATCCCGATTGCCTGACCGAGCTGAATGATCTCACCTTTCGTGGCTCCCATAACCGGCTTAATGCTTAACGTAGACGCCACCAGTGCCTTAACCAGCGAAAGTCTTCCGTTTTTCCGCAGTGTTTCCAGATTGTTCAATACAAAATAAGTATTCATATGATCCCGATAATCGGCAAGCTTCTGACAGATTTCCTGAAAGGGCAGCCCCTCCTCCGACCATTGAACCGCTTTCAGCGCAAGCTGTGTCTCCCCGCAGCTCGCGGACTCCGAATCACAAACATAAATATTT
>WFLX010127360.1_pt1 | contig 10749 bp, 12 predicted proteins | sample 4967041 | NCBI WGS metagenome assembly WFLX01 (sample SAMN12857096, study PRJNA449069) | gut metagenome | isolation source: stool from male and female vole | host: Microtus ochrogaster | place: USA:Florida | collected 2017
AAATTTTTTGAACTTTAATCGTTATATATAGTATAGAGTTGAAAAACAAAGTATAATCCAGTCTGGATGCTTTGATAAAAGCGGATTTTATGGCAGGAAACAGAAAACAGGAAATAGGAAACAAAATACAAAATACGACATAAAGGATACGGAAAAAGGATGGAAAGCAAAAATACGGCATAAAGGATATAGAAAAAAGGTGCAAAGCAAAAATACAGAAAGGAAGCAGCATGAGCGCATTAATAGAAATTCACGATATGCATAAGGTTTATAATCCGGGCGAAAACGAGGTCAGGGCGCTGGATGGGATTGATCTGTCCATTGNCAGANATGAATTTGTGGCAATCATCGGTCAGNCCGGTTCCGGTAAANCCANGCTGATGAATATGCTGGGATGTCTGGATGTGCCGACNAGCGGNCAGTACATATTGAACGGAGAAGATGTGTCTGACCTTACGGATAATGAACTGTCGGATATCAGAAATAAGGAGATCGGTTTTATCTTTCAGGGATTTAATCTGATCGCGACTTTGACGGCATTTGAGAATGTGGAGCTGCCGCTGATTTACCGAGGTGTTGCAGGCAGGGTACGGGAGGAGCTTTCGGTCACTGCCCTGGAAAAGGTTGGCCTGGGCAATCGTATGGATCATAAACCTTCTGAAATGTCTGGCGGGCAGCAGCAGCGTGTGGCGATTGCGAGGGCCATTGCACAGGCTCCGCCCATCATACTGGCGGATGAACCTACCGGTAATCTGGATTCCGGTTCCAGTGAGGAGATTCTTGGAATTCTGAAAAATCTTCATAAAGAGGGGCGGACCGTCATTATCATTACGCATGACAATGATATTGCCAGACGGGCGGACAGGGTTATCAAGATCCGTGACGGCAGGATAGAGTCGGATAGCGGAAAGAAAGAAACAGAAATAGAAGCGGAAACATTTATGAAGGAGCCGGATACGGGAACTGTAGAAGAACGATTGGAAACAGATTCGGAAATTATGGAAGGACAATTAAAAACGGATCCGGATAATGGAAATACAGAAATAGATCCGGACAGAGAGGAAATGAAACTAAACCGGAATTAAAGGCAAGATAGGAAAACATAGAAATAGNAGCNGTGATAAACAGACAACAAAACGCANNTGCAAGAGAAAAGGAGAGGAANNANTCATGGCAGAAAAGAAGAAAAGACGTAAAAAGAAAAAGATTGGAAAATGGATCGTTTTAGGTGTGATTGCAGTCATCGTCATCGGAGCAATCGTATTAAATTCCATGTCGGGAGGCGTTACACCGGAGTTTGTTACCAGTGCTACCGTCAGCAGCGGACAGATCGTCTCTACCATCGGAACGAGCGGTATTGTGAAAAGCGAGACATCAAGGACTTATTATGCAGATACCTCATTAAAGGTTTCTGCAGTACATGTAAAGGAAGGCGATGTGGTTTCGGCAGGAGACCTGCTGGTTGAATTTGACGAGGACGATATCATGCTTGCCATTGCGCAGACGACCATGTCATTTGATGTGGATAATTCCTCTTATCTTGCAAGAGTGCAGAACAATCAACAGCACCGCTCCACATACAATCAGGCAGTGGCTGACGTGGCAAATTATGAAGCGCTGATTGAGACGCAGGAGCAGTATATCGACGGACTGAAGGATGGCATTGAAGCGGAGCGTCAGGAACGTCAGGAGGCNATTNTGTATGAGAGNGAAAGNCTGANCATTACGAANCTGTCTTATCAGCGNGAGATCAGTAAACTGCAGGGACAGATGGATGCCGGNAATGNAAANGATATCAGGGATCAGATCAATTATTATGAGANAGAGATNATGTCCAATAACATGCGTCTGCAGCAGCTGCAGACGGAAAGNACNNTGCTGCAGAATTTTGANGCGGCGGACAACAAGGATGAGCTTTTGGAGATCGCGCAAAAGGATCTTCAGGATATGAAGACAGAGTTAAGCAGGGCGCAGACAGAACGCGATGCCGCAGAGAATGCCATTTTAAATAATAATGAGGTGGCATCTTTGAATACCGGCAACGAGCTGTTAAATCTTCAGACGACGGATAAACTGCAGCGCCTGGAGACGGCATTGGAGGGGATTACCGCAGACTTTGACGGCGTTGTTACCAGCGTCAGCGTAACGGAGGGCGCCCGCGTGGGAGAAGGGACGCTTCTCATTACAGTGGAGTCCAGTGAGGAGCTGGTGGTGCGCTTTGGCGCTAGCAAATATGATCTGGAGGATCTTGCGGTAGGGCAGAAGGCAGTCGTGACGATCACGGGCAATGAGTATGAGGGTGAGCTGACTCATATCGATCATATGGCGACAACCAATGCTTCCGGTTCTTCCATGGTCATGGCGGAGGTTACGATATTAAATCCCGATGACAGGGNATATCTTGGGGTTGACGGCAAGCNGAAGATCACGACGGCGACGGAAGACAATGCNCNTCNGGNGCCGGNGGAGGCGGTTAATACNGACCGGACGNGGGATNNTTGCTATGTGATTGAAGATGGTATCGCGAGGGTGCGCTATGTTACGACAGGAATCTCTTCCAACACAGAGATCCAGATTCTGGAGGGGCTGCAGGAAGGAGAGGAAGTGATCACGATGATTTCCGGCACTTTGGCAGACGGCGTTCCGGTGATCGCCATGAATAATGATGTGATGGGCATGGAGGATTAGTATGGCGCAGTTAGTCGAATATGTAAAATTGGCATTGATGAACATCCGCTCCAATAAGGTGCGTACCTTTCTGACGATGCTTGGAATCATCATCGGTGTTTCTTCCGTGATTCTGATCATATCGGTGGGCAACGGAATCAAGGCTGAGATCAACGGGACGCTCAGTGATATTGCCGGAGGGCAGATCTATATCCGTTCGGTACAGAATTCGGATGATAATGAATTTATTGATTTCACTTTTGAGGATATGGATGTACTGNAGNAGAAAGTAGAAGGGGTCAATGGTATCACGNNGNTGTGGAGCACGNATTGTNAANNTACGGGCAGCAAGGGGACGTTTACCGCATATGCTTANATGGGCAATGAGAATCTGGAAAATTATTTTAAGGATCCAATGCTGTATGGAAGATATTTNACAAGAGAAGAAGTGGACGANTCCAANNCNGTATGTGTGCTGCGGGAGCAGAGNGCGGTGAANNTNTTTGGAACGNCGGATGTGGTCGGTATGACATTTGAGNTGACGATGTATGANCAGGTCAGNGATTTTACGATNGTCGGNGTCAGGAAAAANAATCAGTCCGCNATGTATAATATGATGTATTATATGGATGATGTGGAGCTGGAGATGCCGTTGACGACATATTACCAGATGATCGGATGGGATACGGAGCTGCGTTTTCAAGGTTTCTATATCTTTAGCGATATGCTTGCCGATACGAACAAGGTTACGTCCCAGACATTATCCATTCTGGAGGCAAGACATAACTGCCGGGGTGAGAACAGAATCCAGGTGGAGGACTTTAATTCCGCAATGGAGGAGGTTAACAGTGTGCTTGATATGATCACGATCTTTGTCGTGTTTGTCGCGGGGATCTCCCTGCTGGTCGGCGGCATCGGCGTTATGACGATCATGCTGGTATCCGTGACGGAGCGTACAAGGGAGATCGGTATCAGAAAGGCGCTGGGAGCAAAGACGGGTTCCATCATGTTCCAGTTCCTGTGTGAATCGGCGATCATTACGCTGATCGCGGGAATCATAGGGATCCTGATCGGTTATTTCGGCGCGGTCGGGGTTGGAAAGCTGATCGGATTTAATGCGATGGTTTCCGGTTCAACGATACTTGGGGCGAGTCTCTTTTCTTCCGCCGTGGGAATCTTCTTCGGTATCTATCCGGCAAGGCATGCGGCAAAATTAAGTCCGATCGAAGCACTGCGGCATGAATAAAAGGGATGGCTGAAAGTCAGGAAACGCTGATAAAAGCGTTGCCTTAATATGTAAAATATGAATTAAAAAACATAAAAAATGGAAATCACATAATATATAAAATGCAAATCAAAAATATAGGAATTGCGTTCATACGCAATTCCTGTTATTATATTTAGGGAAACGCGGATGAAAGTATTTCCTGCACCGGATTTGCGCTGCGAAGCAGCATGGAGGCAAACAATGGAACAGTCAGATAGAGATTTCATAAATAATGCTGAATCAAATGATAAAAATGTATCAATAGATGAAAATGAATCAACAGATAAAAATGAATCAATAGATGAAAATGAATCAACAGATAAAAATGATACGATAGAGGAAGACGATCCCACAAAGGAAGNGTNGCTGGATGTCCATATGAATACGGGAGTTTTATATGATTATATGTTAAATCATTCTTATTCCGGAGCTTCCGGTATTTTGGGGACATGCTTTGGCTTTCTGGGTATTATTGCATTTGCAAATACGCAGTTTCCATTATATCTGATCATGGGGCTTTTGCTGATTTTTTACCTGCCGGTTCATCTGAGGTACAGGGCGGCTCTGCAGATGCAGGCGACGGAAGCGTTTAAAAATCCGCTTCATTATGTCGTTGACCGGAAAGGCATCAGCGTATCCCAGGGAGAACAGACCGAATGCGTTTCGTGGGAACAGTGCCTGAAGGCGGTATCCACAAAGAAGAGCATCGTCGTATATACAGGAAAAAATAATGCGACGATCTTTCCGCGGGCGGATCTTGGCGAATATACAGCCGCGCTGATTGCAGTGATTGTGGAAAATATGGATCCAAAACGGGTGAAGATCAGATACTAGTGTGTATAGATAAAGGGTAAGGACAGGATATGGTGATCGAGACGGCAACAAGGGAGGAAACACTGGCGTTAGGCGCAAGGATTGGGGAACAGGCGTTTCCGGGTACGATAATCTGCGTGGACGGCGATCTTGGTGCGGGAAAGACAGTGCTGGCGCAGGGGATCGCAAAAGGACTGGGGATATCAGAACAGGTGGTTTCTCCGACATTTACGATCTTGCAGGAATATCGGGACGGAAGGCTTCCCTTTTATCATTTTGACGTTTATCGTATCGAGGATCCTGATGAGATGTATGAGGTGGGATTTGAAGATTATTTTTACGGCGACGGCGTATGCATGATCGAATGGGCGGAGCTGATCCGGGAACTGCTTCCGGAAGATCATGTTCATATAAAGATCGAGAAACAAACGGATCGGGGAGCCGACTATAGAAGGATCAGCATAGAGGGATATCAAAAATGAAAATCATTGCATTGGACAGTTCGGGACTGGTAGCGAGCGCTGCTATCCTGCATGATGACGAGCTGGTCGGGGAATACACAATCAACCATAAAAAAACTCATTCGCAGACGCTTCTTCCCATGCTGGAAGAGTTGAAAAATATGACGGAGCTGGATCTGGATACTGTGGATGCTATTGCGATAGCGGGAGGTCCCGGTTCCTTTACCGGACTACGGATCGGCTCCGCAACAGCGAAGGGACTGGCATGGACCATGAATGTGCCGGTGATCTCTGTGCCGACTACGGAAGCCATGGCATATCATTTTTATGGTTCGGACAAGCTGCTCTGTCCGATCATGGATGCAAGAAGAAGTCAGGTGTATTGCGGGATCTATACATTTGAGCAGATACCGGATGAGTGTATGCAGGATGGGCAGACAGCGGAGCGGCGGACAGGGCTCAGGGTTCGTTATCAATTGAAGGCGATTCAGGATGCCTGCGCAATTGCGGTGGAGGATTTGACCGGGAGATTGAACGGACTGCAGAAAGAAGTGATCTTTTTGGGAGATGGCGTACCTGTTTACCGTGATGTGATCACAGAGAAAATGATGGTTCCGTTTTCCTTTGCGCCGCAGCATTGCAGCAGGCAGAGGGCAGCTAATGTTGCAGCGCTTGGCGCGGTTTATTATGCGGAAGGAAAGGTGCAGAAAGCGGCGGAGCATACGCCGGATTATCTGCGGCTTTCCCAGGCGGAAAGAGAGCGTATGGCAGCAGAACAGGAAGTGAAACCCTCATGATGATACGGCAGATGCAGGCAGGTGATCTGGAGCAGGCTGCGGCATTGGAAGCGCAGAGCTTCAGCCGCCCATGGAGCAGGGAAGCATTTGCGGATGCATTGGAAAAAGAATATTATCAATATCTGGTGGCGGTAGATGAGAAAACGCAGCAGGTTCTCGGGATGTGCGGTATGATCCGTACATTGGAGGAAGGCGGGATCACCAATGTTGCAGTCAGGGAAGATGCGAGAAAGCAGGGAATTGCGTACAGGATGTTGGCGGAACTGTTGCGGAGGGCCAAAAAGGAAGGCGTGACGGAATACACGCTGGAAGTAAGAAAGAGCAATGCGGCGGCAATCGCATTATATCGGAAGCTGGGATTTACGGAAGAAGGCATCCGACCCTCATTTTATGATATGCCGGTGGAGGATGCCGTAATTATGCGGAAAATAGGTTGAAAAATCACACTGATGTGCTGATTTTTCAACCGGCAATTTGAGTCAGAGCCTCAAATTGCTTTGAACGCAGATGAGAAACCGCCTGCGCGGATTTCTCATCGCGTGTCATCGCAGTAAAACTGCTCTGACATGGGGGATTAGTGTGAGAAAGCGGAAAGACTGTGATAAAGTACCAGCGCTGGCACATATTACCGCTAGGATTGACACGAAGAAGGAATTATAATAAATACGTAGTGATGTACGTCAGAAACGGCTGCAGATGACTTGCGGCTTTGGTTTGGGAGGAGAAAATATGCGTATTTATTCAGAGGAAACAGAAAATGAATTACAGCAGGTCATTTGCAATGCTTGCGGCAGAAAAATGCTTGTAGAAAAAGGCATTGTTAAGGAAGGCTTGTGTTCCTGCCGTGAAAAATTCGGTTATTTTTCCGATAAAGACGGACAGATTCATCAGTTTGACCTGTGCGAAAGCTGCTATGATGAAATCATCAAAAAATTTAAAATTCCGGTTGAGATTGAAGAATCTAATGAAATGGTGTAAAATAGAAGGGAAAAATAAAAAATAAGAAAATTAAGAGAGATTAAGAGAAGTTTAGAAAGATTTCAGAGATAAGGAATACGGAAAGTAATGTTAGACGTATGTCTCCTTGGAACCAGCGGTATGATGCCGCTGCCGGGACGCTGGCTGACAGCGATGATGGTAAGATATAACGGAAAGAGCATATTGGTCGACTGCGGCGAGGGAACTCAGATTGCTATGAAAGAAAAAGGCTGGAGTCCTAATCCGATTGACGTTATCTGTTTTACGCATTATCATGCGGATCATATCAGCGGACTGCCGGGGATGTTGTTGACCATGGGTAATGCAGAAAGAAAGGAACCGCTGCTCCTGATCGGTCCGAAAGGACTGGCACGGGTGGTGGATTCTTTGCGTGTGATTGCGCCGGAGCTGCCGTTTGCAATCAGGTACAGGGAATTGAAGGATGCCGAGGAGAAGATCGAATTGGATGGATTTTATATTCAGGCATTCAAGGTCAATCACAATATTATCTGTTATGGATATAGTATCATTGTAGAGCGAAAAGGAAGATTTGATGCGGCGCATGCAAAGGAAATGGGGATACCCCTGCATTTCNGGAACCGTCTGCAGCANGGGGAGACGATTGCGGACGGAGAGCATACTTATACGCCGGATATGGTTATGGGACCGGAANGAAGGGGACTGAAGGNTACTTACTGCACCGATTCCAGANCGACAGAAAGCATTGTGCGACATGCGCGCGGTGCGGATCTGTTTATNNGNGAGGGGNTGTATGGAGAGGCGGATNAGCTGNAAAAGGCGAGATCCTATNAGCNTATGACCTTTTATGAAGCGGCAGATATGGCGAGACAGGCAGAGGTCAAAGAGCTGTGGCTGACGCATTACAGTCCGTCACTGATAAGACCGGAACCGTATATGGCTGAGGTAAGAAAGATATTTCACGCAGCCAAAGCCGGCAAAGATGGGAAGTCGGTAGATCTTTTATTTGACGAGGAATAAGAGATAAACCTTGCAAATGCGGAATCATCAAAATGTGTTTGATTAACGCCAGGAAATGTAATATATTGATATCGGGAATCATTATAGAAAGGATAGGAGAATGAAGCGTACAGGCAATATAAAAGCAGTGGTGATCATATTGATCATGGTCGGGTTGATCATCGGCTACTACATTTATCTGGCGTCCCGTTCGGAAAGCGGTCTTCCAAAGGATGAGGATAAGATAGTGGAAGAAATGACGGTAGTACAAGAACTTCTGGTAAGGGCTGATTATCGGGAATACCCTTCAACGCCGGTACAGGTGCTTAAATATTATAATGAGATTACGGCATGTTTTTATAATGAAGAATATACGGATAATGAACTGGAGCAGCTGGCNATGGANGCAAGNTCNTTATATGATCTGGANNTGNTNATGAACCAGACGCAGGAGGAATATCTTGATGAANTGAANANTGATATCACCGNTTTTGAGGCCGGCAATATCACAATATTAAGAAGCAGCGTGACACCGGCGACGGATGTTGAATATTTTCATTATGATGGTCGCGAATGTGCAAGATTATATTGTATCTATACTTTAAGATCGGGTACGGTCAATCAGATTTCCAAGGAAGTATTTATTATGCGCAAGGACGATGAGGGACACTGGAAGATATTGGGATTTGATCTGGTGAAGAATGAAGATGACGGTGGGGGAACGGAGTGATATTGAATGGTATGATGGAGAAGGATATATTGATTTTGGCGGTAGAAAGCTCCTGCGATGAAACGGCAGCAGCGGTAGTGAAAAACGGAAGAACGGTATTGTCCAATGTGATCGCTTCCCAGATCGATATTCACACGCTTTATGGCGGCGTCGTGCCGGAGATCGCTTCCAGAAAGCATATGGAAAAGATCAATCAGGTGATGGAGGAGGCGTTGCGTCAGGCGGAAGTTTCCTTAAAAGATATTGCTGCGATTGCGGTAACTTACGGCCCCGGTCTTGTCGGGGCTTTGTTAGTCGGCGTGTCCGCGGCGAAGGCGGTTGCATTTGCTTCCGGGCTGCCGCTGGTCGGGGTGCATCATATCGAAGGGCATATCTGCGCTAATTTTATCGATCATGAAGAACTGGAACCGCCGTTTCATGCGCTGGTGGTTTCCGGCGGACATACGCATCTGGTAAAAGTTATGGATTACGGCTGTTATGAGATCATGGGCAGGACCAGGGACGATGCGGCGGGAGAGGCATTTGACAAGGTTGCGCGGGCGATAGGCCTGGGCTACCCCGGCGGACCTAAGATTGATAAACTTTCCGTAGAAGGCGATCCGGAGGCCATCGCATTTCCGAGGGCGAAAGTGGAGGATTCTATCTATGATTTTTCCTTCAGCGGTTTGAAATCAGCGGTATTGAATTATCTCAATTCCTGCGAGATGAAAGGGGAACAGATCAATCGCGCGGATGTGGCGGCGTCCTTTCAAAAGGCGGTGATTGATGTGCTGGTGGAACATTCTATGGAAGCGTTAAGGAATACGGATGAGAAAAATTTTGCGCTGGCAGGCGGCGTGGCGTCCAATCAGCATCTTCGCGCGGCAATGCAGGAGGCATGTGATGAACGCGGCATCCGGCTGTACTGTCCGCCTCCTGTCTATTGTACAGATAATGCCGCGATGATCGGCGTGGCGGGATATTATGAATATCTGAAAGGCGTGCGGCATGGCTGGGATCTGAATGCAGTGCCGAATCTGAAATTGGGAGAGAGACAGTGAGCGTAGGCGGAGATTGTTAATGACGAGATATAAAAAGTGTGTGATGCGGAGATAGAATGGCACGGGTTCTGAGAATGAGGATGCCGACTGGGAAATATATAGTTGGGGTAAATATGCATATGAATAGAAGTGTTGCGATTGTACTCGCTGCAGGGAAAGGAAAAAGGATGAATACGGACCGGCCAAAGCAGTATCTTCTGCTGGATGGAAAGCCGGTTCTTTATTATAGTTTAAAAGCGATAGAAGACAGTTTTATTGACCGTGTGGTATTGGTGACGGCGGCGGACGATATAGAGTATTGCAGAAAAGAGATTGTAGTAAAATATGGTCTGCAAAAAGTGACCTCCATCGTGTCAGGCGGAAAGGAACGTTATCATTCCGTCTGGAACGGGATCTGTCAGGTAAAGGACTGCGATTATCTTTTTATCCACGACGGCGCGCGTCCGTTTTTAACACAGGAGATATTGAATGATGCTTATCAGTGTGTGGAAAAATCTGATGCCTGTGTGGCGGCAGTGCCGGTCAAAGACACCATTAAGCAGGTGGATGGTTCCGGCAGGGTGACCCATACGCCAAGGCGGGATGAATTGTATCAGATGCAGACGCCGCAGACCTTTCGCTTTTCCTTAATTAAGGAAGCTTATGAAGGGCTGATCCAACGGGAAGAAGAACTGAAACAAAAAGGGATCGCCATTACGGATGATGCAATGGCGGTGGAAACGATAACATCCCATGACGTGTGGATTTCAAAGGGTGCCTATACCAATATGAAAATCACGACGCCGGAGGATATTTTGATTGCAGAAAGTTTGATCAAAAGCATGATGAAATAAAATTTAAAAAATTTTGAAAAAATTGAAAAAAGTTGTTGACAGTGCGCAACGCTTTTGGTATGATAATTCTTGCGCTGACAAAAGGCGAACGCATTTGGAGAGTTATCGAAGCGGTCATAACGAGGCGGTCTTGAAAACCGTTTGCCTTCACGGTCACATGGGTTCGAATCCCATCCTCTCCGCTA
>WFLX010243856.1_pt1 | contig 10747 bp, 7 predicted proteins | sample 4967041 | NCBI WGS metagenome assembly WFLX01 (sample SAMN12857096, study PRJNA449069) | gut metagenome | isolation source: stool from male and female vole | host: Microtus ochrogaster | place: USA:Florida | collected 2017
CCGGTACGCCTAAAGTTGTAACAGTTGCCTTGGCAAAACGCGCCAAGGAACTCCATGAAAAAGGACTCCCCTTCAAGATCAATCTCTTCACGGGAGCTTCTACCAACGACCATGTCGATGGAGAGCTCGCGCGCGCAGATGCAATCGCCATCCGCACCCCCTATCAGGGTCACAGCGACTCCCGCAAGGCCATCAATGCGCAGGCTATAAACTATTTCGACGGCCACCTGAGCATGATGGCGCAAGACATCCGCTATGGATTCTTTGGCGATATCGACGTGGCTATCATCGAGGTGACTGAGATGAGCCCCAACGGCGACGTCGTGCTTGGTGCCGGCCTTGGTATGACTCCTACCCTCGCACAGGTGGCTAAGAAGATCATCCTTGAATATTCAAGCTACTACAAGACATCTTTCCGTGGCTTCCACGACAATTATGTGCCCCTTGATCCTCCTCATCGTCGCGAGATTCCTATCTACAAGCCGTCAGACCGCATCGGCTCTACAGTGCTTCATCTCGACCCGAAGAAGATCATCGGCGTGGTTCCCTCAAATGCTTCTGAGGGCGTGAAGCCGTTCACTCCTTCCGATGCAGTGACTCATCAGATCGGCGAGAACGTATGCAACTTCCTCGTGCAGCAGCTCCGCTCCGGTATGCTCCCTAAGGAGTTCCTCCCAATCCAGTCGGGTGTCGGCAACGTAGCGAATTCAGTGCTTTATGGCCTTGGCGAGAACCCCGACATCCCTCCATTTGAGATGTATACTGAAGTGATCCAAGACGCCGTGATGACTCTTATGGAGCAGGGCCACTGTAAGTTTGCTTCTACTTGCGCCATGACTTTCTCCGACGACGCTATGCTCCACTTCATGGAGAATATCGACTTCTTCCGCGATAAGATCCTCCTCCGCTCAGGTGAGATCTCCAATAGCCCGGAAGTGGTGCGTCGACTCGGTGTCATCACTATGAATACTGCTCTTGAGGCTGACATCTACGGCAATGTCAACTCTACCCATGTGCTTGGCACTAAGATGATGAACGGTATCGGCGGTTCCGGCGACTTCACCCGCAACGCCTACCTCTCCATCTTCTCCTGCCCGTCGATCCAGAAGGGTGGCAAGATCTCTGCTATCGTGCCGATGTGCTCCCACGTCGACCATTCAGAGCACTCCGTCAATGTGCTTATCACCGAGCAGGGTGTGGCCGACCTCCGCGGCAAGGATCCGCGCCAGAGGGCCGTTACCATCATCGAAAACTGCGTTCACCCGATGTATAAGGAAATCCTTTGGGACTATCTGAAACTCGCCAACAAGGCAGGCATAGCCCACACTCCTCATCATCTCCACGCAGCATTCTCGCTCCACGAGTCGTTTATCGACTGCGGCGACATGTCGAAGGTAGACTTTGCTAAATACTATTAAATAATTTTGAATTTTGAATTTTGAATTATTCTATCGAAATTCATTATCTCAATTATTCCGATACTCGAAGGAGGCAGGCTCAGAGGGCTTGCCTCTTTCTTTTCAGGTAGGCGAGGGCTTCGGGGAGCTCCGGCACGCGGAGGAGCGCCAGCACAAGGAGGGTGGCTGCGATTCCTGCGGCTCCCTGGATGCAGAGCGACGCCAGCGAGGTCAGATTGAGCTCATGCGCGATGTCGCCTCCCGGCACCGGCACTGCCCATATTGCCACGCCAGCCATCACGGCGCAGAATGCGAAGGGGAGCAGGTCTTTTGCCAATGAGAGGGCGCGATAGCCCGTCTTGCTGGCGGCTATCACCCCGGCAGCTATCCATGTGGCGAGCGTGGCGGCAAGTTGCCCCCATACCAATGCCTCCAGGCTCATCGTGAAGACTGTGGCAAGCAGGGCTATGGCAGTTGAGGCATCCTTGACTATCTCCACGGCTACCAACTGCCGCCCATGCCCGAGAGCCATCATGAAGTTGCTGTAGAGCGATATGAAGACTGTGCCGATGCCGCGTATGCAGAGTATCTGGAAGAGAGGGATTGCCACATCCCACTTCGTGCCGAAAAGGAAGTGGAAGATGCTCCCGCCGCATGCGGCTATTATGGTGAGCGCAGGGAAGGTCAGGAGGGCTGTGAAGCGGTCGATGCGCTGCATATATCGGTGGAAAGTGGCGATGTCGTCTTGCACGCGCGCCAGCACCGGCACGAAAGAGGAGGTGAATATTTGCGAGAGCGATGCGCTCCCCATCTTGCTCCATTTGTCGGCCTGGGTGTAGCTGCCGAGTTGCGACAGCGAATACCATTTGCCTATCACAAACTGGTAGACATTCAGGAAGAGGGTGTTGAAGAATTGGGTGATGAATACGCTCAGCCCAATATTGCGGATGTCGCGGAGCGAGCGGCGGGAAAACACCGCTTTCGGGGTCCAGTGTCCCGTCAGCCATAGCCATCCGCTTTTCAGGGCAGCCAATGCCACCGATTGCCACACTATTGCCCACGCCCCGAAGCCGGTCAAAGCCAATGTGATGCCTAAGAGGGCCGACACTGTGAGTGCAAAGAGGTCGGCTATGGCTATCTGCTTCACGTCCATACGCTTCATCAGTCGATTGGTCTGCACGATACCAAGGCCGGTCAGCACAAACGTCAGAAACATCACGCGGCTCATCGCCGTGAGTTCCGGCGCATTGAAGAAGCGGGCGATAAGAGGGGCACATAAATAGAGGATGGCATAGACCCCTATGCTCACACTGAGATTAAACCAGAAGACAGTGCTGTAGTCGTCGTTGTCAGGTTCTTTTTTCTGCAGCAGGGCGGAGCCGAACCCCGAGTCGACGAAGAGGATAGCGAATGCTTGGAACACTGCCAGTACCCCTACAAGGCCGAAGTCTTCCTTGCTCAGCAGGTTGGCGAGTACGATTCCGCTGAGCCCATACAGCACTTGGGTGGCAATGCGATCGATCGTATTCCACTTCAGCGTATTAGCAGTCTTCCTCTTCAATTCACTCATAAGAGTAAATCCCCCTCTCTCATCTTACAACTTACAACTTATAACTGATAACTGCCAACTCATTCCAGCGGAAAAAGTTTCCCTCCCCCTTTCTTGTTGATCTTAGGCGATCCTTTGTAGTAGATCTTGGTGCTTCCGATCCCCATCACCTTAAGCTCCTCCACTGGCCAGCATCCTATGGAGCCTTGCCCCAGGATCTTGCACGATACGTCGGTGGCCTCGAGTCGGTCGGCTTGTATTGTGCCGTTGCCCAGCATATTGAAATTTGCTTGCTGGCAATGTCCTGATATTGAGATGGTGCCGTTGCCCGATTTAATGGCAGCCCCGATCTTTGTGGCGCGGATATTCTCAGCGTTTATAGCGCCGTTTCCCATCACAGAGATATCCAGTTTGCTGCTGGGAGCCACTGATTTGAGAGTCAGGGTAGACTCCGCTGCCAGCGATGCGTTTTCCAGGAAATCTGAATATACATAGAGCGTCGGAAGCTCAGGATCGTCTACATAAATGGTCTCCACCTGGATGCGGAGCTTATTCCCCTTATGCGTGATGATGAAAGCCCGGGCATATTTCTGGTCTCCTTCATAAGCCACACGGCTGGGGCTACCGTCGCCCCCTATATAGACCACATTGACGTTGTCGTCGACGCTGATCTTGCTGAATTGCCCTACGGGGAGTTTGAATTGCTTTGCGCTCATCTGAAGCCCAACCATCAGGAGAGCCATAATCATTAGGATCTTTATTTTCATTATTTTATTTTTTTATTTTTTCATGATTTATCATGTGGCTCATGGGTCTCATGTGGCTCATGGGTCTCATGTGGCTCATGATTTTATTTAAAAAAGCTTTCTTCTATCTCTGTCAGGATATTTTCGAGCTCCTCCTCAGTCTCGGCGCGCAGGAGGCGGATGCGTGTCTGCCGGAAGTCGGGTATCCCCTTCAGTAGGGGAGTGGAGGCGAGATGGCGGCGCACGTGCAGTATGCCGCGGTATTCATCAATGCGGTCGATCGATTCGCGTATCTGTCGGCGCAGAAGTGCGAATTTCTCCTCATTCGTGATCTCGGGAATCACTCCGGTGGCAAGATACTCCTTCACTTCGCGGAATATCCAGGGTGCGCCGAAACTTGCGCGCCCTATCATCACCCCGTCTACTCCATAAGTGTCGAAGGCATTCTTGGCTTGCTCGGCAGTCCGGATGTCGCCATTGCCGATGATAGGAATTTCGATGCGGGGGTCGGCTTTCACTTCCCCGATCAGGGTCCAGTCGGCATCGCCGGTATACATCTGCGAGCGGGTGCGTCCATGGATGGTCAGAGCCTTGATGCCGCAATCCTGGAGGCGGGGAGCAAGGTCGGTGATGATTTTGTTTTCGCAGTCCCAGCCGAGGCGCGTCTTGACGGTCACGGGGATATCTACGGCATCCACCACAGCCTTCGTGATGGCAAGCATCTTCTCCGGATTGCGCAGCATTCCGGCTCCTGCCCCTTTGGCAGCCACTTTCTTCACCGGGCAACCGAAATTGATGTCGAGGATGTCGGGATGTGCTTGCTCCACGATTTTCGCTGCCTCTACCATCGCCTCCGGTTCGCGGCCATATATCTGGATTGCCACGGGGCGTTCGCGGTCGTCGATGTTGAGCTTGCGGGTAGTGGAATTGATGTTGCGCACGAGGGCTTCCGCCGACACGAATTCGGTGTAGACCATCGCCGCCCCTTGCTCGCGGCATATGAGGCGGAAAGAAGGGTCAGTGACGTCTTCCATCGGGGCGAGCATCACAGGGCGGTGGCCAAGATTTATTTTATCGATATTCAAAATTTGTCAAATTGTCAAGTTGTCAAATTGTCAAAAGTTAGAGGAGGGTGAGTCTTGAGCAGCGTGATGGGGCGAGGAGCTCTGCCACTGAGCGGAGTTCATCTGCCGTCACTGCGCGGATGCGCTCTGCGGTGTGCGAGGTGTCGTAGATGGCATCGCGGAAGAGGAGGCTCTTCCCCATGTTGATGGCCATGTTCTCGCGGTTGTCGGTGCTGACGAGGAGTTGGCCGCAATATTGTGTCTTGATCTTCTCGAGCATGCGGTCGGTCATCGTGGTCTGGGCAAGGTGGTCGAGTTCCCGCTTCACGATTGAGATGCATTTCTTCACATTGCTCTTGTCGCAGCCGATATACACGTTCCAGAGTCCGGCATCGCTGAAGAGCGACGTAAAACTATCTACGGCATAGACCAATCCCCGCTTTTCGCGCATCTCGGAATTGAGGCGGCTGCTCATGCAGGGTCCCCCGATGTAGTTGTTGAGCAGGTAGAGGGCAAAGCGGCGCGGATCGTCGCGGCTGAAGACGCGTGTGCCGTAGATGGTGTGGGCTTGNAAACCATCGTTGTCGATCACTTCGTCGAAGGGGAGGAGTTCTGTAGGCACAAGTCGCTGCGGACGCCTGAATGGGAAGTTGAGGAGCCCGAAGTGCTTTTCCACCCGCTTTATGAGTTTCTCGGGGTCGTCGGGGGCTGAGATGTAGACCACCATATTGCCCGGCGTATAGTTCAGGTCGAGAAACTGTCGGCATTCGCGTCCCGTAAGGGAGCGTACGCTCTCCGGAGTGCCGAGGATGTTGTGGGCGAGGGCATTTCCCTTGAATATACGTTCTTCATATTCGTCGTAGACGTTTTCTGAAGGGGAGTCGAGGTAAGACTTGATTTCTTCTACCACTACCTCGTGCTCCGTAGCCACTTCATGCTCCGGGAATAGTGAGTTGGCGATGATGTCGGCAAGCAGTTCGATGGCCCTGTCGGCATATCCGGCTGGGGCTGTGGTGTAGATGATGGTGTTTTCTTTTGAGGTGCTTGCGTTCAGTTCGCCGCCGATGCTCTCCATGCGTGCGGATATGGCAGAAGAGCGGCGTCTCCAGGTGCCTTTGAAGATAGTGTGCTCCACGAAGTGGGCAAGACCGTGGCGTTCAGCCGACTCGTCGCGGCTTCCGCTGCCCACTACCACTCCGATGTAGGCAACTTTGGCATCGGTCTGGCAGATGGCGACGCGCAATCCGTTGTGTAATGTATGCGTAACGTAATTCATNGTGCAAATTTACGCAAAAAATCCGACAATCCAAAATGTATTTAGTGTGGACGTCGCTATCTCCGAGCGCGACATCCACATTAGAAGAGGCGGGGTTGGCAGGGGGCGTAGGTCAGGCGGTGGTGGGGGGTCAGGCCTTGGGTGTCTAAGGCCTGGAGATGCTCCCGCGTGGGATACCCCATATTCCGCTCCCAACCGTAGCCGGGAAACTCCTCCGCAAGACGCTTCATCAGTTCATCACGATGCGTCTTCGCAAGGATGGAGGCAGCCGCTATACTCATATAGGTGGCGTCGCCCTTGACGACAGTGTCGCAAGGCACGTCNCGCCATGGCCGGAAACGGTTGCCATCCACGATGACATGCTCCGGCACGATGCCAAGGGCATCCAGCGCCCGCTGCATGCCGACAATCGAGGCATTCAGGATGTTGATACGGTCTATCTCCTCCGGCCCCACCATCACCACCGCCCACGCGAGCGCCTCGCGCTCTATGATGGGACGCAGCAGGTCGCGCTGCTTGGCAGAGAGTTGCTTGGAGTCGTTGAGGAGGTCGTGGTGGAAGTCGGTAGGGAGGATCACGGCAGCGCAGCTGACGGGGCCCGCGAGGCAGCCGCGGCCAGCCTCGTCGCAGCCGGCCTCGACGAGGCCCGGAAGCATGAATTGTCTTAGCATAGTTTTTGTAATTGGGCTAATTAGTCTAATTGGTCTAATTGGTCTAATTAGTCTAATTGGTCTAATTGGTCTAATTGGTCTAATTGGTCTAATTAGTCTAATTGGTCTAATTGGTCTAATTGGTCTAATTGGGCTTATTAGAGCCCTGGCTTTGAGACAATCCCTTTCCCTTTCCGGCCATTGATGGCGATGGGGAGGGGGGCGTCGAAGTCGACTACCCGGAGATTTCCCTTCTCATAGCTGGCGGGGATAGCATTCAGGTATTCCTCATCCCAAAAACCATTGCCGGCGGCAGGGTCTACAGTGAAATATCCCACTCCAAACGATGTGAGGTTCTGGAAGAAATGCGTGCCCTGCGACGGCTCTATGCGATATCCCCGCATCGCATATTCCACTATCNCNCGCGCCNCCGNTATCTGCGGCCAGCGCANCGNAATGCCAAGCGCGGAGTCGCNTGAGCCCCAACGTCCNGGNCCGATGAGNACATAGGGTTTCCCTTGCTCTATCATCATGCGGTTGACGGCATCCACTTCCTGCGCCAACTCCACATTTCCCGCTGCGTCGAAACCCTCGCTGCGCACGTAGACCACAGTCTTCACATTGTCCATCAGTCCATGCCCAAGGGCGGAATCGCTCTTCACAATCAGGTCGGCATCCGGCACGTCGAGCAGCGAGTCGTCGAGCATCTCCTTGCGGTCTACTATCGGGCGCATCTGCAGCCAATAGAGGGTGCCCTTCCGCTCGCTCTTCGCGGCATCAGGGGCGATGATCCCGGCAAACTCTATCTCCACGGGGCGTCCCATCTCATATTGCCCCGTCGCGAGCATCAGTTCAGTGGCCTCGGCAAGAGGATACACCTCCTGCTTCAGCACATTGGCAAACGTAAGGAGTTTTCTGCCAGTGCCAAACTCGCTGTCGCGAATCATATAGTCGTTGAGGTCGAATGTAGAGACGAGATATTTCAGTGCGCCGGTCTTGAAAGCCTCTGCCACAGTGATTTTCCTCAGGTTGAAGGCGTCGTTGGTCTTGAAGTCGGTTGCTTCGGTCTGCTCGAGGGCGTAGATATGCTTCTGGGTGTCGCGCAGCGCAAGCTGCACCGTGGAGGTCTGCAACACCTTCCCCGGATGTTTGGGCGAAAAACGGAGTGCGAGGCCGCCGTCGACGATATATTTGCCGAGTCCGGCAGCTATTTCCACCACTCCATCTTCAGCCTGCTCGTCGCCGATGGGGTAATAATTGAGCGAGCGACCCACTCCGGAGAACGAGGGATAGTAGAGTCCTCCATGGTCTTCACCCACCACCTCCTGCAGGATCACCGCCATCTTCTCCTGGTCGATGACGTTGCTCGTGGCGTTCATATAGAGTTTTGAGTCGGCAAAGAANACNGACGCATACACCCCCTTCACAGCCTTGCAAAGCTGGTCGAGCATCTTCTCGCGGTCGGGCAAATGCGGGATCATATAGGTGGAGTAGATTCCGGCAAAGGGTTGATAGTGAGAGTCTTCGAGCAGCGAAGAACTTCTNACGGCGAGCGGACGGTCGATCACGTCGTAGAGATATTCGAAGTCTTCCTTGAGGTTTTTCGGAAGTTTTGCATTCAAGAAAGCTTTCANGATCTCCTCATCCGGCGCNTCGCTCAGCGCTATGGGGTAGAGATTATTGCTCTCCATAAACTCGTCGAAGATATCGGTGCACAGCACGAGCGTGCGCGGAATGCTTATGGAGATGCCGTTGAGGTTGTCGAAATTGGGGTTTCGCTTGATAATCTGGTCGATAAATGCGAGGCCACGTCCTTTTCCCCCCAATGAGCCTTGTCCGATGCGCGCAAAGTTGCTGTATCGGTCGAAGCGCCCCTTGCGGAAGATAGCCACCACGCCACGGTTTTTCATCCGTCGGTATTCCACAATGCAGTCGAGGATAAGTTTCCTGACGAATGGAGCCTGGTCCATGCTCTCAAAGCGAATGCTGTTGAGTGCTTCCGCAATCGGGAAGATGGCACGCGAATAGAGCCAGCGCGAGAAGTCGTTGTTGGCGCAATGGCGGAAGAGTGCCTCGGAGGGGATATTGTTGACGGCGAGCTGGAGGTCTTTCAATTCGTGGAAACGCATCAACTCATTGCCTGTCANGGGGTCTTTCACTATGAAATCGCCNAAACCGAAGAGAAGGTCTACAGCCTTCCGGAGGTCTTGCGGCAGAGTCTTGCTCTCCTTGTCGAGGAATGTCAGGCGCATCGCCTCTGCAATCCGGCGGTTTGAGGTCTCCTGGCTCTCAAGGATAATCGGGATGAAGGGATTGTGCTCATGCACGTATGCCGCAAAGCGCATGCCGGCGTGCGGGTCTTTCACTCCGCAGCGTGGAAAGCGCACATCGCTGATGATGCCAAGCATATGCTTCCCATATTTGTCGAAAAGACTGACGGCCTCCTCATAGTCGCGGGCGAGGAGCACCTTCGGGCGTCCGCGCATGCGGAGCATTCGCTCGTGGTCGTTGAGCGCCTCGGTGGAGAATTCCATCGACTGCTTCAGCAGGTGCTTGAAGAGGTGGGGGAGGATGGAGCTATAGAAACGGATGGAGTCTTCCACCAAGAGGATGCACTGCACGCCTACGTCGAGNATGTCGATATCGGCATTCAGGCGGTCTTCCATCAGTTTGATGATGGCNAGGATAAGGTCGACGTTTCCGAGCCAGGAAAACACGTAGTCTACTCCCGAGAGGTCCTCGTTGGCGATGCGGCGGCGCACCTCCTTCGAGAATGGGGTAAGCACTACGAATGGCACGTCGGGATAAAGCTCCTTGATGCGCTTTGCCTGGGTGAAAGTCTCCGACACGTCGACTCCCGGCATCGCCATGATAAGGTCGAAATGCTTCGACTCGAGCATNGAGAATGCCTCCTTGTAGTTTGCCACCATCGTGAATCGTGGNGGCGAGCTCAGGTTGAGCGAGACGTATTCGAAATATACCTGNTCCTCCACNCGNCCGTCTTCCTCCATCATGAAGGCNTCGTAGGGNGTGGCTATCAGTAAAACGGAGAAGACACGCTTTTGCATAAGGTCAGCAAAAGCCGTGTCTCTCAGATGTATGCGGCCGTCAGGGCCGATGTATGGCATGTTTGTAGTCACTACTCTTTCATCTTAGATTCGAGAAATTTCTCAAGAGCTGCGGTCATAGAGGGGGTCTCGGGAGAGGGGGCGCTGAAGTCGAGGCGAAGGCCGGCGTCTTCCACCGCCTTGGCGGTAGTGGGACCGAATGTGCCGATATATTTCCCGTTGACGTTCTGGTCGAAGTCGGGGAAATTCTTCTTCAGCGAGGTGATTCCGGAGGGTGAGAAGAAGAGGAGCACGTCGTAGTCAAACGGTTCGTCGGGCGTGAAGTCGTTGGTCAGCGTGCGGAACATCACCGACTTGGTGAGGTCGATGCCGAGNGCTTCGATNNCNCTGGTGTCNTCNTTGTTNTGGTCGCTGACNGGCATGAGNAATTTCTCCTTCTTGATCTTGTTGACGGCAGNGATAAANTNCGGGTCGTTGAGTTTGCCGGTGGTGCCGAAAGCGATCTTTCTCTTGCGGTAGACGATGTATTTCTGCAGGTAGTGGGCCACTTGCTCTGTGGTGCAGACATATCGCATCGTGTCGGGAACGCTTACGCGCGACTCCTCGCAGAGACGGAAATAATTGTCGACTGCCGTGCGCGAAGTGAAAATGATGGCTGTGTAATCGGCAAGATTCAGCTTCTCCTGACGGAATTCCTTAATCGTCAGGCCTTCCACTTTAATCATAGAGCGGAAGATCACCTCCACTCCAAACTTCTCTGCTATGTCATAGTATGGGCTTTTGCCCGATGCCGGTTGGGGCTGCGAAACCAGTATCTTCTTTATCATCTTGTTTTTCATTGTTTTAGCCAAGCAATGAGCATGCAAGGCNGAAAGTAATCACCAAGGGGACTATTTCCAGACTNCAAAGATAATACAAAAAAACGACCCAGAGCGAACTTTCGGTGAAAAAAATGCGAAAACCCTTAATTATGAACAGTAATTTCACTAAAATTAAC
>WFLX010377266.1_pt1 | contig 10747 bp, 13 predicted proteins | sample 4967041 | NCBI WGS metagenome assembly WFLX01 (sample SAMN12857096, study PRJNA449069) | gut metagenome | isolation source: stool from male and female vole | host: Microtus ochrogaster | place: USA:Florida | collected 2017
CATAGTCTTTGCTTCAATCTGTTTTGTACCAATATATTTTTCAAAATTCATAAATTAATCCTCCTTATTTTTCTGATACTGAGTACCGAAATAAAATGCAATTATCGTCGTGAATACGGTCAGAAACTGTTCTGATGACACTCTGCCTTTCAGCGTCTGAATACCGAAAATCAGCGTTAAAAACAGCGTGACGATTGACTTCACATCAATTAATTTTGTCAGTTTTTCTTTCGTTTTACTCGTTCCTGACACACCATAATATATGCTAATTTAAATCACTCCTTATTGCAGATAAATTTCGTAATTTATTCTGATGTCGAATTTTCCAGTGCAGCCAGACGAGTTTCAATTTCTGTGATTTTCGCCGTTATTTCGCTAAATTCAGCATTTATTTCGTTACGTGTATACGTTTCCAGAAGCATATCAACTGCCTCGTCAATTTCTTCTGCTGTATGTCTGAGTTTTCTGATATCATCAGCCATTTTTTTACTCCTTTGCATATATTCTTGCACTGTCAGCATCAATCAGGACGTATCCATTACTGTCATAAAGCTGTCCATATTCAGCGATTTTTTTGCTTTCTCCATAAAATTCTATCAGGCAGTTTTCCGGAAAACTCGTCTCTGAATATTCACAGTCCGACGGAATGCTTACTTTTCGCAGTGCAGTGTTTGTAAAGGCATATCTGCCTATTTTCTGCACGCTTGTCGGAATACGTACATATTCAAGCTTTACTGCATTCATAAACGCTCCGGACGGCTTTTCCAAAGGCAGAAGTTCGTGATATGGAATATCATCGTCAATTCTCCACAAAGCTTTAGGATACGGCTTTGACATCGCTTTTTCAGGAGCGTCGGGCATATCCTCATGAGTAAGTCTGTCGTTGCTATAATACCAGTTTACAGCCGTTCCGCTGACGTTTATCCGGACAATATAATAATAATAACTTTTTGTTTCCGCCATGTTGTCGGGATAGAGTGTATACGAGCTGATACTTGCCGTAAACCTTGCATGAGTTGCACCAAGACGTTTCAGTTGCAGACAGTCAACATTCTTAGCAGACGCATACGAAAGAAATTCAAATGTTCCGTCGTCGTTTTCCCTGTAGAAATATACGGTGTTTGATGCGGACGAACCTTCGTATTTTTCGGTGGTATAGTTTTCACTTTCCTTGTTCCACTTTTTCCGCCATATTTCCGGAACAGCCGTAAGGCTCTGCATTCCTGCCGGAATTTCAGTCATTTCAGAACGTACAACTTTAGTATTTTCAGCAGGTTCGCCGTTTGTAGACAAACTTCCCTGTTCAAACCCAACTATATTAAATGAAAATTCAGTCATTTAATCAACTCCAATCGGAAAACGCAGGTCATAAAGATACTGTGCGTTTCTCAGTTGTTCAGCGGTACAGCCTATGAAATTACCGGACTGTGTAGCTGTTGTAATGTCTGAATTATAGACTGAAATTCCCTTGCCCTGATAGTCGAGGGGCTGATTTGACTGAATATTAAAGACATTATATGCGCTCTCTGGCGTTCCGGCTGAAACGTTTTCACTGGACTGAATTTTCCCAGATATCCTGCTGTTTAGCACTTTGCCCGGACTACTGTCTAAAGTTTCACATATTTTTACGCTCGTTGCTGATATGTCAAAAATGATTTCAGAGTTTACAATGTTTGCTGCCACCTGAAGAGAATCTGCGATATTTGCGACAATATTCATCGAACTTTCATACAAATTAGGAACTATACGCTTTATAGAGTAAGTACTTTGGATTTCTCCTGATATGATGCAGTTTGTCAATTGTCTTGTAACACTACCGTTGCTATCAAGTAAAACTGCATTTTTAGCACTTGGACACCAGTAAAAATTTTCAAAAATAAGATTTGAGCAGTTTAANGCNNTACCTNNAGTAATNACAGTAGANGCAGTTGAGNNAAANTNTCTAAGNGTNCAGNCATTGAAATTNGTATAGTCCTTAAATTTGACTGCTGAGNAAAATNCCTCCGGCTGAATTTCATTAAAATCAATAACTTTATTTTCAGCATTCGGGTCAAATTCCACATNTGNGGTNTTGCTTGTTATACTGGTGTATTCNTCNCNGCTGTTGACGATATACGGTTCGTCTTTTGTGCCTGTACCTGTCATAAAACTCCTCCTATTGTATTTCGGTCACGCCGTCTGGAATGTAAACGCTTTCAATTTCAGAATCTGTAAATGAAGTTTTTCCTATGTAAGTTGTACGTTCTCCACCCAGATTGTCGGGTATCTGCGGATAGAGACTTTTTCCTGTATATCCCGTAACGGTCGTTATTCCGTCGTTGACGGTGTACAGATAATCATTTTCGTCAGTGATTTCAGGAGATTCCTTCTTTACTTCCTGTCCCCATACAAACGCCTGTATATCGCTGATATCTGCCGTTCCACGCATGACAATCCGTATCTGATGTGTACCGCCTGAAACATTCAAAGGCAGATTAAAGTGTAAAGTTGAATATTCACCGTCATGAAGCGTAATTTTCGGACGGAGAGTCTGTGCTATGCNGTCCAGACAGACNGCCGNTGAAACAAGTNCGTCTNCTGAAAGTATCACCNTACANTCAACAAAAGCCCACGTTTCCCGACAGCACGAAAAACCGCCTTTTGCCACCGTTCTTTCACTCCCGAAAGCCTCTCCCGTGTACGTCAGCAGTTCTACAGCCGAAATGTTGCTTGTTGTATTGATTGTCGTATATGAGGTGACCGTTCCACCCGAAGAGCTCCCCGAAGATATCACAGTGCTTGTTTCCGGAATACCGGCTGAAACAAGCCTCTGCGGTCCTCTGAACTGCCACGATATATGGGTTATCAGAAAATTTGACGATTTGTTTTCACCGTTCACACCGCCTACGATACTCACCATGTCGCCCACGTCAAGTGCCGGATTTCCATAATATTCAACTGTCCCCGGTGTCCATGAATTATAGAGGGTATTTGCTAAATAGCTGAGATTATGCCAGTATGCAGAAATCGCATTTTTTTCGGTTTCACGGATATATTTGTTGTCGGAAAATCCCAGCGATACAAGATGGTCACGGTTTCTCGTGTATGTAACGGTATTTCCATAACTGTCAGTATACGAAACATCACGTACACTGTATATATAGTCGCTGATTCTTGCGGAAAAACGTTTTTCTGCCGGTATTTTAAAAGTCGGAGCACCAGTGAAAAAAGTTCGGAATTCTATTTTTCCCTCACGGTTGGCAAACGCATATCCACCGATAAGCTGGGCAATTGTTCTGACCTCATTCCAGCAGGTATCAAGAAATTTCGTGCCGTATGCTCCGTTTTCACTTGTAAGGTCAAGTAAATCGAGAGTGAGTTTCTGTATCTCCTCAACGGTCTGTGCAAATTCAACATTGGCATCTTTTGAGACCTGTCGCAGTACATCATTTATTGAAATTTTTCTGACAATATTTGAGGTTACAGGCTTATTCAGACGGTTAAGACTGTCATAGCCCTTTATTGTCATAAGGTCGCCCGACTCACGTTCTGCCGAAACTATGTCCCATACTCCGAGCGGAATCCATTTTGTCACTGTTCCCGTTTGGAAATATAACCGCAGTTCTCCACCTTTTATCAGATTGGTATTTTTATCGGAAAGCTTAACCTTTATTTCTGCCGAACCTACATACATTTCACCGAAATTGAACGCATCTTCATTTTCAGTACACTGACTGTCATATCTGATATCGTCAAGCAGATTGCTGTCATCAAGGTCAATAATTATATCATCAAGCCGTCTGATTGTCCCTTTTATATGTTGAACATCGCCGTTGTNAATTGATTCGAGAAACCTTTTTTTCAGTTCGTCGTTACCGCCGAAATCGNACATAACANGCCTCCTAATACTCTATCAAACTGAAAGACAGTCTATGCCGACNTTTNCCNTTCTGNATNANTTCGGNAACNTNTTCANGGTCTGANGNATACATTTNTTTTGTTATATATTCACCGTTGTCTCTGAATGTCACTACAAGCTGATAATTATCAATCATATTTTCAATGAATTTAATTTCTGTGTCGCTTCCATAATATTCGAGCTGAATTGTGTAGATATTCCGTCGAACCGGATAGGCAAGCAAAACGCCCGATTCGGCAGAACGTCCGGTTGAATCAGAGTATAAATCCGATTTCTGTATACTGCATTCAAACGGTTCGATATTAGGTTTGAAAACTTTTGTTCCGTTGTCTATTGTCTGAATCACCACTCCCATAGTTCAGCCTCCTCTCCGTACTCTGTCCTGATTCACTGCCCTGACTGCTACACGTCCTATTTCACGCCCGTCAAGGTCAACATGGACATGAATTTCTCCGCTTCCGAAACCTCCGTTTTTCTTCATCGCATTTGTTACGGCTTGTTCAATAGTACTCAGCGGAGAAACAACCTCCGCTTCACGCTTGTTGTCACCGAGAACAGCAAGGAAGTTTCCGTAATTTGCCGGAACAACTGTTCCCTGTGCAAGATACGGAATCTGCGGAACGCTGATTGACGGAAGCCACTGAAACGGATACCAGTCAAGAATTTCAATATTCCTTATGCCGTTCAAAGCCCAGTTTATCGTATTAAACGGCTGACTTATAACCCAGTTTATGCCGTTTATAAGACCGTTTACGATAGTTCTGAACGTATTGAAAATACCGTCGGTTATTCCTGTGAAAATTTCGCCGCCCCTGCTGAAAACGTTTCTTACTGCCTCCCACGCACTCGAAAACGTGTTCCTGAACCAGTCTGTAACATGGCTGAAAACACTTGTAATACCGTTCCATACGCCTGCAAAAAATCCGTTTACTTCTGAAAATGCGGTTTTTATTCCGTTCCACGCACTCTGAAACTTTTCGCCGAACCACGTATTTACTATTGAAAAAACANTTACNNTATCATTCCAGNGGTNTGAAAACCATTTCCCTATACTTTTAAAAATATCTGTAACTTTTNTATACGCTTTTTTGAACATATTTTCAAACCATTTACTTACATTTGACAGTGCGTCTGTAATTTCGTTCCAACGGTCGGAAAACCAACTGCCGATATTCTGAAAAATGCTGACAATATTCGCCCATGCTCCGGCAAAAAATCCGGTTATGCTGTCCCAGACCGCAGACATAAACTCAACAATTGTATTCCAGCCGGTTTCCCATGCCTCGAAAAAGCTGTAAAGTGTTTCCTGAATGCTTTCCCACATTCCGACTGCAAAAGCCTTTACCTCGTCCCAGTGCTTCACTAACAGAACGCCAATGGCTATAATCCCACCGATTGCAAGGCATACAAGCGTTACCGGACTTGTCAGAAATGCCAGAACCCCAGACAATCCGCCTGTTGCGGTAGTAATAATTTTTATGATTCCACCCATTGCTGTTAATGCGTTGACTGTTTTTGTGATTATTCCTGAAATTGCCAGTGCCGTGCCGAGTGACCCGATTATAATTATGAAATCCTGAAAGAGAGTCTGATGCTCCGAAATCCAGTCAGAAATGCCTTTCAATGCACCTGTAAGACTTTCTATTATGGAAACTACCAGTCCACCAGTCCACTCGCCGATGGGTTTCAGAAATTTGTCATAGAGCCATTTTCCGAGTGGCTTTAACGCTTCGATTACAGAATTAAGAAGTTTAACTGCTCCGGAAAACAGGTCTATTGACGCAGGAACAGCGTCCTCAATCACCCATGTTCCGAGAGGCAAAAGAATTTCTTCATAGATGCCTGATAAAATATCACAGACGTTTTCGGCAAGAGGTTCAAGTGATTCAAAAAGACCTGCAACCGATTTCAGAACCGGCGAAAAATTGAGATTTTTTGCCCATTCAGAAGTCTTTTTTGTGAGACTGTTTATAGTNTTCAGAATGATATTTATTATTCCGAGTNNTGCCCNGAAAATCCNCACTCCNGTACCGTTTTNCTCCCACGNCTNAATAAAACGNTGACGANGATTNGAAACAGTATTATTTATGTTCGTGATGATTTCAAAAATATTCGCACAGATTTTTTCGCCTGTACCGTCGTTCCAGACTTCACGGAAAGCTTTGTTTATGGCGTNAAGCANTTCTAACAGAGNGTTCCAGCGGTCGANATATGACTGAATCAAGTCCGTACCCCTGCCGTTGTCCTCCCACGCATTCTGCAACGCTCCGGATATGTCCCCGATAGTCCCGAAAACGTCCGAAAACAAGGTGATAATATTTCCTATATATCGCTCTCCTGAACCGTTTGTCCAGACTTCTTCAAAGCTTTCCGCCACACTTCCGGCAAGTTCTCTGATATTTTCAAAAGCCGTCCTGACGTTTTCGATAAGTTCCGGCGAATTGGTTTCCCATGCAAGCTGAATAGGTTCAATGAGTTTCTGAATTTTTTCGGAAAGCTTATTTACTTCTTTTTCGGTCTCACTGTCATTTACTGTGACGGCAGGAGTTATTGCAATTTCATTATTCGTTTCAGAATCTTTAGCAGAATCAGCCGTTTTTTGAGTGAGTGTGTTTATCTGGTCAAATCCGGCAAGGCTTTTTTCCTGTGCTTCAGCGGTTTCTTCAACAGCTTCCGTCAGGGCGTTCTGTTCATCGGTACTTTCTGCTATGTCCGACGTGACTGCTGATGCGTTTGAGGTCTGTATGCCGAATATATCGGCAAGCGACTGTGAAACTTTTACAGCAAGTGCAGCTATTTTTGCCAGTATATCTGTAAGTTTTACCAGTACAGGCAGAAAAATAGCCTCTATATTTATAAAAGCCTGTCCGAACTGTTCTTTTACGTCACCCAGACTGTTGCTGACCTGTTTCAAGCGTCCGGCAGGAGTTTTTGCAAGTGCTTCGTTCATTCCGCCCACAGACGATTCAACAACCTCCGCAAGTGTTGCGACACGCTGTTCTTCCGTACCGTATTTGAGAAGATATTCCTGAGATTCGTCGAATGAATATCCGTAACGGCTTAAAGCGGCAGTCTGACCTTCAAGAACCTTTCCGAGCATGGTTGAAATGGTCACGGCACTTTCGGCGGTTGCATTCAGTCCGTACTGCTGTGCAAGCATATCATTCAGAACAACATTCATTTTTTTCAGCGATTCGGGATTTTCAATGTACGTTGACAGTTCCTGAAGACCCGAAAGCTGTACTTCGTCGCCTATTACCCCGACATTCTGCAATTCTGACGCCCATTCCTTTGTGGCTTTTATCTGTTCTTCGGTTGCTCCGAGATTGCGACCGAGAACCGTTTCAAGCTTTGTTTCGGCTTCAAGCTGTATTTCGTAAAGTGATTTACATTCTTTTGAAAAATTTGCTATAGCTTTTATGGAAAAAGCTGCTGCAACTGTTGTCCCGAATTTCAGAAGTGACGATTTCATTCCGCCAAGCTTTTCTTTTATACCGGAAATTCCTTTTGTAAAACCTTTTGTATTTATGTTTGTGTTGAAATTTAAAAAGCCGTCAACGTTCATTTATCCCCCTCCCATAATAGCATTAAGACGGTCAATTTCCGCCTGTTCTTCGCTGGAAACGGCACGTTTCAGGTCAATCATTTCCATGTGTTCAGCGTAAAACTCACGTTCCCACTTTTCAAGCTTTTTACCTTTTGACTTTTTCGAACGTATATTTATAACCTGTGAGAAAAGTCCCTCACCGATTTCGTTGAAATATCCTAAAAAAGTCCACCAGTGAATGTATTCTGCCGAACGTGTCTCAAATCCTGCCGATTTGTTTACTGCCGGAAAAATAAGGCTTTCGTCCTGTTTCCAGTCAAAAATTTTTTTGTGATTCTGTGAAGATTTCGGGATATTTCCACCGTCAAGAAACCAGACTGCCTGTCTGTAAGCCGTTTCCGTGTCCGGTGGGATTTCCTTGTAAAGACATTTCAGGCAGACTTCTATTTTTTCGTAATCGTTCAGTTCAGCGTCGTTGAACGCCTCGAAAATCAAAAGAGCAACCCGAAAGTCGCTCCTTATTTCATACTGGTTTTCACCGATTTCAAGGCTTTTCGGAAGCAGTCCAATCATTCCGGCAACTGTCCCGTGTATTTTTTAACACGCTTTTTTGAACGTTCATATTCCGCCTTGATTTCAGGCTGCATGTATTCCATGTAAGCTGTGAGAAAGTTTTCAAAAATCGTCTGACCGCCTGCCATGCTGAGACAGTTGGTTTTTCCGAAAACGATTTCCGAAACAGGCGAGCCGATTATATAATCGACAAATTCACGGACTTTTTTATCAAGAACGTCTGTAATTTCATCGGGATTTTCAGTATCCGGAGAAAGTTTTTCAATCTCAGGAAGTTTTTCCCTGTATCTTGCCACAATTCCGACATCGGTCGGATTTACGACGATTACACGGTTTTCGTCCCCGTTTATTGCGAGACGTTTCAGACCGTCTTCAAAGTTAAGTGACTGCATATTTTTTCCTCCTTATACGTCCGGTGTGAAAGTTTTCGTTGATATATCGAACTTTCCTCTAACTCTGTCACCCTGATAATGAACCGTGAACGGAATCTGATATCCGGTTGTATCACCGCCATAGGACGTAATTTCAATTACTGCCGTTTCTTTATAAGCCACAAAAACAGTAGATTCTTCGCCGTTTTCGTTTGCTACAGGCTCCCACAGATGCACTTCTACAGTATCGGTTTTTACGTCGTCAAGAACCTTTCTGTTGTCAATAATATCCTGCAAAAACGCATATATTTCGTCGTCTTTGTCGGCATAATACGGTTCGACACTTCCGGTGGCTTCATAAGAGCTGATAACCGTCGAAACTTCTCCGAGAATATTCTTTTTTGTCTCGCTTTCTGCCGAAAGTTCAACGCTGTATTCCTCCAAGTCCTTGCCAAGCCTGTAATATGACACACTTTTGTCAGTGGGCGTTGCGTTTATGAAGTGGGCGAGTAACTTTCTTTCAATTTTTGCCATAAAATAGCCTCCTTTTAAATTTTGTAGTGTACTACGATTTGTAGCTGATACTGCCAGCCGTCCAGTTCATTTTCCTGCGGAACGGCGAAAAGCTGTCCGTTTTCAGCCGTGATTTTTATGATTTCTTCGTCTGTCTGACTTTCAAGCCATTGTGCAAGATTCAGAAGAACGGAGCTGTTTTCAAGACGTTCATAATCGTTTATACTCGAAAATGTCGAGTACAGAAAAAAATTGTGCTGACGTATCTGAACGCCTAAAATATCTTCTTTTACAAGACTGTCCCCGACCGACGAAAGTCCATAGGATGTAGGGTCAGGGTCTGTAAAATCAACGTGGACGGCATTGCATACTTCCCGAATTTCAGGGAAATTTTGCAGAATATCACGGACTTTTTCAATTATATTCAATATTCAGTCACCGCCTTTTTAACGCTGCCGCACCACGCAGAATCTGCTTTTTGTGATTGGTTTTCATTGTCTCAAACCACCGTCTTTGTGCATTCGGGTGTTGTGCTTTGCTGTAATTCAGGTCTTTTCCCGTAAGGACTTTTGTTTCACCGCTTCTTGCCCAAGCCGAACCCGTCACGCTTGAAACCATAAGTTTTCCGTAGTACTGATAGCGTGCATACGGCGAATTATAGAAGATTATCCCCGAACCGATACGAGTTCCAAGTGTGACGCTTTTCTGAAGCATACCGTTCTGCATGGGCGTATATTGTGCCATAAGCCGTATACATTCGCTGTCGATGAATTTCTGGACACAGTCAAAATATTCAGTGTTGTTTCTGCCGAAATTTATGCTCCAGTCAAGTGCCAACCCTGAAAATCGCACATCTGACGGCTGTCTTATGCGTTCAGGCATTTAATCACCTCGCTGTAACCTCGATATGCGGAAGACCTCCGAACCGGTAATCATTCACGGTTTTCACAACCGCAAAGTCCGGATATTCTTCCCTGAATCGTTTCATACTTTCTGATAAACTTTTTTGACTATTTCCGTCAAACAAAAAATCACACCTGTTTTTTATCACTATATCGCCGGATTTCGGAAAATAACCGTCTGAATAGATATATATCACAACACTGTCAGAAATCTGCACACCGTTTTTCGTGACCGTCCGACCACGGCTGTCACTGAAATAAACGTTTTCAATAAAATGATGTGTATAATTTTCCTTTTCAAATACCGTAATATCGGCATTTACAAGCATTATCCCACCCCTCTGTAAAGCAGACCGGTGTCCGCAAGCCACTTGAAAATGATATTTTTTACTGTCTTTTTGAACTCTGAATTTACGTCAGACGGAGAAGCATAGTTCACGCTCCAGCCACCAACGCTTTCAGAAGATATGCCGTTATTTTTTGACAGAACCATGTCTCTTGAAAAAATACTTTCGGCAAGTTCACAGCAGCACATTTTTACGGCTTGCGGAATGTTTTCAGGGTCGATATTTCCGAATGTATACTGATTTATCATCAGGCTTGCTTCACGGAAAAAATACCTGTAATTTGCCGAAATTACGGCATCTTTTCCGGACAGGTATTCTTCCATGTAAAAATTTTTGTCAGCATAGACATTCATTTTTTAACCGGCTTTCTTTCCGGAATTTCAAGTCCGACAGTTCTCATAAAACTCCCCCTTATGTTGTCGAATGTGAGCAGTAAATGCCTTTGACCCTGTTGTCGTAAACATCGGTCAGACCGTAGGCACGATAGAAGAATTTCCACGCATCAGCAGTCTGGTTATCTTCCGGAGCAATGACCTTGTTCACAATATGCTTCGTAAACTGCATAACAGCAGACTTTTCAACAATCATAAAGTTAA
>WFLX010303976.1_pt1 | contig 10745 bp, 11 predicted proteins | sample 4967041 | NCBI WGS metagenome assembly WFLX01 (sample SAMN12857096, study PRJNA449069) | gut metagenome | isolation source: stool from male and female vole | host: Microtus ochrogaster | place: USA:Florida | collected 2017
GAATGTCAATTATTACCGGTCCTAATANGGNAGGTAAATCCACCTATATGCGTCAGANNGCATTAATNGTGCTTATGGCACAGATTGGTTCTTTTGTACCGGCAAATTCAGCTAAAATTTCGGTAGCGGACAAGATATTCACCCGTGTGGGAGCGTCCGACGACCTTACAGCCGGACAAAGTACATTTATGGTTGAAATGAGTGAAGTTTCCGACATACTTAAAAACGCAACACCCGACAGTCTTGTTATACTTGATGAAGTCGGCAGGGGTACTTCAACTTATGATGGTGTAAGCATTGCCCGTGCGGTTGCTGAACACATATGCACATCAAAGAAACTTGGTTGTAAGACACTTTTTGCTACTCACTATCACGAACTTATCGGACTTGAAAATGAACTTGACGGCGTTAAGAATTACAGTATTGCAGTAAACAGACACGGCGGTACAATACGTTTTCTTAGAAAGATAGTGCGTGGGGGAGTTGATGAAAGCTACGGCGTGGACGTTGCGAAACTTGCAGGACTTCCGTCAAAGGTAGTAAGCCGTGCGAGAGAATTTCTCGAGGAAATGGAACAGAATCACAACAGCAGTATTAAAAATTTTCCCCGTGAGGAAAGCGAACAGATAAGTTTTGACAGCATAAACCGTGAAACAGCGTTTGATATGCTCAGAAAGACAAACATTGACGAACTGACAGACAGCGAGTGCAGAATGTTGCTGAATGATGTTCTTGAACTTATAAAAAACTGAGGATTATAAAAATGATGAATAAAAAAGTAATTGTTCCCTTGATTGCTTGTGTTATGACTTTTTCGGGCTGTCTTGAAAAGAAACCGCTTATTGATTCTGAAAAAGTCGGGCAGACTGCACTTGAATACATGAACTCAAAATATAATCAGAATTTTGAACTTTTAANCTGTGAGCCGTCAAAAGACNGNGNCATTGAAAATCAGGAATCATATGCAAAAGCGNAAGTTTCTTTAAATGATGATAAATATTTAGTGAGACTTTATTTATCGGAAGATGATAAATCTGACTGGAAAGTATACTGGGACGATTACATGAATATAATCGCTGAGCCGTTTTTCAAGAATAATATGGACAATATACTTCATGACGAGCTTAATATAAAAGAGTTTGTCAGCGACATCGGTACATTGTCAGCGGGATTTGCCGAAAACTTTCCTGTTATAACTGAAAAAGATACATTAAAGGAAATTGCGGATTCATATGCCGTAGGTCTTATGTATTGGATAGATATGCCCGAGAGTTCGCATTATGACGGCATAGACGAAGATATTAAAAAAACTTTAGACCCATATTTTCCTGACGGTTATGTCGCTGTAAGCATAGGAGTATATAGTGATGATTGTTACTACCAATATAAAGATATATCGGAAAATGAATTGCTGTTACCGGAGGAAAATGAATNATTNAGTTATGACATTACAATAAAAAGCAAACCGAATCAAAATAAAATGGANGANTTTAAATGAAAGNACAAAAATTAATGGCTATGGCACTAAGCATGAGTTTGGTACTGTGTGCCTGTGCAGAAAAAAAACAGTCAACAGATGAGGTTTCCGAAGAACCGTCAACAGAACCGATAACAGAGGTTACAGAGCCGACTGAACCTCCTGCTCCTGAAAAGACACTGCCGGAAACTATTCTTGAAAAAATGACATTGCAGGAAAAAGTTTGTCAGATGTTCATTACAACTCCCGAACAGCTTTCCGGCTGGGACGTTGTTACACTTTATGACGAAGTTGTTGAGGAATCAATTGTAAACTATCCAATCGGTGGAATGATAATGTTTGCCGAAAATCTTGAAACAACTGAACAGACTTCTCAGATGATTAGTGATATTCAGGAATGTGCAATGAACAATAGTAATGGTATAGGTATGTTCATGTCTGTTGACGAGGAGGGCGGAACGGTTGCAAGAGTTGCGGACACACTCGGCACAACAGCTTTCGACGATATGGTAACTTACGGTGAGGCAAATGATGAACACGTTTCGTATGAAATAGGTTACACAATTGGTACAGACCTTAAAGCTCTCGGATTTAATCTTGACTTTGCACCTGTTGCGGATATTAATATCAGTGATGCGAGTGAACTTGGTGGACGTATGTTCAGCAGTGACCCTGATGTTGTGGCAAATATGTCTTCAAATGTTGCTGTAGGTCTTGAAGATGCAGGAGTTTGTGCCACACTGAAACATTTCCCTGGCTTGGGAGCGTCCGAGGGCAATACTCACACAGATTCTGACGTTACTATCCATCGCTCACTTGATGAACTCCGTGAAACTGAATTTGTACCTTTCAGAGAGGGAATAAAGGCTGGTGCGGACTTTGTTATGGTGGGACATCAGATTGTATCGGGAGCAGGTGACTGGCTGCCGTCTGACCTTTCGTATACTGTTGTTACCGAACTTCTCAGGAACGAACTTGCCTTTAACGGTCTTATAATAACTGATTNACANATGATGAATACTATTACAGATTCATATTCTTCCGGTGAANCNGCAATTATGGCTGTCAATGCAGGTGTTGACATTGTTCTTATGCCGGCTGACCTGACAGAAGCGANTGATNCTGTCTGCNGTGCTGTTGAATCAGGCGAAATAAATCCGTCACGCATAGATGAAAGTGTTCTGCGTATNCNTAACAAAAAGNACGAAATGGGTCTTATNAATGAGAACCTTATAAAAGAATCTGCGGAAGTTCCGGCAGAGGAAGAAGAAACAAATGAAGAATCAACCGGAGAAACTACAGAAGATGAATTGAATCAATCTCCGGAAGAAACAGAACCGGCAACTCAGACAGTAGTCGGATATGTTGCAGGAAGTTTTGTAAATCCGTATGCAACTACAACAACTACAACCGCCGAATATATTGACTATGATTATGATTACAATGACGGATATTATGATTTCGGTTATGATGATTATGATTATGGATACGGCTATGATGATTATTACGGCTGGTAATGTTTTAAAGAAAAATTATACTGGACAGGGAGTGGTAGCGTGAAGTATTTTTACAGGAAAGATGATTTGAAGGGAACGGACTGCCATGAATTTTTCAGGGGTAAATGGAATAACCTATTCTGGAATGACGATTCAATATATATCTATGATGAGGATTTCAGTGACACAGGAATGAAAAAGCTTTTTCTTGATGTCCTGCCAAAATATTCTCCGTATGAAAATACGGAAATTACTCCGGAAGATTGGCAGATGATATGTGAAGCAGCTTTCGGACGTACAAAGGAAGCTGTGAAAGATGTAAACGACTGGATACAGTCGGCTTTTGCAGAACACGGAGTATTTACAATACTGGGTATATAAATTTTGAAAGGAGAAAATCCGGTGTCGTCAATCAACGTTTTAAGCAGGGAAATATCCGAACTTATAGCAGCCGGTGAAGTTATAGAAAGACCTGCGTCTGTCATAAAGGAACTTGTGGAAAATTCAATTGATTCGGGAGCGGAACATATAACTGTTGAGATAAAAAACGGCGGTGTATCTTATATGCGTGTTACGGACGACGGCTGTGGAATGTTGTTTGATGATGTTCCAAAAGCTTTTCTCCGTCATGCAACAAGCAAGATTCTGACAAAAGATGACCTTGATAATATATGTACTCTCGGATTCAGAGGGGAGGCACTTGCGTCTGTCTCGGCTGTTTCAAAAGTCGAGACAATGACAAAGCAGAAAAATGAAACTTATGGCACTTTGTACAAAACAGAGGGTAGTACGGAAATTTTGCACGAAAAGAGCGGTTGTCCCGAAGGTACGACCATTATTATACGTGACCTTTTCTATAATGTTCCTGCACGCCGTAAGTTCATGAAAAAAGACGTTACGGAAGCTAATGCCGTCAGTCAGATTTTACAGAAGATAACACTTTCTCACCCTGAAATATCCTTTAAGTTTATACGTGACAACAGGATAGAATTCAATTCAAGCGGTGACGGAGAACTTTTTTCGGCAGTATATTCAGTTTACGGACGTGATTTTGCCCGTGACATGATATCCGTTGATTATGAAAATAATGGTATACATATAACGGGTTACGTTATAAAACCGCTTTATTCAAAGAGAAACNGTTCTNTTCANNATTTCTTTNTTAACGGCAGANATATCCGTTCAAAAATCTGTTCGGTCGCTATTGAAAGTGCGTATGAAAATATGGTCATGGTGGGAAAATTTCCTGCGTGTGTGCTTATGATTGAAATTTCACCGTCNGTTATTGACGTGAATATTCACCCGTCAAAAGCGGAAGTGCGTTTCACAAATGAAAAGGAAGTTTCGGACGCTATATTTTCGGCGGTTAAAAGTGCAATGGTNAACGACGGTCTTATTTATGAGTTTGAATTTAAACAGCCGGTGCAGGAGAATAATGAANCAGAAACTTCNGAATCCGAAGAAATGAATCAGCAGGAATTTATATTTACTCCTGTCGATATGATTGAAGAAACTGAAAAAAAACTTGCTGAAAATGATTTCATGATACCGGAAGAAGTTCCGGAAACGGCTGAAATCGAGGCGTGCAGTGCATACAGTAAAGAAGTACCGGAAAAAGTAAGTATTCCGGAAAGAAAGGAAAAGAAAGTTTCCGAACCGCTGGAGAAGTTCAGCTATATCAGCAGCAAGTCTTTTGAAACAGTTGTACCGCCGGAAAAAGAATCTGTTCCGAAACCGGAGAATAAAAAATCCGTATGGACAGAAAAGCCGGAAATACGTGTGATAGGTGAGGTTTTCGGACTTTATGTCATTGCTGAAACCGAAGATAATAAAGTTGTTATGATTGACAAGCACGCCGCACATGAACGTATAATTTTTGAAAAACTGAAAAGCAGAAACTGTCGTCAGTATACACAGATGCTTATGAATGAAATAAAAGTCCTTCTTACTGCCGACGAGTTCAGTGCAATGGAAGAAAATACGGAACTTCTTGCCGATTTGGGATTCCTGTTTGATTTTTCTGAACGTCCGTGTATTTCTGCTAAAGCTGTCCCGACTTTTGTCACAGAACTTGACATAGAGACAATAATTGCTGAAATTGCCGAAAATCTCAGACTGTACCGTCATAATCCACAGTCACATATGCTTGACGATATGCTTCACACTGTTGCCTGTAAGTCTGCAATAAAGGCAAACGACAAGAACAGCATGAGTGAATTGCAGGCACTTGCGGAGCAGGTTTACTATGATGAGAAAATCCGTCACTGTCCGCACGGCAGACCTGTTATGTTTACAATGACGAAAAGTAATATTGCTCATCAGTTCGGACGTACATGATTAAAGGGGGAATTACGTGAATGACAAAAATAAGCCGAAAGTACTTGCGGTAGTAGGTCCTACAGCTTCCGGAAAAACGTCGCTTGGTGTTGAACTTGCAAAAAAGTACAACGGTGAAGTTGTTTCGGCTGATTCCATGCAGATTTACAAGGGTCTTGACATAGCGTCCGCAAAGCCTACGGTACAGGAAATGCAGGGGATTCCGCATCATCTGATTGATTTTCTTGAAAGGGACGTTTCTTTCAGTGTATCAGACTATGTTAAGCTTGCAAATGAAAAGATTAGTGACATTCTCAGCAGAGGAAAACTGCCGGTAATCGTCGGCGGTACAGGGCTTTATATTAACTCGCTTCTTGAAAACGTAAAATTTTCGGACGGCGGAAGTGACGGGGAATACCGTGCTGAACTCTATAAAATCGCACAGGAAAAGGGCAATGAATTTTTATATGATAAACTTGTTGAAACAGACCCTCTTGCTGCTGAATCAATACATATGAACAATGTTATAAGAGTTGTTCGGGCATTGGAAGTATTTCATGTTACGGGTCGCAGGTTCAGTGAACTCAAAGCGGAAAGCCGTCTTGTTGAAAGTCCTTATGATTCACTTGTTATCGGTCTGAATTTTCACGACAGGCAGGTTCTTTATGACAGGATAAACAAGCGTGTTGACGAAATGGTCGTAAACGGTCTTGTTGCCGAAGCTGAAAGTCTGTGGCGTGAGAACGGAATGAAAACAGCGTCCAACGCAATAGGTTATAAAGAACTTATTCCGTACTTTGAAAATCAGATGACGCTTGAGGCGTGTATCGACAGTATAAAACAGGAAACACGCCGTTATGCCAAAAGACAACTTACGTGGTTTAGAAAAAATACACGTATTCAGTGGATTTTTTTGGACGAATTTAATAAAAAAAATGAAATTTCAGAAAAGTCTGAAAAAACTATAGAAAATTACTTTAATCTGTGATATAATGTATTAAGTGTATATAGATACATATTTATTTTTAAAAAGAATGGAGATTTGTGTATGAACAAGAATATTAATTTACAGGACGTATTCCTTAATCAGTGCAGANAAGAGNAGATTATGGTGACTGTTNNTCTTANAAANGGATTTNAGTNCAAGGGAANGATAAGNGGTTTTGACGGCTACGTTGCAATATTTGACTGCGACGGCAAACAGCAGCTCGTTTACAAGCACGCTATATCAACTATCATTCCGGCAAGGGCTGTTTCTATTCTCGACGTATCTGAGAAAAACGACTGAGACGGTGATGTGAATGCGTTCTAATAAATCGGACAGCGGAATTATTGTCAAGATTCTCAGGAATGCAGTTCTTATTTTATTTTTTATTATTTTTATAAGCATAGTCTATAATTTCCGTAACAGAGAAAGTACCACGGAATCCGCTCTTATGGCAGAAGCTACGGCTTCAAGAACGTTCAGAGGTGTGTTTATAAGGGACGAGCAGGTCAGAAGATACAGCGGAAATGGCGTTCTGAGCTATAACGTTTCGGACGGCGGTAAGCTCGGTAGGGGAAGTATTATAGCGGAAGTATATCCCACAGATACACAGATAAGCATAAACAGGGAAATAAACCGACTTGAAAAGGAACTTTACATACTGGAAAAAATACAGAACCAGGGTACGCTTGAATCTGCGCAGCCTCTTAGTCTTTCAGCAAGTATTGAGGAAAATTTCCGCAATTTCATATACTGCCGTGATATGAAAGACTATGAAACAGTAAAGTCTGATATTGATACGCTTCTTGTCGAAATGAGTACATATCAGATTATTACAAATGAAGTTACTAATTTCAATCAGCAGATTGCGGATATAAATGCTGAACTTGAACAGCTCCGTCAGCAGTCTGTCCAGCCGGTTGAAATAATACTCTCCGAACGTCCGGCTTATTTTGCAAGCTACTGCGACGGATATGAGGAAATTCTTTCAACTGCCACTATCGGACAGCTTACTGTTGAACAGATTAAAGGTATTGTGGACAAAAAAGAGAATGACAGTACTGTTGTAGGAAAACTTATCGACGGTTACAGTTGGCATCTTGCCGGAATAGTTGACAATTCACGAAAAGACTATGAAACAGGTAAATGGNTGACCCTGCGNTTTGAAACGTCGGNAGATACATANGACGCTGAAATAGNTGAAANACGTGACGAAGGTAANCCCGAAGAAAGTATAATAANCCTTGAGTGCAGTCAGTTTAATGAGGAANTTGTTCAGNACAGATGTGAAACCGTTGAACTCATAAAGGGAAATTACAGGGGACTGAAAGTTCCGAGGGAAGCTATCAGATTCAAGGACATTCAGGAAGAACCTTCTGACGAATCCGGTGAGGGCGAAACTGTTTCCGAAAGCATTAACTATAAAGGTGTCAATATTTTAAAGGGCGAACAGGTGGAGTTCAAAAAAATTGACGTTATATATGAGGGAAGTGATTACGTTCTTTCCGCAGTTCATGAGGAAGATAAAAGCTATCTCTCGCTTTATGATGATATTATGATTGAAGGTGTTGAGTAAAGTGGAGAATAATTTCAGTTATATTGACGAAAACCTCCGCATTATACGTGAACGCACAGGCGAGGCTTTTTCAAAATATCGCTCTCCGGAAGATACGGTTCGTATTATGGCTGTTACGAAAACCATAGCTCCGGAAGCTGTTAACCACGCCGTTTCGCTCGGACTTGACCTTCTTGGCGAAAATCGTGTACAGGAGTATCTTTCCAAAAAGGAATCATATGAAAAATCTGCGGAAGTTCAGTTTATAGGAAGTCTGCAAACCAACAAGGTCAAATATATAATAAATTCAGTAAGCATGATTCAATCTGTTGACAGTTTAAGGCTTGGTGAAGCAATAAACCGTCTTGCCCTTAANAACAATAAGGTCATGGATATTCTCTGTGAGGTCAATATCGGTGACGAAGATTCAAAAAGCGGTGTTTCTCCGTCCGGACTGANTGACCTTATTGAACANCTTGTTCAGCTTGAGGGCATACGCATAAGGGGTCTGATGACAATTCCCCCTCTGTCTGAAAGTGATATTTTCTTGGGAAGAATGCAGGAACTTTTCAATAAAACTGCTTCTGTCAAAAAAGACATTGTTTCTATGGACGTACTTTCAATGGGAATGACTCATGATTATGTCGAAGCAGTTANATTCGGTTCTACTCTTGTAANAATAGGAACAGGACTTTTCGGAGCAAGGGATTACAGCCATAAATAAAATTAAAGAACTTTCGTTGTTCTTTGTCTGATATTTTTTCAGAATAATGTCCGTTCACGGAATACTCCGCATTTATTCCGTGTGAAGCATAAATAAAAAGAAATGCGGAGAAGGAGTATTAATATGAAGATTATTGACAATATCAAGGATTTTTTCTTTGCCGCAGAAGATGACGACGAGGAACAGGTTGAAATACCTGCTCCTGTACGCAAAGCACCTGTTGAAACATCTTCCCAGCGTGCTGAAGCTGAAGAAGCACCCCCTCCGCCCCCTGTTCATGAAAGCAGCAACAACGAAAGAATAAGCGGAGGAAACAACCGCAGAAATAAGGTGGTTAATATTCAGACAACAGCACAGCTTCAGGTGGTACTCGTAAAGCCCTCTGCATTTACAGATGCAAAGCAGATTGCAGACCATCTTATCGCAAAGAAAACAGTCGTTCTCAATCTTGAGACAGCTTCTCCCGAAAACAAGAGAAGAATCATTGACTTTCTTGTGGGCGTTGCCTATGCAAACGGTGGAAGTCTTAAGCCGGTTGCAAATCTTACGTATATCANAACTCCCTATAATGTAGGATTTATAGGTGAGGANCTTGTGGGAGAACTTGAAAACANCGGTNTGTTTATCTGATGAATACGCCGTCTGATAAGTTCTTNTANGCNNGGCTTGNTGACATGGTAAGCCAGTGTGAAAGAAACGGCGTAAGTTTTTCCTGTTTTTTCGATGAAAGACAGTGTGCCGAAGCGGAGATGTGGTGTTCACGTAATACGGGTGAGTTTATGTACACCCTATGGGGTGGACACAAGGACGCAGGGCGTAAAATGCTTGCGGTTTATCCGGATTATTATGAGGACTATATTATTGATGATTTTCCGTTGAAGTGTCTTACATTCACGTACAGAAAGGAAGACAGACTCTCTCACAGGGATTTTCTCGGTACTTTCATGGGTATGCGCCTTAAACGTGAAGTTACAGGCGATATTGTTACAGGTGAGGGAATTACACAGGTTTTTGTGACGGACGTCGCTGCAAGGCTCATTTCTTCAACTGTTTCAAAAATCGGAAAAACAGGCGTAAAGTGTTTCACAGACAGACCTTTTGAAATGGAAGTGAAACATGAATTTGTCAATATAAGCGGAACTGTTGCGTCACTCCGACTTGACTGCGTTGTAAGTCTTGCCGCCAGACTCAGCCGTGAAAATGCCGCAAGACTTATCCGTTCGGAGAAAGTTGAAGTAAATCATTTTCCGGCAGAATCTGTTTCGGCAGAACTTCACAAAGGAGACATAATTTCTGTAAGAGGCTGCGGAAGATTTGTTTTATCGGATATAGGCAGACCTACAAAGAAAGACCGTATACATATCAGTTTACAAAAATTTGTTTAGAGGTGAAATAAATATGATTACTTCAAAGGACGTTAGAAACAAAAGATTTGAAAAAGCAGCTTTCGGCTATAAACAGGAAGAAATTGATGAGTTTTTTGCACAGCTTGAAGCGGAACTTGATGAAATGGAACGTGAACGCAATGAGGCAAACAATAAAATTCAGGTTCTTGCAGACAAAGTCCGTGAATACATGAGAGACGAGGACGCTCTCAAAGACGCTCTGCTCGGTGCTCAGAAACAGGGTCATCAGGTTATAAACGAGGCTCATGACAGGGCTGAACAGATTATTGCAGAGGCTAAGGCAAAGGCAGATGCTCTTGAAGATGAAGCTATCCGTCAGCACGCTATAGCAATGGAAAAGAACCGTGAGGAAATCGCCAAGGAAAAAGAGGCTCTTATAGAAGCACAGCAACAGGTTGCGGACTTTAAGAAAAGTCTGTTTGNTGTCTATAAAGAACATCTTGANCTTNNNTCANNCATGCCNGAAACCTATGANGAAGCTANNGNTCTNGTACAGCCTNAGNCTGCTGNNNAGATTGCTGCCGCTATAGTTTCGGAACAGATTGAATAATAATATATAATTCCTTAACGGAAAATATGATGAAAGGAGGATTTTTCACAGGATTGTGAAAAATCATGGAAAAATGTCAGTAGATTACAACGCTACCCTTAATTTACCTAAAACAGACTTCCCTATGCGTGGAAATCTGCCTAAAAGAGAACCTGCTACCCTTGAAAAGTGGGAAAATGAAAGACTTTACTATAAGATGATTGAAAAGAATCAGGGTAAGCCTTCATATATTCTTC
>WFLX010344965.1_pt1 | contig 10744 bp, 9 predicted proteins | sample 4967041 | NCBI WGS metagenome assembly WFLX01 (sample SAMN12857096, study PRJNA449069) | gut metagenome | isolation source: stool from male and female vole | host: Microtus ochrogaster | place: USA:Florida | collected 2017
AATCAGAGTTTTATATAACAAAGCAGATTGGAAGAATATTCTTAGGTAATTGTTAAATGATTTTCTACTTTGATATGGATAGGAAAACTATCCGTTCAAATTATAATAAATAAAAGCAACTGAAATAGTGCCTCCAGGTCAATAATGATTTGGAGGCTTATGTTTGTAAAATCAATGCTTTTATGGTAACATAAAGTATATTGAATATTTTTGACATATATGTACAAAATCTTCAGTAAAGGAGATCAGGTATGGATATTAAAAGAGATAAGTATTTGAATGATCTAATCAACAGAATGAATAATGGAATGATTAAAGTAGTAACAGGTATCAGAAGATGTGGAAAATCATACTTAATCTTTGAAATTTTCAAAAACTATTTGCTGGATCAGGGGGTTTTGGAATCACATATTATTATGATTGAGCTGGACCAAAGAAGAGATAGGAAGTATCGTGATCCGGATATTATATTAGACTATATAGAATCATGTATTGTGGATAAAGAACAGTATTATATTTTGTTGGACGAAGTGCAGATGTTAAATGAATTTGAAGAAGTGTTAAATTCGCTGCTTCATATCAAAAATGTGGATATATATGTAACCGGAAGCAATTCTAAATTCTTATCAAAGGATGTGATCACTGAATTTCGAGGCAGAGGTGATGAAATTCATATCTATCCATTGACTTTTAAGGAATTTATGCAAGTATATGAAGGAGATATGTATCATGGATGGGCAGAGTATATTGTTTATGGAGGTCTGCCTCTTACTGTAACAATGAAGACGGAAGAACAGAAAATTCATTATCTGACAAAGTTGTTTGATGAAACCCATTTAAAGGATATCATTGAGAGACATCATATTGAGAAATCTCAGGAACTGGAAGATTTAGTCAATATTTTGGCATCAGCGATCGGCTCCCTTACAAATGTACCCAAAATTGAAGCGACTTTTAAGAGTGTGATACAGTCAAATATCAGTGCAAATACGATTAGACAGTACATTGAGTATTTGGAAGATGCCTTTGTTGTAAATAAAGCGAATCGCTACAATGTTAAGGGAAAAAAGTATATTGGAACGCCTGTCAAATATTACTTTGAGGATGTAGGGCTTAGAAACGCCAGATTAGGATTCCGGCAGATTGAAGAAACGCACATTATGGAGAATATTATATACAACGAATTGCGCAGCAGAGGTTATTCGGTAGATGTAGGAGTGGTAGAAAAGAGAGGAATAAGCAAAGAGGGAAAGGCAGAAAGAGTGCAGTTAGAGATTGACTTTGTGGCAAATTTGGGAAGTAAGCGCTACTATATTCAATCTGCATTTGGTATGCAGACAGAAGAAAAACAAGCTCAGGAAAAGGCTTCTCTTATAAATGTAAATGATTCTTTTAAGAAGATAATTATTGTTAAGGATGTAGTAAATGTCACCAGAGATGAGACTGGAATTACAACAATGAGTATTTATGACTTTCTCTTGAAAGAGAATAGTTTAGAACTTTAAAATTTTTATACAATAAGGAATAAGAACATGCAGAAAATGAAAATGACCACACAAATGCAAAAACAGCTGGATAAGGATTGTGAGCACATCAAAAATAAAGAGCTGGAAAGGCTTTACAGGAATTGCTTTGCTTGTACCTGGGAGACAACACTGAGCAGGCAGGAGGATGGAACCACCTTCTGCATCACCGGGGATATTGAAGCCATGTGGCTGCGGGACAGTTCCATGCAGGTTCTTCCATACCTGCGCCTGTTAGAGGACGAAGAGGTGAATGTTGCCATAAAGGGCCTGATTTGGAAGCAGGCAGAGTTGATTTTGACAGATCCATACGCAAATGCTTTTAACAGGAATGGAGATTTTGCTTGTTACAGTAAGGACAGGACCAAGATGGGACCTTATATCTGGGAGAGAAAATACGAGGTAGATTCTCTTGCATTTCCTCTTATGCTTTTGGAAGAATACTGCAGGCGGAAAGAAGATGAAGTGATTACAGATCAGGTGAAAGAGGCAGTCCGTGTCGTGCTCAATGTATGGAAAAGGGAACAGAATCATGAAAATTCTGATTATCGGTTTCAAAGAGACAGCGACTTGATTACGGAAACGCTGGGTAATGAGGGAAAAGGCTCCCCGGTAGGATATACAGGCATGACCTGGTCGGGCTTTCGTCCTAGTGATGATGCCTGCACCTATCATTACTTGATTCCTTCGAATATGCTGGCCGTAAGTGTTTTAAAGGGATTGGGGAAACTACCTTTAGAACAGGGACTGATTGATGAAGCAATGGAGCTTGCAGAGCAGATTGAGCAGGGAATTTATAAATGGGGTGTGGTGAAGCATCCGGAATATGGCGAAATTTTTGCTTATGAAGTGGACGGACTTGGGAATTACAATTTGATGGATGACGCAAATCTGCCAAGCCTTTTAGGAGCACCCTGGTTTGGATTTTGCGAAAAAGATCATCCTATTTATAGGAATACAAGAAGATTTCTTTTGAGTGAATCAAATCCTTTTTATTTTACCGGGAAATACGCAAAGGGGATTGGAAGTCCTCATACACCGGCCGGATATGTCTGGCCCATTGCACTGGCAGTGCAGGGTTTGACAGCGGATTCCATTGAAGAAAAAAGAGAAATTCTGGAAGTTCTGAAAAACACAACAGCGGATACTTATCATATGCATGAAAGCTTTTGTCCGGACAGACCGGAGGAGTATACACGCTCCTGGTTTGCCTGGGCGGATTCCATGTTTTGCCTTTTGGCCAAGGAGGTTCTATGGAAAGATTAAAAATAGCTCTCTTACAGATTGCACCCACAGGAACGCAGCAGGGAAATCTGCAAAAAGGAATAGAATACTGCAGAAAGGCGAAGCAGCAGGGGGCAGATATCGCTTTATTTCCTGAAATGTGGAATTGCGGGTATAGGATTCCCGAAGACATAGGTGAATTAAAGAGTCTGGCGGTTTCGGCAGACGGAGAATTTGTAAATACATTTCGCGGTCTGGCAAAAGAGCTGGATATGGCTATAGGGATTACAATTCTGGAACAGCATGAGCCATTGCCGAGGAATACGGTTTGTTTATTTGACAGACATGGGGAACTGCAGTACATCTATGCGAAGGTACATACTTGTGATTTTGGAGATGAGTGCCGGCTGGATGCGGGAGATGATTTTTATGTGGCAGATCTGGATACGGCAAAGGGCATGATAAAGGTGGGATCCATGATCTGTTACGATAGAGAATTTCCGGAAAGCGCCCGCATTTTGATGCTGAAGGGAGCGGAACTGGTTTTGGTTCCTAATGCATGCCCGATGGAGATTAACCGTCTGTCACAGCTGAGGGGGAGAGCATATGAGAATATGTTTGCTATTGCCACCTGTAATTACCCGATCGATCAACCCGACTGCAACGGGCATTCAACGGTTTTCGACGGAGTTGCCTATCTTCCGGAATTACCCGGATCCCGGGATACCTGTATTTTGGAGGCAGGAGAGGAAGAGGGTATTTATATGGCGGAGCTGGATGTGGATATGCTCCGCAGATACAGAGAGAGGGAAGTGCATGGAAATGCTTACCGACATCCGGCTAAATATCATATTTTGACGGAAGCGAATGTTGAGTATCCTTTTGTGAGGAAGGATAAAATGATAGAACAAGGGTTAAGAGAATTATGAACATTGAACTTGAAGAGCTTACACATCAGAACGTTGCACTGGCAAGAGGGATTGACAGAAGTGATATAAGCCCCAAATTTGTCGATGATTTAAATACGATAATGGAATATACAAATTACGGGGTTGAACACCATTGTAAAGGTCATACCTTTGCTATCAAGAAAAATGAGATATATATAGGATTAGTTATGCTTGGAGAAGCGATAGAATGGGAAACTGATCCACCTGAAATGAAAAGTGAGCCTTTTTATCGCCTAATGGGGTTTGTTATTGATAAAAAGTATCGCGGAAAAGGAATTGGCGGTAAGGCGTTGGAAATGGCAATTGCCGAAGTTTATAAAGATTTTGGAGTTAGACCAATAGCTTTAGGATGTCATAAGGAAAACAAGCTGGCGGCGGAATTCTACATAAAACATGGATTCCAAAAAACAAAGCATATGGAAGGAAGTGACATTTATTATTTAAGGTACCCCGATAGATAACTTCTCGTTGTCAGGATTGTGCGGACGACCTGTAGAGGAGTACCCTGTTAATCCTGTTACACAAAAACGGCATAGCTTACACTGCGCCGTTTTTGTATAGGAATCATTATTGCACAACGCCGGTTCCGGGTCTTGTCCAGATAATCTTTTCGTTGATCATTTGATCAATATCCATACCGATAATCTGGGAGGCTCTTTCTTTTACAGCCGCCTCATTGGGTGTGCCGAGATTCTTATAGATCTCATAAGAGGGTTTCTTATTTCCGTTCAGGTCATACAGTCCGAGAGCAAGGTGGCTTTCCATTTCGTGAGCATCGTCTGTCTGACGGAACAGGATAAAGGCATCAATATCCGGGATGGAGGCTGCTTTTAAGTAACCGTATGCAATGGACGCTTCCTGCGCTGCATCTCCGAAGCTGGAGGTGTAGCCGATTTCCGCAATGGAAATGCTGCGAACCTCTCCTGCCGGATTTAAGAATTTTGACTGATGCATGTAGTCGATCAGAATATCAATGTTCTGCATGGTAATATACGGTGAGGTAAGGCTGTTCTTTACCCAGGTTTCCGGTCCGTTCCATGCGTAAGGGTCATACAGTGGAGAATTATACGGGTGGAAAGAAAGTCCCCAGTCAATATTTCCTTCCCGGATCATATAGTAGTTGAACTGGTCCAGATAATCCTTTGAGAGGAAACTGCCGGGATTGGATTTCCGGTTCCATTCCTGATCAATGGAATTATAAATCCGGACATTGGCATTTGCACTTTTCAGTTCGTTGTAAATAATGCGGAATGCCTTGACATAAATATTTACATTGTAATCCAGCGAAGTGGAATTGCTGTACCACCAGGAAGTCCGGGCATTGACTTCATTACCAACGATCCAGTTGTCAACCTGCCCGCAGTCCATTTTTCCGGAGTAACGCTGTCCCAAAAAGGCTCCGATCGCTTTCAGATGATCGGTACCCGCAGCGTCTGCTATATTGATAGCATATCCGTCACAGGAACCTCCTTTCGCAGAAGGATGGATTAAATCCTGTGAATAAGCTCCTGTTCCATGATTTAAAAGTACCATTGTGACTTGCATGCCATAGCTGTTAAAGGCTTTGACAGCTCCGTCATAATTATGAACCATAGGTTCGTCAAAGTAATAGGTCTTTCCATTGTAATCAAAAGGGATTGCTCCGGGAACAGACTCGTCAGAACAAATGTCATCAAGATGCATGTTATAAACAACTTGCTGAATGCCGAGATCCTGAAGCCCCCCATCAGTAATTCTTTCGATTTCCGGCAGAATACCCTTGATCCCTACATTCATTCGGGGTGAGGTCAGCGCTGCCAGTGCTTCCGGGTTTGTGATGTAGTGTTCGTCACTGACCTGATACATTTGTCCATTCCGTTTAACAGCAACTAAAAATTTGCGGCTTAAATTGGATTCGGAAGTATTGTAATTCAGAGGAAAGCTTACGGAAACGGAAGTTCCGGCTTTGACAGAAGCAACCACGTCTCCGGTAGGTCCGTCCAAATAAACCTCGTCTGCATAAATATAAAATTTGCCATCATCGCTGGAGGGAATACTGCTGGCTTTGATCTGGCATACCACGTCAGATCCTGAAATCAGGCAGGATTCAATGGCAACAGGACGGCCTGATGCTTCTGTGTATATTGGCTGGTTCAAAATTGTCATAAGACTGCTGATGATAAGAAGGGCAGCAGCTATTATCATTCGTTTTTTTGCTCGGTTCATAATTCCTCCTTTGTAAACTTGGATTAGCAATATAATCATATCATAGATTTTGCTCCTGTGAAATAGGCTCATTAGGTACTTTTTAAGTCAAAATAGTAGTGCAGAAGATTGTCTGCATATGGTATAATAAGCACAGTTGCAGTAATGCAGAAAACAGGACACGATGTGTCGAAGAAAGGGACAAGGGTTATGGATAAGATTGCAAAAATCAAAAAAATCTGTGAGGAAAATCAAATCCGTATGATCGACTTCAAGATGACTGATATTGACGGCCGCTGGCGTCATATTACGATTCCCGTGGAGCGGTTTGGGGAGAATACCTTCACTTATGGAATCGGTTTTGACGGTTCCAACTACGGGTATGCTCCTATTGAGAAGAGTGATATGGTTTTCCTGCCGGATCCGGATACCGCTTATGTGGATCCGTTTGCCACCGTACCAACACTGACGATGTGCGGAAATGTATGTACCATAGGAAAGGGAGAGAACAAGCCTTTTGATCAGTATCCGAAGAATGTGAGCCTGCGGGCCGTGGAATACATGAAGGAAAGCGGAATTGCTGATCGCATGGTAATAGGACCGGAATTTGAATTTTATTTATTTGACAGTGCACGATTCGAAGTAACACCGCAGCAGTGCGGATATCGAATTGATACCAGACAGGCAGAGTGGAACTGCAGTCTGGACACTCCGGGAAATAACGGATTTGAAGTTCCCTATAAGGGAGGATATCATGTGTCGGCGCCTCAGGATGTGGGATATGACCTGCGGAGCCGTATGTGTATGATGATGGAAGACTGGGGTATTCGGGTAAAGTACCATCATCATGAGGTAGGCGGACCCGGACAGATGGAGATTGAGGTGGAGCTTGNCGATATGCCCGAAATGGCAGATAACACCATGATCATTAAGTATATTATCAAAAATATGGCAGCCAAAGAGGGTAAGACAGCCACCTTTTTGCCGAAGCCCATTTATCAGGAGGCAGGAAGCGGCATGCATGTACATATGCTGCTCTTTAAAGACGGAAAACCTTTATTTTACGATGAAAACGGATACTCAAGTCTGAGCCGTACCGCTCATTACTTTATGGGAGGGCTGCTGAAACATATTGCATCCTTGTGTGCGTTTACAAATCCTTCTACCAATTCCTTTAAGCGTCTGGTTCNGGGANTTGAAGCGCCGGTTACCATCGGCTATGCTACTTCAAACCGCAGCGCGGTTATTNGAATNCCGGCATATGCTAAGTCTCCGGAAACCAAGAGATTTGAGCTGCGTAATCCGGATGCAACAGCAAATCCGTATTATGCTTATGCGGCAATTTTGATGGCGGGTCTTGACGGTATCGAAAATCAGATTGATCCCGAGGCAAATGGCTGGGGTCCTTACGATTTTAATCTTTATTCCCTGTCAGAGGAAGAGCAGAAAAAGATCAAGGGACTGCCGAAATCATTAGGTGAGGCATTGGATGCGTTGGAAGCAGATCATGATTATCTGACAAAGGGCGGTGTGTTCCCGGAGAGACTGATTGATGTCTGGATCTCACGTAAGAGAGGGGAACTGAAAAAGATGGAACAGATTCCGAATCCGGCAGAATTTAAGATGTATTATGATTTGTAATAATTGAAATAAAATTTTGTTTGACCGCAGACCGGGAGGTGATGATTGTNAAAGAACTTATCNGATTNTTGGAGGGATTCAGTGAAGCNGCAATAGCGATCCGCCTGATCGCCGCGACTCTTTTTNGAAGNCTGATNGGNTGGGAAAGAGTTACCAAAAATCATTATCATTATGTAGGANTCAGAACTTTTGCATNNGNCAGCCTCGGATCTGCGGTTGCAATTGTTTTAAATGTGGAATTAGCGCTCCGGGGGAATATGCAGGTGGACATAAGCANAATTCCTGCCGGGGTGGTNANCGGGATTGGATTTCTTGGAGCGGGGATGATTATAATTACCGGAAGAAATCGGATCAAGGGGCTGACAACAGCAGCCAGCCTGTGGGTGACAGCCAACATGGGCATGGCGGTAGGCGGCGGATTCCTGACAACAGGAGTGGTCTGCTTTGCGCTGATTATGATTGCGAATCGACTGTTACAGCGCTTTAGTCAGAGTGTGGAACGGCATAGCCATTTTATGAGTGTTTATCTGGAAGTGGAGAGAGAAAAGGGAGTTATGAAACTCCGAAATTACTTGTCGGAAGCAGGGTATGAGCTTCTTTCCATGAGTAAAGTAAAAGAGAAGACACTGCAGCCCTCTGATGTGGCGATTACTATCGATCTGNANTNAAAGAAACCCATGGAACACAGTCAGGNTANGGGAAAACTNAGNAGTTNAGATNATGTGAATNANTTGGAAGAAGGCTGATGNATGTGGCAGCCGGCAGNTCTGTTGTTTGNGACGGAATTGCCAGCTACCATTTGGGATGGACTCCGGGGCAGTGGTTTTGGGAAATGGCAGCACGCATCTCCACAAAACATCCACAGATCCGGCACATCCCGTTCAGGAGACTGTCACATTCTTTACAGCATGCGAGCCGCTGCTCGTAAAGCGCATCCGGTGTTTTGATATCGGAGTCCAGTTGTGAAATGTAGTCATACATTGTTTGGAAATAATCTGCAGAAGGCATCTCCCTTGCGAGACACCTCCTGCAGATTTTGTTTGTTTCCGTCATTCTTTTATCTCCAGATGGAGAACACTGCAGGGCGGAAGAGTTAATTGAATCGTATTTTGATCGGTAATGGAATAGGCAGTAAATTCCTGTTCTTTTACCGTATCAGGCTGTTCAAAAGTATTGTGCGCTGTCATACTGCCTGTTAAAATACTGCCGGTTACCTGTGTGGGTTTTTGCTCATAAAACTGTATTTCCATTTCCTGCTGTGCAGAGGGAGAAAGATTTCCCAAAGTAATGTGAATGGTTCCGTCATCATTCATAGAAACGGATTCGCTGACAGCAGGAACTTTACTTGTTTCGGTTCCTATTTCGTCTGTTTCCAGAGAGCTGTCAAGAAGCTGCGCATTCTGGTGGTGCTTATACATACGGAATACATAGTAAGTAGGGGTAAGCAGCATCTTTGGCCCTTCCGTAAGGATGACAGACTGAAGAACATTCACCAGCTGGGCAATATTTGCCATCTTTACGCGGTCACAATGCTTATTAAATATATTTAGAGAGATGCCGGCTACGAGAGCGTCCCTCATTGTATTTTGCTGATAGAGAAATCCCGGATTGGTACCGGGTTCCACATCAAACCAGCATCCCCATTCGTCAACCATCAGACCAATTTTCTTTTCAGGGTCATACTGATCCATGATGGTACTATGCTTTCGAATCAATTCATCGATAAAATGAGCCTTGCTCAGGGTAAGAAACCATTCATTTTCATCGAATTCGGCGGCGCTTCCCTTGTGATCCCAGGAACCGGGAACTGTATAATAATGAAGAGAAAATCCATCCATGAATCCATGAAGATGTTCCGGCGTGTGATCGAAGGTTGTTTTCAGAACATTTTCTGTCCAATGATAATCATCCGAGTTTGCACCGCAGCATATCTTGGCTATGCTGCCACTGCCTGCGTAGTCCCGGATATAAGTTTGATATCTTCTGTATAGATTCCCGTAATATTCGGGAGTCATATTTCCGCCGCATCCCCAGTTTTCGTTGCCGACTCCAAAGTAATCTACCTTCCAGGGTTTTTCACGACCGTTTTTGCGGCGTAGATCTGCCATAGGAGATACACCGTCAAAAGTCATATATTCAACCCATTCGGACATTTCCTGAACCGTACCGCTGCCTGCATTACCGTTTATGTATGCTTTACACCCTAATTGTTCACAGAGATCCATAAATTCATGGGTGCCGAAGCTATTGTCTTCCAGAACGCCTCCCCAATGGGTGTTGATCATCTTTTTGCGGGTTTCTTTCGGTCCGATTCCGTCCTTCCAGTGATATTCATCCGCAAAACATCCTCCGGGCCAGCGCAGAACAGGGATCTTCATATCTTTCAGAGCTGCCACGACATCACTGCGGATACCGTTTACATTGGGAATTTCAGAATCTTCTCCGACGTATAATCCTTCGTAAATACATCTTCCTAAATGTTCGGAAAAATGACCATAAATTTCTTCATGGATTTTTCCCAGCTTTTTTTTCTCATTGATAATCAGTCTAGCCATGCTACATTTCCTTTCTTTNAATATNTATTTTAGGAAAATTTAAAATATTATANAAATAATTATATCAAAATNAAAGTCGGTNGTNAATTATAACTGTNTGTGNTAATGTAGAAAATAGCAGAAGAAATGATAAGGATGGATAATGATGTGAAAAATAAAATAAATGAAAACAGGAAACAGCGCTATGGGCTGCTTGACAGCTTCCGGGGGCTGGTGCTGATCAGTATGATTGTTTACCATGGCAGTTGGGATCTGGTGTACCTTTTTCACAAAAACTGGACATGGTATCAGGGAACAGGAGCGTATATCTGGCAGCAGAGCATCTGCTGGAGCTTTATTTTACTTTCCGGATTTTGCTGGTCTTTAGGGCACAGGCCATTAAAAAGAGGATTACTTGTTTTTGGTGCAGGTGCGGTGGTAAGTGCTGTTACGCTGATTTTCATGCCGCAGGAGAGAGTTGTATTCGGAGTGCTGACCATGATTGGGAGCAGCATGCTCCTTATGATACCTCTGAATCAATTAGGTAAAAGGATTCCTTCGGGAGCGGGTCTGCTTTTTTCAATATTGATGTTTGTTTTTACAAGAAATATCAACAGCGGCTTTTTGGGATTTGAAATATGGAATATTCATAAACTGCCTGAAATGTTATATAGGGATTATTTCACTA
>WFLX010073118.1_pt1 | contig 10741 bp, 9 predicted proteins | sample 4967041 | NCBI WGS metagenome assembly WFLX01 (sample SAMN12857096, study PRJNA449069) | gut metagenome | isolation source: stool from male and female vole | host: Microtus ochrogaster | place: USA:Florida | collected 2017
ACTATCAGAGGAAGGGTGTGATAGAATTGTGCTGAATAAGAAGCGAATTTTGTATCGGCCAAAAGGCGACGGCTAAGGTCGTCGAGCGCGATGATCACATTCTTGTTGAGCTGCAAATGGCCTTTCTCCGTCACACCTTCGCGACGCATCATATCGATCAGCGACTCATACCATTCGCGCATCTCCTTGCGCTGCTCTTCGGTGAGATTGGTATATTTATCGATGATATTCTCCTGAATCTTATCGATATCAAGGTTGTTGGCTCTGATAAGATCTTCTATCTGCCACATATAGAGCAGATATTCTGCGATATTTTCTCTTTTTTTGATAGATGCGGTAATCATAGTTGGTGTGATGATTGCGTTTGCGGGTGCAAAATTAATGATTTCTGTATTAGTGAGCAAATTTTTTATTTGCCTTGTCGGCTGAAGACTCCTCACGCTTGCGGGTTGAAGACTCTTCATGTTTGTCGGTCTTCTTCGTGTTGTCGAGCTTGAATTGATTACCTGAATCAGCCACCTCCACAGGATTGGCTATCTCCACGACGTCGGGGGCGATGGCATTGCTCACAGGTGTTTCAATCACGTGATTGAAAGAGAGCTGGAAAAACGTGAGAATACAGGCTCCGATTACAAGTTGGGCTATCAGCCCCCCTGCGAATTTGTAACACTTCTGTGCGAAAGCATGAAATAAGCGGATAATGCTTATCAACAACACGATGAAAAACAGCACCCACACAATCCACATGGAGAAAAGAGTGCAGGCTGTGCAGATATCTATAAGAATTGGCACAGTTAGGATCCAAGAGGCCGTGTAGAGCGCATTGCTATAATTAAAAACTGGTTTTTTCATTGTGTATCAATAATTTTTCGTGCGAAGTATAAGTTTAGTTGCAGGGCTCGGAGAAGTTTCCTTCTCATTCGATGCCCACGTTATTAAAACAATTCAGCCGCTCAATCGGTTGAAAAGATTAAGGAATCTCAATAATTTATAGCCTGAAGAAATGACAAAAATCACATATATATGGCATGATTGCTTCGTGATCGTGACAGATCGCTTTCAACTTGTGTGCGACTATTGGCTCGATCCGACTCTTTCTGACAGCCATGACAGCAAATCAGATGCCGAGGCAATTCCAGAATTTATCCTGAAAGCCGACAAGCAACTTCCGCTTTACGTGCTCGTAAGCCACCATCACAAAGATCACTTCAACAAGGAGATTTTCCGCTGGGAGAAACTCTTCAAAAGGGTGAAGTATGTATTGAGCAAAGACGTGGCACGCCATGTGGCTTACCTGCTCAAACCTACCTCCACCTACACGGGAACACGACCAAACCCGGGAAACGTTGTGGTGTTGAAGCCGGGGGAGAGTTACTCAGATGAGTTGCTTTGCGTGGAGGCTTTCGGATCTACCGACATCGGAAACTCCTACTACATCGCATCCAATCACTCAACCGGTGGCACGAAGGCAACCTCTTTCTTCCATGCCGGCGATCTGAACGCATGGCTTTGGAAAGATGAATCTACACAAGCGGAAATTGATGCCGCATTATCTGCTTTCGACAAAATTCTTTCGGAAATCGCAGCGAAGCATCCTGCAATAGACTATGTGATGTTTCCTGTAGATTCAAGAATAGGCACCGACTACTTCACCGGCGCAGCGATGTTTGTAGAAAGAATCGATGTAGGGCATTTCTTCCCGATGCACTTCGGCTTAGGCGACACCCCCGAGCAGCAAAGACAGTATCAGAGGGATGCTTGCCGCATCGACTCTTATGCAAATAAACAACGGGGTGAATANATTTGCCTTACAAGTCCTTACAGCACATTCGCCAAATTCTGAAGCACGNGCGATTCANGNCCACGCGAGCCCGAGATTANTTNTNNCGGGCTACGCGGTGCATACGCGCGAAGAAGAGGGGAGTCTTCTCGTCAGCAGTGCGCAACAGAAAGGCGGTATTGAGATCTTCTGAGTCATGGCGGAGCAATTCCGTAGCCATGCCGTAGCGAGCCTCGTGCATAAACGAAAGTTCAAGACGTTTGATGAAGGTTTCATCGTGCTCCTGGAGCGTAAACCTNTTCAGGAGCAAAGTNACGTATNTCACCGTGTTGACGTGGCGATAAGAATCGAGATCGCAATACTTGAAACGATAGGCGAATGGAGGTTCGGTGGCCACCAATACACCTTTGCCATCATGATTCTCATCTTCAGCAACGATCGAAAAATGCTTCGCCTGACGAGCGATCGGGTTGCTCGGTTCAAGAATCAGTTCTGCGGGAAGATTAAATTGGCTTAGGCCTACGTTGGAGTGATCCACGGTGCTCATCACCATCCAGATGGAACGCGCGTAACCAAGTGTTTCGCCATCTTCGGAGGTAATCTTGAATTCTCGTTCGGAGAAATGGCGGTTGAAAGCCTCTACCCATGTAGAGATTTCATATTTATCGTTCACTTTCGGATAAGCGCTCATCTCAACCGTGAGACGCGAGAGCACCCATCCGGCTTTTAAATGGAGCATCGAAGGATTGCCGATTCCAAGGCTGTTGGCATGGGCTGTTGCTATATCGATGAGTTTGGCCACAAGAATTGGAAGAGAGAGCTCCTGTTCGGGATTGGCCTCTCCGGCCGATACGAAACAAGATTCTTTATAAATAGGTTTCAATTCCATTTTTGGAGAAATTACTATTGATTATCCGATAGCGGGCCACCCACAAACGAGGAGTTTCGCCTGCTATCTTTCTTTCACGTTACAAAGTTAGTAAATTTTTTATTAATTTTGTAGCCAATNTCCCCAGTGGGGGANAAAGAGAGGAAACTTTNCCATATTTCAGCTTGAANCCGAACNATCGAAATATCATTTGGACCATACTTTTCTGCATCCTGCTCATNTCGGGAGGGTGCAGAAGTAGCNGGCATGTGTCNGACGGAAGTTATCTGTTAGACAAGATCTCTATCAATATCAACGACTCCACAAAAACCTTCGATGAGCAGGAGATGACCACTTACCTACGGCAACTCCCCAACCATAAGATGCTTTGGAGCATCAAATTCCGCCTCGGAGTCTACAACATGAGCGGCAACGACACCACAAAATGGTGGAATCGCTGGGTGCGCAAACTTGGAGAAGCCCCGGTGATCTACGACTCCACGCTCACCCAGACAGGAAAGGAGCAGATGCTGAAGGCAATGATCAACAAAGGATTCTTGGGAGCCGAAGTGACCACCTCCACTCAGCTCAACGACAAGACCAAAAAGGCTGAAGTGACCTATCAGCTCAATCCCGGTGCGCCTCACGTGATCGACAATATCAACTATGTTTTCACCGATTCCGCTCTCAGAAAGCTCGTGATGCGCGACAGCTCTCATTTTGTGATCAAGAAAGGCGACAATCTCGACCGTTCGCTCTTGGAAGCGCAACGAGAGCTGATTACCCATATACTTCGCAACAATGGCTACTACGGTTTTGCAAAGGAGTATATCACTTTTAACGCCGACACTACGGCCGACAGCCGGAAGGTTGACCTCACAATGACTCTCGACCTCACGAGGGCACGCAATAGCGGCAACGGAAATGAAAATCTCGTCGACGCACGCTACATCATCAAGGATATCTTCGTCGTGACAGATTTCAACCCTTCCGATCCNGATGCGCTCGATAATCTTCACGCNACCGANACCGTAAGATACAANGATATCACTATCCTTTACGGACNGAAGCATTACCTTCGCCCCTCAGCCCTCTATGAAAGTTGCTTCCTGAGGCAAGGAGCGGAATATCGTCAGCGGGAGGTAGATCGCACATATCAAGCTTTGTCTCGATTCAGCATCCTGAAATTCTTGAACATCAAATTCCTTGAAGCCGGCAAAATCGGTGATATGCGATTGCTCAACGCTTACATTCTCCTTACGCCAGGAAAGAGTCAGGGCATCTCGCTTGAGGTGGAGGGTACAAACTCCGAGGGTGATCTCGGTGTGGCAGCCGCCGTCACTTANACCCACCGCAATGTGGGNAAAGGATCGGAAACGCTCAGCTTGAAGCTACGCGGAGCCTACGAATCGCTCAGCGGAAATCTCGAAGGTCTGCTCCACGACAGATATATGGAATATTCGGCCGACTTAGGTCTTACTTTCCCAAAATTCAAGGCTCCATTCCTNTCNGANCGCTTCAAGCGAAGAGTGAACGCCACGACAGAACTGAACGTGGCCATGACNTATCAGGAGCGTCCGGAATATACCAGGATTATCTCGAATGCCGGATGGTCGTATAAATGGACTCACAATCGAAACAAAAACCGCTATATTCTCACTCCTATCGATATAAATTACGTTTATCTCCCTGAGAGCACTTACAATTTTATCGACGAGATAGCACCCGATAATCCTCTGCTTCGATATAGTTATGAAGACCACTTCATCATGCGCATGGGTTTCTCATTCTATCATTCGAATAAGCGGGANGCTACCTCGNGAAATNTGCCTTACCAGAGAAACGTCTACACCATAAGAGCGAATGCCGAAGTGGCGGGAAATGTGCTCTATCTTCTCAGCAACATTTTCCAGCACAAGACGAATNANCANCCNTACAAAGTGTTTGGCATACACTATTCTCAATATTTCAAAATCAACACTGATTTCTCNTTCCTCCACACGATTGACACCCGAAATTCTATCGCTTTCCACGTAGGNTTAGGNGTGGGTTATCCCTACGGCAACTCAAGCATTCTTCCNTTTGAGAAACGTTTCTACGGAGGNGGCGCCAACGGAGTGAGAGGTTGGGATGTGCGCACTCTCGGCCCCGGCCGCTTCCCGGGCTCTAATTCTGTGAGCGATTTCATCAACCAGTGTGGCGACATTCGCCTCGACCTCAGTGCCGAATATCGCGCGAAATTATTTTGGGTTCTGGAGTTAGGAGCATTCATCGACGGTGGAAATATCTGGACAATTCACAATTATCCCAACCAACCAGAGGGAATGTTTCATTTTAATTCGTTTTATAAGGAGTTGGCGGCCGCTTACGGTCTGGGCTTGAGAATGGATTTCAACTTCTTCCTCATCAGGTTCGACTTAGGCATGAAAGCCGTGAATCCGGCGTTAGGCCAGGAAAGATGGCCTCTGCTAAATCCAAGATGGAGCCGCGACAGATCTTTCCATTTCTCGATCGGATACCCTTTCTAAAACGAATACGGATTCAAAACGCAACCGGATCCAAAACGTATACAGGAATTTAAAACGAAAAGTTATGAAAAAANTGGTAATATTTGACCTCGACGGCACTCTCCTCAACACTATCTCAGATTTGGGAGAGGCTTGCAATCATGCATTGAAAGAGATGGGATTTTCACAGCATCCCATTCCAGCCTACAATTATATGGTGGGCAATGGTGTGAGAAAGCTCATGGAGCGCGCTCAGCCTGACGCAGATCCTGAAACAATCGATCTGTTGCTAAAATATTTCAAGGAATACTACAACACCCACTGCACGGTGAACACTCGTCCATATAATGGGATACCTTCGCTGCTCGAAGAGCTTGGCAGGAGAGAGGTGGCCGTGGCGGTGGCTTCAAATAAATATCAGGAGGCTACTTCAAAGATTGTGAAGCATTACTTTCCGGAAATACCCTTTGTAGCTATCAAGGGCCAGGTTCCGGAGCGTCCTACGAAACCTGACCCTTCGATCATTTTCTCGATATTGTCTGAGCATCCCGTTAAAAAATCGGAAGTGCTTTATGTCGGCGATTCGGGTGTGGATATGGAGACAGCCCGCAGAGCCTGTGTGGAGTCGATCGGCGTNACNTGGGGTTTCCGTCCNGTAATGGANTTGCGCGACAATTACGCCGATGTAATCGTGAGCGAACCCTCCGAAATTATCGATCACCTCAACGATATTTTCTAAGACTTCTTTCCGAATTCAGGGTCGATTTTTACCTTCGCACTCACGATAAAAGTGACCACGGAAGTCAACACGACAAGCCAGAAGAAGTTGACNTAGCCCTGAGGAATCTCAGAGCCGAANATCTGCAATTTCTCGAGCCACTCGTGGAGCCATCCGGCAAACATTCCGGGCACCATCATGCCCAATGCCATAAAGGCTGTGCAGAAGGCATAATGTGAGGTCTGGCTCTCGCCACGGCTGAAATAGATCAGATAGAGCATATACGCTGTGAAGCCGAAACCATAGCCAAACTGCTCTATAAACACAGCCACCGAGATGAAGAGCATATTATCCGGCTGGAGCATCGCGAGCACACAATAGAATACGCACGGAAGTGTCAAACTCAAAGCCATCGGCCAAAGCCACTTCTTGAGACCCCCAACCGAGATAGCCAAACCCCCGGCAATGCCGCCGAGCAAGAGGGCTATCACACCGAGTGTGCCGTTGATGAAACCCACCTCAGAAGTGGTGAGCGCCAAGCCGCCGCTTTCGCGACTGCCTACCAAGAATGGCTGAATCAGTTTGATGCATAAAGCTTCTGGCAGACGGTAAAGGAGCATGAACGCCAACGCGATACCAACGTGAGGCTTCTGAAAGAATGTCACGAAAGTGTGACAGAACTCATAGACGATAGATTTCGCTTTTTTGTCGGCTTGCGGATGATCTGAAGCCGGCTTTGGCAGAATCTTCCAGTTGTATAAACTTACAAGAAGGAAGAAGAGCGAAAGCACNCCNAATACCGACGACCATGCCAACGGTATATTGCCCATTCTTTGCTCAAGATACCCTGCCATGATCACGAGACCCCCTTGCCCGATGACGCTCGCTACGCGATAGAATGTGGAGCGGATACCCACATAGGCTGCCTGTTCATGCGGATCCAATTCGAGCATATAGTAGCCGTCGGCTGCGATATCGTGGGTAGCGGAGAAGAAGGCCATGAGCCAGAAAACCGCCAACGTCGAGGCAAAGAAGAATGAGGCGGGAAGCAGGAAAGCAATCAAAGCCATGCACACTCCGATAAATGCCTGCATGAAGATGGTCCATTTCCTCTTCGTGCCGAATATATCTACAAAGGGGCTCCAGAAGGGCTTGATCACCCACGGCAAATATAGCCAGCCGGTGTAGAAAGCCATCTCCTTCAAGCTGATGCCCATGTTGACGTACATGAGCACCGTCAGTGTATTGACAGCAAAATAGGGGAGACCCTCCGCTATATAAAGCGTCGGTATCCAGAGCCAAGGTGAGGTTTTATTAGCTTTCATACAGCCACATCTTTNATTACTTGATGCAGCTCTTCAGCCGTCAAACGCTCGAAATCTGACTCGCGCGGCAGAATAAAGATGCCGGCCATATCGATACANCCNGGGCTTATCATGCGGCGGCTGTCATCTGCGGCGGTGTAACAGGCGGGGCGATGATTCGTTCGTGGCACCACTACAAAACGCAACGTGCCCTCATCGCTGAGCCAGAAGAAGGTGTTTACGAGCTCAGGGTTGTTGAGACGTCCGCGTTCGTCGGGGCCTCCGAGATTTAGTCCGGCGATGAGGGTCGGTAGATATTGCCGCCCTTGACCCACTACTCCCGAAAAGAATGTGTAGGGATATTCAGGGCAAAGATCAGCTGAACTTTTAATACCGTAATCGTCGGCCGGGTGAAGTTGCTCAACCATCCTCAGCAGCGGGAGCTCATCTTTGAGCACAGCCTGCAGGTGCAGATGATCTGGAGCGGAAGCGCCGGCATGGGCCCCATTGAAGAAAACAGCCATCCCCGGCAATGCNACAGCCAAATTGACGATATCGTCGGGCACATGGCTTTGAGGAACATGCTCGGTTGAGACAAGCGTCAGGTGGACAGGAAGTATCGGGAAGGGGTTGACGAGCAATTCCCAACCCGGCTCAATCTCTAATGCCGACTGCTCGGCGGGTCGGTTGCTTTTGCATAGAAAGCAAGGGCGTTCCGCTATCGACTTTGCGTCGATCTTGGCTCCTGTAGAGCCTATCCTGCCGGGATTACACTGCAGCTCAAACTTCACTCCGTTAATATCAAGCGAACGCCTCTTCACATTGCGAAGAGCATCGTAGTTGGCCTTGGCCATAGGCCACACGGCCAACTGATTTTCAATGATAGTGGCAACTGCCTCTCTATTCAATTCCATCTTTCATTTACGCTATTGACAGCACGTCGTCAGGGTTTATTGCTCGGCTCGCTCATTGGCATTGATGCGGGCAATCATCTCCACAGTGCGAAGAAAATCTTTATAGTAGTTGTGAGCATTCGTTTTTTCGATCGAAAGGTCGGCATCGCTATTGCCCGTCCATCGGCGGCAGCAGTAGATTGGTTCGTAAATCCTGCCCACAGCATACTCACGACTAATACGAAGACACATGGCGTAATCTTCGCCATAGCTTACGTTGGGGAAGAGGAACGTGCGCACAATCGGAGTGTAGAAGGCTCTGGGAGCTCCGAAGCCGTTGATGCGAAGAGCGTTGTTTGGGCCGTTCAACTCGCTCCATTCGCGATGNTCGATTATGCCCGGGGGGATGGTATTGAGATCGAAATCAGTCATACGATAGCTGCCTACCACCATCGCNCAGCGGTCGGTATAAAATTTGTTGACGATCTTCTCAAGCACATCGGTAGAAGGGTAAAGATCGTCAGAATCCAACTGAACAGCAAATCGGCCACATTGGTCGGAAAGGATAGCCTTGTTCCAGCAACCGCCTATGCCGAGGTGCTCATCTTCTTTTGCGTCGATCACTACGAGACGCGGGTCTGACAAAGAATGAAGGTATTCTTTCGTGCCATCGGTGCTGCAGTTGTCTACCACTATGACATTGAAAGCGAAGGGAGGGGTCTGTGAGAGTGCAGAGCTTACGGCGTCGGCAATCGTAGAGACACGATTGCGCACCGGAATCACGACGGAGGCTTCTACCGGAAACTCTCCTTCCGAAAGATTCGGGCGAATAGGATTGAGCGGAACCATCGCGTTTATACCGGTGAGAAACTCCGTAAACACTCGCTCCATCTGTGCCTGATAATAGGTGTTTTTCGGGTCTACATANTCGTGTTGCTTCTCGCCGCTCTTTCTGAAATCCTGTTTCTCGACGGTGTAGAGATATTCGGGCACAGTGGCAACGGTTTTACCGATCGCCATTGTAAGGCGAAGGATATACCAACCGCCATCAGGGCCTGTAGACTCCTCGGAGGGAAAGAATTCTGAGGCGGCGAGCACATCGGCAGCATTGAGCAGAACCACGCTGCCGAANTCGAAGTCGTCTCTCACCGATCCGAACTGATAATCATTCAGTGGATGCGGAATGAGTTTATCATCGTGCTTCTCTCTAAACCAACAATAGGTGATAGAGGCATCGGAATCGGAAGCAACTTCCTCCATGCGCTGGAGGAAGTTGGAATCGAAGGTTATTTTCTTGTCATCGAGTTGCACGAGGATAAATTGTTCGAGCGAATTTTTAAAGATCTCGTCGCGCAGACTCTCTACATTAGAAAATCTTGTTATTTTCATTTCTTTTGTCATTTTTCAATGTAATCAAGCACACCTTTCATGAGTGAATTTCTCACATTCTTATCGGTGAGCGATTCAAACGGAATACTCATAACNGCCACTTTACTATTTCCCTTCTCGGTCATGATGCCACAGGGAAGACCTGTGTCGGAGAAAGTCATGAATATTTCCGACTTACTCTTGCCTGAAGGTGTGATAATATCGGGGTTTTCTACGATATATTGTTGGCTATTGAGAGTGTTTGAATACTTGATTGGAGTTGAAGAGAGAGCGCCGGAAATATTCCTGTTATCCTTGATCTGACCTGAATANGACTGCTGGCCGGTCTGCTTTGAGATGCCGAGCGTTTTCTCCATAAATTCAGAGCTTCCGTCGGGTGAGCGATAGTCGATAAGATCGCTGGCCACATAAGCACCAGTCACGAAGAGATCGCCGCCATGGTGAATGAAATCGTTCAACTCAGTCTGCAATTTCTTAGGCATGGATGTGAAACGTACTCCTGTATTGCCGTTGCCGGTTACGGTAGACCGTTGCTTTCCAAGAATCAAATCGATGGTAGAATAATCCGAGAGTTTCAAATCGCCGGCCACAACCGCGCCGACAGATGCCGACACAAATCCTCTTCCGGAAGCCGCGATAGCTTCGCCATGCAGATAAGGATAGTCGAATGTGTTGCCCGCAATCACAGTAGATGCGTAATCGCCGTCACTGCGGCCGAAAGATTCGCCGGCACTTCTGCGATATTCAGTCTGATGGCCGATAAAGAGGATATCCTTAATGTAGGGCACGCCGAAATCTTCGCGTGTATTGAAGCCAGCGGAGCCGTCATAATCTGCGAAAGAACCGGGAGCACTTATCCTTGAAAAGCCATTGATGATAAGCACGGGGCGACTGCCGTCGGGCGATTCACGCAAGGCGAGAATTTCTGANGGNAACGAACGGCCACCTTCGTTNGCNGCTACAACTTTAAAAGAATGNATGTCGTGATCTTCTACGATCACATCGAAGTGAGTGGTTGTGGTTTCACCGAGGAGNTGAAAACCGAGNTCGTCGGCCGTACGNTCGAANATNAGATANTTGTCGGGTGTGGCAGTCGGTTCGAGNCGGTCNGGNGTAGGNGCCCATGANAGNCGGAAGGTCTCCTTCTTCAAACGCTCTATNGCGAANTCTTTCACCGGNAGAGGNTGNACCACAAATTTNCGGTCTTTACGCTCTGCTACGAAACGNCCGATAGCNTTATAGATGGCGCGACTCACNGTGAAACGGAAAGANGGATCAAGAG
>WFLX010021459.1_pt1 | contig 10740 bp, 10 predicted proteins | sample 4967041 | NCBI WGS metagenome assembly WFLX01 (sample SAMN12857096, study PRJNA449069) | gut metagenome | isolation source: stool from male and female vole | host: Microtus ochrogaster | place: USA:Florida | collected 2017
TCCGAAAGGAATTATGTAGAGAATCGAAATAATTAAAACGTCATAAGAAAATGAAAAGAACATTCCAGCCTTCCAACCGCAGAAGAATCAACAAGCACGGCTTCCGTGAAAGAATGGCTACTGCTGACGGCCGCAAAGTATTGGCTCGTCGTCGTGCCAAAGGTCGCTACTCACTGACAGTATCCGACAGCATCGCAAGCAAGTAATAAGCTTGATGAAAAGACAAAAATCAGGGACCACACCGAGCGGTGTGGTCCCTGATTTTTTGTCGCTAAATTCTCAATATGTCAACATGTCATTTTGACATATTGACACATAAATTATAGTCGGGCAAGCATAGAATGCAGAGACTCTGCATTGATCAGGATATCAATGATGGCCCATACGATAGTGGCGAGCAGAAGTATCGCCGTGTAGCGGAGCACTTTGTTGAGTCGATAGTCTGTGAATCGGAAGAGAGCTAAGATAATTGGCACAAACCATATGCCTATTGCCACGAAGCCAGCCCATCCCCAGGAGTTCAGCGCTTCGCGCATTCCAAACCATATCAAGCCGAGTCCGCAATATGCAAAGATGATATAGACTATCTTCATAGTTTTCACCCCAAAAATCACGGCTTTTGTGCGTTTGTCCACTTTGGCATCGTCGCGCACGTCTCGCACATTGTTTACGGTGAGCACATTTGCACCGAGCAGACCGACACCTATCGAGACGATAAGAGCCATCTTCCACATTTCGCCGAGCGCTCCAGCCATCGAACCGCCTGTCCAGTCGCCACACTGCAAATAGGCAGTGAACATCACAGGCACAATACCATAGAAGATGATCACAGCCTCGTCGCCGAGTCCGTGATGGGATAGAGGCCAAGGTCCGGCGCTATAAGCAAATGCAGCCAATGCGATGAGAATGCCAACCGGGATCATCCAAAGGCCTCCCCAATAGATGAGTGTGCATCCTAAAAGGCAATCGGCAGCCATCAGGATGATCATTGCCCACTTCATGCTCTCTGGCTTTATGTCTCCCTCGGTCACCCCACGGCGGAAGCCTTGGCGTCCCTTTCTGTCAAGCCCATTCTTAAAGTCGAAATATTCGTTGGCAAAATTGCTCACTATTTGCGCAACAAGTGCAAATACGAGGCAAATTACTGCTGGGAGCCAATTGAAATTATCGTAACAAAGAGCCACGGCGCAACCAGCAAGCACACCTGCGGCGCTCACTGGCAAGGTTCTGAGGCGCATGGCCTCAATCCATGGTTTTACGTTCATAAAATGTATTCAATAGAGAGATTTATAATAATAGGTAATCGAAAAGACGGAGCGGCGCTCCGTTTTTCCGATTACAAAGTTAAGTAAAAAAATCCGTTTTAAGAAATTTTTTTGTAAGAAATATGAAATATTTTTGCAACAACCTTAATTTTTTTGTAACATGGCTCAGTTTTTTATAATATGGGTCGGTTTTTTGTGTCAGGATTAGCGAGGCAAGTGAATAGAGACACAAAAAAAGAGGCTCTCAGGAGCCTCTTTTGCGTTGAAAAAATGTTTTCATCAGTTCGCCGCATTCTTCGGCAAGAATGCCGGAACTTACCTGGGTCTTAGGGTGGAGTGGCGATTTCCCACCATAATATGAGTGGAAACCACGTTTGGGATCATCAGCACCCCACACTATTCTCCCGAAGCGTGCCCATCCGATTGCTCCTGCACACATATAGCAGGGCTCGACTGTGACATAGAGTGTGCATTCTGGTAGTACTCGTCCTCCCAAATTGTTTTGGGCGGCGGTGATAGCCACCATCTCCGCGTGGGCCGTCACGTCGGTAAGGCGCTCTGTCTGATTGTGTCCCNGTCCGATGATGCGGTCGNTGCAGACCACTACGGCTCCTNCTGGCACTTCATCTTCTGTGAAAGCCANCTCAGCCTNCTTCAGGGCCTCACGCATCCAGTATTCGTCAGTCTTTGGTGTCATTTCCTTCTCTTGCGTTGCAGGCTTCCGCCACTTTCTGCATCAGCCATCGAGGTGTGGACGTTGCCCCGCAGATGCCTATGCTTTCAGCATTCTCTATCCATGAAGGGTCGAGCTCAGTCTCATCTGTTATGAGATAAGTCTTGGGGTTGACTTCCTTGCATTGGGCATAGAGCACCTTTCCGTTGCTGCTCTTTGCTCCGCTGACGAAGAGTATCACGTCATGGTTGGCAGCAAAATCACGCATCTTGGGCATGCGGTTGGCTACTTGGCGGCAGATGGTGTCAAACCATTGGAACGATCCCTCCGTTTTTCTTGATTTGATTTCTGCTACTATCTCTTGAAATCCTTCGATAGATTTTGTGGTCTGAGAATACAGCCAGATGTCGCGGTTTAGGTCAATATTGTCGAGGTCGCTTTTGTCTTGGATCACCACGGCGCTTCCTCCGGTCTGGCCCACAAGGCCGTTGACCTCTGCATGGCCAGGCTTGCCATATATGATGATGAGGGGTTCTCCCTCGGAGTCTTTTGCGGGAGCCGCCGACTTGGCGTAGGCATCCTTGATACGCTTTTGAAGCTGCAGCACTACGGGGCAAGTGGCATCGATAATCTCGATATTGTTGCGTCGTGCAGTCTCATAAGTGGATGGTGGCTCTCCATGAGCGCGAAGAAGCACCTTNACATTGTGGAGTTTTGCAAATTCCTCATGGTCTACTGTGATGAGCCCCTTCTTTCTCAGACGCTCCACCTCGCCGGCATTATGCACGATATCGCCGAGGCAGTATAGCACACCGGTACGCTCCAGTTCTTCTTCTGCCTTGCTAATAGCGGTGGTCACTCCGAAGCAGAAGCCGCTTCCATTGTCGATCTCTATCTTAGCCACGTGTCTTCTCCTCGAATAGTTTTACAAGCACATCCATCTGCTCTTCACGCGAGAGATTGTCGTTGTCGAGGACGAATGCATCGTCGGCCTTGCGCAGAGGCGACTCCTTTCGGGTGGTGTCGATATGGTCGCGCTCCTTGATGTTGGCAAGCACGGCTTCATATTCAGAGGGAGTCCCTTTTTCGATAAGTTCGTCATATCTGCGCTTGGCGCGCACCTCAGGACTTGCCTGCACGAATACTTTCATCTCTGCATCGGGGAAGACTGTGGTGCCTATATCCCGGCCATCCATGACGATTCCTTTGTCTTTTCCATACTGCTGCTGGAGCTCCACGAGATAGTGGCGCACTTCAGGGATTACAGCCACGGGGCTTACCCATCCGCTTACCTCCATTCCTCTGATTTCCTTCTCCACGTCTTCTCCATTTAGCAGCGTGTGCTGGGTTTCTTCCGGAGTGATGATAAAGGAAATGTCGATGAGAGGGAGAGCCTTGATTAGCGACTCTGTGTCGACACCTCTCTCCTTGTCGGTCATTCCATGGCGGATGGCATAGAGTGTAGTGGCGCGATACATCGCGCCACTATCTACGTATACATATCCGATTTTCTTAGCAAGCTGCTTGGCCATTGTGCTTTTGCCGCTTGAGCTGTAGCCATCGATGGCTATCGTTATCTTCTTCATTTCTTTTTTGTTGTAGTCTTTTTTGTGGTAGACTTCGTGGCAGTTTTTGCTGCAGTCTTCTTTTCAGCCGTTTTCTTTGCTACTGTCTTCTTTGTAGAGGCTTCAGCTTTGGCATCTTCTTTCTTCTCTGCCGCCGGACGCCGGCCTGGGCGAGGCTTCACCATACGGAGCACTTGCGCTGTGCGGGCAGGGATATACATCTTGAGCCATCCCTTTCCGGCAGGGGAGTAGAGAGGGTCGGGAGTAGTGAAGTGATGCACACTGTCGTCTACGAGTCCATGTCCGCCAAATTCAGTGGAGTCTGAGTCGAGAAGCACCTCATATTCTCCGGCTGGAGCGAGGAAACCATAGTCGGCAAACGACTGGTTGGGGCTCCAGTTGAATACGAAAATCAGATCGCCACGTTTGAAAGCCAGCACTTGGTCGTCGTCTTTTTCCCAGAGTTTCTCTACCGGCTTGGCCTGGAAGTTGTATTGCTTGTCGACGATGCCAATCATGGCATTGTCGAAGCGGTTGAGATATTTATATTTCAGGTCTTCACGGTCTACGAGGTCCCATTGGCGGCGTGCGTATTTATAGCTCCATCCGTTGCCTTCGCGTGGGAAGTCGATCCATTCGGGATGTCCGAACTCATTGCCCATNAAGTTGAGGTAGCCTCCGTTGATGCTTGCGAGAGTGACAAGGCGTATCATCTTATGGAGCGCCATGCCACGCTCTACCGTGAAGTCTGGGTCACCATCCATCATATGCCAATACATCTCCTTATCTATGAGGCGGAAGATAATGGTCTTGTCGCCTACGAGAGCCTGGTCGTGGCTTTCGCAGTATGAGATGGTCTTTTCATCTGCGCGGCGGTTGGTCAGTTCCCAATATATTGAGGTAGGATGCCAGTCTTCATCTTTCTTCTCCTTAATCATCTTGATCCAGTAGTCGGGAATACCCATAGCCATGCGATAGTCGAAACCGATGCCTCCGTCTTTGAATTTGACAGCCAAGCCCGGCATGCCGCTCATTTCCTCAGCNATGGTNATNGCATTCGGATTCACTTCATGGATCAGCAAGTTGGCNAGNGTNANNTAGACGATGGCATTGGTGTCNTGGTTNCCGTCGTAGTAGTCGGGATATCCGCCGAAAGCTTTGCCCAGACCNTGNTCGTAGTAGAGCATGGATGTCACTCNATCNAAGCGGAAACCNTCAAACTTATATTCTTCTTGCCAGAACTTGCAGTTGCTCAGCAGGAAGTGAAGCACTTCATTCTTCCCATAGTCGAAGAGAAGTGAGTCCCAAGCCGGNTGCTCGCGGCGGTCGCCTTGGTTGAAGTAAAGGTCGTAGCTTCCGTCGAGACGTCCGAGGCCTTCCACCTCATTTTTTACGGCGTGGCTATGCACGATGTCCATGATGACGGCGATGCCGAGTTCATGGGCGTCGTCGATCAGACGCTTGAGGTCGTCGGGAGTGCCAAATCGGCTTGANGCGGCATAGAAACTGCTTACGTGATAACCGAATGAGCCATAATATGGATGCTCCTGAATCGCCATAATCTGGATTGCATTATAGCCGTCGGCAGCGATACGGGGGAGAATCTTGGTGCGGAATTCATCATAAGAGCCTACCTTTTCCTCTTGCTGCGCCATGCCTATGTGGCATTCATAGATCAAAAGAGGCTTGGTATCGGGTGTGAAGTCGTCGATTTTGAATTCGTATGGGTGCTTCGGAGCGTAAACTTGAGCGCTGAATATCTTAGTCTGCTCATCCTGCACCACACGGGTGGCATAAGCAGGGATGCGCTCTCCTTGTCCGCCATCCCAAGTGACAAACATTTTGTAAAGGTCGCCATCATGAAGCTTGTCGGCAGGGAGTTTGATTTCCCAGGTGCCGTTTTCGAGGCGTGTCAGCTTATAGTCGTCGTTGAGTCTCCAATCATCGAAAGTGCCTATGAGGTGGATTGACGTGGCATTGGGAGCATATTCACGGAATATCCAGCTTCCGTCTTTCTCTCGGTGCAGGCCGAAATATTTGTAGGCATTGGCGAAGTCGGAGAGTGATCCGTCGGTGCCTTGAGTGATATCTTCAAGTTTTTTGATTACGTCTTCGTGTCGCCCTACGATAGCTGCTTCAAAAGGTTCGAGCCAAGGGTCGTTGCGAAGGATTTCGAGTTGTTTTTTCTTGCGGGCCATATATGTGGTGTTTAGTTATTTCAAATTGTATGGGCCGAATAGGCCAATTTTGTATATTTATAGAACGTTTATGACAGCGTTCTTGTTGCGGTTCAGGTGAAGAGTTTGCGTATTTCTTGGCGTAGCCGCTCTGCTTTTTCATCTTGGTGCTTCATAGCGGATATCACCCCCGACACGTAGTCGTCTACTCCAGAAAATCCAAGGGATTTTGCCACGCAACTCCCTGTGAACATAGGCTTGTGGTTGAATACCCTGAGAATGCCTGCGTAGTCGCCCCCTCTTGCCATCCTTCGGAATTCGGCGAGGAGTTGGTCGTATGTTTCGCGGGGCTTTAGTTTTTTTATCAGGCTCTTGATGTGGAGTTCAAGGGCTGTGATGCATGTGAATCGGGCGTCGATTTTCCGCTCTACATCGCGCTTCATTCGATGGCGCGTATGCTGGAGTGCCTGGCTCTCGAGCATTTGCTCGAATTTGTGTATCACCTCCTGGCGCACGGCTTTGAGCACCTTCTTTGGATTTTTTCCTCTAATTTCCGCCATCGTTTCTATCACTCCCGGGGATAGGAAGATATTTTCGATTTCAGCCACTTCAGGCACAAGGATATGCTTTGCGCGAAGATATTCCACTTCTTGGTCGCTACGGCGGTCGCGGTCTACGAGTCCGTAGCTTTCAATGCGGTGCATCGTGCGGAGCGACTGCATGGTGCGTGTAGATTCTATCACCTTGTCGCAGCTTCCAAGTGGTTTTACTGTAAATTCCGGGAATACTACGCTGTAGAGTCTTACGTCGATGCTATGGGAGGTGTCGCCCTCGATGAAGAGTATTGGGCGTCGGCTTCCCATCATCTGGAGAAATACCTCGTCGGGGAGTTCGCCGTCGGAGATTATCTGATATCTCCATGAGTGTTCGGCAGCGTTATAGTCTTTGATCCAGATGGCAGTTCGCCTGGTCTGTCCGGAAGCGAAGTTGGCGTCGTAGGTGTCGTAGACAAATCGGCAGTCGGTCCGTGCCCGTTCTATCCTGTCCCATAGAAGTCCTACTGCTGTGGGATGCAGAAATAGAGTGGGGGAATCTACAAGGAGAAGTGCCTGCGGAGGTGCGAGCAAAACGGAGGCGATGTAGTAAAGGGCAGCTTTTTCGCCTCGGCTCAGATATCTTATGCCGATAGAGTCTTTGCCCGATCTATTTCTGATGCGGGCTTTCCCTTTCACTATGTCGATTTTATTTCCGGGGAATGTTTCTTCCCAAATCGACTTTAGAATATTAAACCGCACTTTCTCCTCATCGAGAGAAAGCACGGTCATAAGTTGAGAAAGCGACCCTGTCACTTTTCCTGGAATCCCACCTGTCACTGCCGACACGAGATAGGCATCCTCTTCGTTGAGCTTGGCTATCTCATGCATGAAAAGCGACTTCCCGCTTCCGTTCCCTCCTAAAAGGGTGAAGAGCCGTGCGGGACGACGCAGGCGCACCGGCATCGGTTGCCCTGATGAGTCGGGAGGGAGGTTGATGGGTTTCATGAGAGGGCAGAGATTCTTGCTATATATTTGCCAATTATGTCAAATTCAAGGTTGACTTTCGTCCCCTCCTTGATGTCTTTGAAGTTGGTGTGGTCGTGGGTGTAAGGGATGATGGCCACTCGGAAACTGTCGGCCTCCGGGTCGCAAACTGTCAGAGAGACTCCATTGACAGTGATCGAGCCTTTTTCCACGGTCACATATCCTTTGGCTGCCAACTCGGGCTTGAAGTCATATTTGAAAGAGTAGTACCAGCTTCCGTCGAGAGCCTCGACTCCGGTGCAGACGGCAGTGGTGTCTACGTGTCCTTGCACGATGTGGCCATCAAGCCGGCCGTTCATCTTCATCGATCTTTCGAGATTGACGAGCGATCCCGGTTTCAGATCTCCCAAGTTGGAGCGGTCGAGGGTTTCCTGCACAGCAGTCACTGTGTAAGTATTGTCCGGATTCAGACTGACCACTGTGAGGCAAACCCCGTTGTGGGCTACCGATTGGTCGATTTTAAGCTCATCGGTAAATGAGCATTTCATCGTAATATTGACGTTGGAACCGTCTTTTTCTATGCGGGCTACTTCAGCCGCTTCTTCTACTATTCCTGAGAACATCTTTTTTAAGGGTCAAGGGTTAAGAGTCAAGAGTCAAGGGTAATTAGTTGCCGAAGAGGCCTTTAAGGGCATCTACTGCTGAGTTGACGGTGGACGATGAGCCTTCAGCAGCTTTTGACTCTCCTTTCATTTTGAAGCCGATGCAGATGCCGTCGTATTCCTTGAGGAGTTTGTCGGCTGTCGACACCATCTTGTTGCCGCTTATAGAGGCAGCGAGAGTCATGATCTTCTTGATCTTGTCGGCATCAAACATTACGTTGAGGCCAGTAGGAGTTTTTTCTACATAGGCAGCCATGCTTCCAAGCTTCATGATTCCTCCGGCTGAGAAATTGAAGTTGAAGACTCCTTTGCTCTTCACTGAGATTGTCCCTTTGATCGGGAGTTTCTTTATGGTAAGAGTAAAGGTGCTGTCCTGGTCTATTTTCAGCACTGCGCCGGTCAATCCGAATTTGCTGTAGTACTGGTCGAGCTGGTTTTCTACCGCTCCGGCAGCAGCCGAGCCGCCTGCTTTCTTCAGGAAATTGTCGCTTTGGAAAGATACTGCTGAGCCGGTTGAGGTCCATTCGCCTACTATGTCTGCGACTGTAAGATCCGTCTTAGTGAAGACACCTTCCACCATGTTTCCCAGAGCGCCACCGGCTCCTCCGAGTATGTCCTTAAGATCAGGGTCTGGAGTAGGATCTGCAAAAGCAACGCAGGAGAAAGAGAGTGCAAAGGCAGCGAGGGCCATTTTGAGAAGGTTGGTCTTTTTCATAAGATTTAAATTTGAATTCGTTTTATTGTTTAGACGTTTTAAGTCAATAAAAGTTTAGTTAGACTCAAATAATCTACACACTTAGCCTCTAACCACTCTCACAAAGCGCCTCTCCGAGCTGCGATTTCTTAGACCCCAGTGGCTCTGAAATTTTATGAGATGGGGTCTTAGTAGTCGTAGTCGAGGGATAGCTGGTCTACGTAGAGCACTGATGAGGTGGAGCCGGTGAAGTAGTCGCCATACTTTGATGATGCGCAAGTGATCATAATGTAAGAAGGCACGATCGAGGTGCTGCGGTATTCAACGTTGATCTCGAATTCCTCATAAGAATCCATCGACGTGCCCCGTTCGAGCTGTCCGTATCCGATCACATAGCTGGCATTTTTGTCGAAGAGCTGACGGTTTTTGGGATTTGTGCGGATCTCATAAGGAGCGGTCCAGTCGGTCATCGCAATGTAGATGGAGCAAGTGTCTGGTCGACCTTTCAAAACAGCCAAATCTGTGCTTGCATAGTTTATTTCGCCGGTGGTGTATTGGTAATAGCCACGAAGTTTGGTAGGCCGGAGGTTCCAAAGCCTTCCGAAGTCGAGGATACCGTTGGTGCCGTCTACTTTCTTGAAAGAGCCGGTAAAGATAGATCCGGCAGCGAGTTTGCCGATTCCTGCGATACCCTTGAACTCGGTTTTCAGTTCGGCAGACTTTCCGGAAAGTCCCGCCGGGACATAGTCAGAAGGTTTCACATTGCTTTCTCCAAGGGTAGTGGCGCCGGTGTTGCCAGTGTCCCAGAATCTGCTTCCGGCATTCCATTGTTCGGCACCTTCTTCCCACGGGCACCAGATCTTTCCGTTGAGCCACCATTGTTCAAAGTCAGCATTCGGAAGTTCTTGTGTAGGCTGTGTGGTGACGGTGATCTCATCCCCCTTGTTGTTGCCGCTGCATGCACGCACTGTATATTTGGTCAGAGGCTTCAGATGCTTGATGCAGCAGCTGAAAGCACCATCTTTGCCTGTTGTGTCGGCATCTGGAACGCGAATCCATGCAGAAGAGCCATCTTCGCAATATTCGAAATAGTTTTCGGCATCAGCCGGGCCTTCGCCATAAGCCCAAACCACCATACTCCATGGGTCGACCGCCGTAGTGCTCACCACTTGCTCAGTGCGTTGCGCATAGATGGTCCAGTCTTCGGTGCGCCCCCAGGCATTTACGTCAATCTTCATCGGAGAAGTAAGATTGATATATGAACCAGCCTTGCATTCAGGCACGAGAGAAGTGATGCCTCTTGGGCCAAGCTTTATCGACGTCACCTCTATCTTTGAGAGGTCGGCTTTCTCAGGCACGTTGACTATGATACGGCGCCCTACGGCGTCAATCACAGTCTCGCCAATCTGACCTGCCACGGTGAAATAGCGCTCGATGTTCTGTTCTGCCGATATCATCCATTGATAGCTCTGATATAGGGTCAGCTCCACAGTCATCGGCACTGAGAGATCCCAAGTGCCTTCAAGAAGGTCTTTGTCGCAGGTGGCATCCGGAGAATATTTGAATGTAGTGAACTGCACGGCCTGAATGTCGACCTCTTCATCAAGAAAGAGCTTGACGGTATAGTCGGCGGTGTCGATTCTTGCCGGATTCAGTTCCCCTTTTGCAGCAATCGCAATTATGTTTTGCGGCACCTTGGGGTAGGGGAGGTCGTTGTGGATGCAGCCGGCAGTGGCAATAGAGGCCACAGCAGCTGCAGTTATAGAGATTTTGGATAATGCTCTTTTCATGTGTTTTTCATATTATGATTGAAACTCCGAAGTTGATGTTGAAGAGGTTGAAGCGGAAGTTGATACCGCTTGTGAAGCGGCTGCCAGCTTCCTCTCCATTTTCCCACTGCTTCTCATCCTTAAGATGGAAACCGAAGATGCCGAAAGAGAGATTGAAGGCGGCATTCTTCATCATCATGATGCTTACTCCTGGAGAATAGTTGATATTGAAAGTCTGGGTCTTGGTGCGGGTGTCGCGAATTTCTCCATCGAATGGGCGGATGAAATGTGAGCTTCCTGTGCCTACAGAGACTTCTGCTTCATTGAAGACGGCAAAGCGTCCACGGCGGCTTAGCCCGAAGTATTGCTGGATAAAGACGGCTGCCGCATACGAATCAGACGTATACTTAATGTC
>WFLX010030830.1_pt1 | contig 10739 bp, 9 predicted proteins | sample 4967041 | NCBI WGS metagenome assembly WFLX01 (sample SAMN12857096, study PRJNA449069) | gut metagenome | isolation source: stool from male and female vole | host: Microtus ochrogaster | place: USA:Florida | collected 2017
AAAAGAAACTCCGGGAAGGCAAGAAGTAGGTTTACCGTCTAATGCCGTCTATGTGTATTTGAATGCAAAAGTTACGCGCTTCGTTTCGTGATATTAGGCCACTATTTATGCAATTATCACCGAACTTAAAAGCAGGACGCTGCCTATTCTACTCCGGAGTGTGTCAGTGATCCACTCCGGAGTATTATGTAATTGGATCAGAAGGTCTGGAGGCGGAGGCCGACGGAGATGCTCATGGAGCGACCCCAGGTGTGGGTGGTGGCTTTATAGCGGGTGGTTGTGCCGTCGACGGTTGTTGTCTTAGTGTATTTAGCGGGGGTGAATGGCTGCATAGTGCTGAGGTCCAGGAATATGGCGCATACTCTCGATGTGCGGTAAGCCACGGATGCGCCGGCGTCGACGCTCCACATTCCGCCCGTACGCTTCTGCGAGGTCTCTTTACCGTTGACCTTTACGGTGCTGTTGCTGCCACCATAATCCACAATGCCCACACCGAGTCGCGGCTGCAGCTGCCAGGGGCCNTGCTCNTAGCGGTAGGTNCCGCCTATGCTGAGTGCCGGCTTCAGCTTGCTCAGGCCGGGCATCAGCACGTCAAGCAAACGTTCGAGATTATTAAAACGGAAGAGATTGAACCTCAGATCGACATATCCGCCCCAATGACGCGAAAAATAGTAGCTCGGACGCATNGATATCTGAAACACCGATTTCGGACGTGATTCAAACACCTTCTCCTGCTCTCCGTTGAGCGACGACAGGTCGATATTGCATCCCACGCCGAGATCAAGCGCAAAAAGCCCCTTCTGNTAATNTTCANAAGGCGCCGAGGCATATACCGAAATACCTGCAATGCAAAGCNCCAGGCTGATCNACAGCCGCTTGCCGAAACTCTTCAATGATCCCATGTCAATTTTTATTAATACGTTTCTCCTCAGCCGGCCCGATGGAGAGAATTAAATTATATATGAAGAAACGTGAGCCAGCTATGCCACGTCGAGTTTGTAGGTCGTAGGAAAAACCTTCTGAGCAGATGTAACAGAGCAGCCCACGCTATAAGCGTGAGAACCACTATGCTATCCTTGCTCATTTACTGAATTTCCTACGTTCACAAACTACAAGATAAGCATAACGCTTCTTTCTTTTCACAAATATGTCGCGGACCGGCCACTGCCAATCCATTCGCAAAGATAATCAATCTCGGCGAATTACAATCGCCACGGCAGGCAAAACTTACCCTACCGCAGCTCTTTATTTCGGGGCGAAGAGATAGCGCACCTTCAGGCTGTAGCGGCGCACGATGCGGCGCATGTTGTCCATCCCCTTGCCTCCCTCGAAAGCCACGTTGCTGAATGCAGGGGTCTCGTAGTAGTTAGGGCCGTTCTCGATGATCTCACATGGTGTCACGATGGTCAGGCCCTCATTTTCGGCAATAAACTTCGCCTTAGCTCCGGCCGCGTCCAACGCCGCCTTAAGCCCCTCGCGGTTATAGCGCTCCATGTCGGTATTGTCGATCTTGGTGATATTGAAGCTCGTGATGCCGCNGCGGTCCAGCTTGTCGGAAATATACTCTATGNGGCTGAAATCGTTGACGGTGGCCGAAAGACGCTTGGCCATCAGAAAGTTGACCGACACATCACTGTTGCGGTAATTGCCCATATCCGACACCACGATCAGGCTGTCAGGTACACCGGCCTCCTTCAGGGTGTGGCGCACTTTCTTCTCAATCTCCGATAATTTAACGATCGAGCTGTCGCCAAACACCTTTGATTTATAATACTCTTCCATGCCAATCTCGATCGTGATGCGGTCAGGTATGATATTAACCGTCGCCGTGCCGGTCACTTCAATTATGTTAGTCACCTGTGACTGAGCAGTTAACGCCAGCAACAAACATATCGTCCACAATATCCGTTTTAATGACATAATTTTCATCGTTTGTAATTATTATACCGATTGCAAAGATAACCAAATTTACCAAAGTTCCTGCACCGGGAGTGAAATTAGGTAGGAATTTCGTGAATAATGGCACTTTGACGGGATAAAATATATGTAACTTTGCATCTGATAAAACAGGACTTTTATGGAAACTATATCGAATAAAGAATTTGGAGGCGAGCGCCCGTTGTTTGGCTCCCATGATCTTAAGCTTGAGAATGTCACTATCCATACCGGCGAGTCAGCGCTGAAATGCTGCTCGGACATCGAGGCCGACCACTGCCGTTTTGAAGGTAAATATCCGTTCTGGCATGTCGATGGCTTCAAGATAAGCAACTGTCTGTTTACACAGGGCGCACGTGCCGCCTTGTGGTATTCGCGCAATCTGGTGATGACCGATACACAGGTTGATGCTCCCAAGATGTTCCGCGAGATGGACGGTATCACGCTGCGCAATGTCAATCTGCCCGACGGAGAGGAGACCCTATGGCACTGCTCGAATGTCGATATCCGGAATGTGACAATCGACAAGGCCGATTACCTGTTCATGCATTCCCACGACATAAAGATAGCTGACTGGCACCAGAACGGCAACTACTCATTTCAGTATTGCCGCAACGTGGAGATCCGCAATGCGGTAATCAATTCAAAGGACGCTTTCTGGGGCACTGAAAATGTCACAATCTACGACTCGGAGCTGCACGGCGAATATCTCGGCTGGCATTCACGCCGCCTCACACTCGTGCGCTGCCACATCTCGGGCACTCAGCCTCTATGCTACGCCCGCGACCTGACACTAATCGACTGCACCATGGATGCCGACTGTGACCTCGCTTTCGAGGACAGCGAGGTTAACGCAACTCTCACATCACCCGTGACAAGCATTAAAAATCCTATGCGCGGCTCCATCAAGGCACCATCAGTGGGACAGATCATAATTGACGAACATTCAAAGGCTACATCGCCTGTCAAAATCGAGACTGCATGATGAATTACGACTTTGACACTATCAATGACCGCCGCGGATCAGGCTCGATGAAATGGGACGGCCATGGCGACGACGCCGACGTCATACAGCTGTGGGTGGCCGACATGGACTTCCGCACGGCTCCGGCCATCATCGACGCACTGACCAAACGCGTGTCTTCAGGCATATTCGGCTATACCGACGTCCCGGCATCATATTACGACGCCCTGAGGCAGTGGTTCCTNACCCGCCANGGNTGGNAAATTGACCGNNAGAANGTAATATACACCTCGGGGGTAGTGCCTGCATTGTCGGCAATCATCAAGGCNCTCACCTCTCCGGGCGACGGAGTAATAGTCCAGATGCCTGCCTATAACTGCTTTTTCTCCTCGATACGCAACAACAAGTGCCGACAGCTCGACAATCCTCTGCTCCGCACCGACACTGCGACAGGATTTACCTANGGGATAGATTACCGACAGCTTGAGGAACTTGCCTCGCGGCCCGACACACGTCTGCTCATATTATGCAACCCTCACAATCCTACCGGACGGATATGGCGCCGCGACGAGCTGGAGCAGATACGCGACATCTGCCGNCGACACGACGTGAGAGTGATCAGCGACGAGATCCACTGCGAGCTCATCCACGAAGGCTGCGGCCCGTATATACCCTACGCCACGGTTGACGATACGGCCGTGGTGTGCTGTTCGCCGAGCAAGGCATTCAATACCGCCGGTCTCCAGATCGCCAANATCGTGTGTCCCGACGAAGCTACAAGAGCACTTATCGACCGCGCNATCAACGACAACGAGGTGTGNGATGTCAATCCTTTCGGAGTGATAGCCCTTCAGGCGGCTTACAACGANGGAGCCGCATGGCTCGAAGCCCTCAACAGCTATCTTGACGNCAATTTCCGCTTTCTNCNTGACTTCATCACGACTCGCCTTCCTAAGCTGAANGTATGCGACTCCGAATCAACCTACCTCGCATGGGTTGACATAACCGGAACCGGNATGAANGGCGATGAAGTGGAGCGTNTGCTTGTTGACAAGGCACGTGTGCGCATNAGNTCAGGAGGTACCTACGGCGACAACGGCTACATACGCATCAATTATGCATGCCCGCGTTCGCTCCTTGAAAAAGCCCTCATCAGGATAGCCGATNTCCTGNGCTGAGCCNTTTCCCCTNCCCTATAAATAACAACAGCGCCTCAGTCATGGTGAGAAATCACCGCACNGAGGCGCTGTCTTTTATGTATATCTACAGATCAGGAAAGTGTATAGTCACCTGCTTTTTCAGTGACTACAGCCTGAAGCTGCTCTTTGGTCAATTCCTTGCCATCGGCAAACTCTACCACAGCAACCGCCGGATCGAGTGTCACCACCGCAGTGACGCCATCAATTGAATTAAGTGCCTTTTCAACATGAGTACGGCAATGGTTACACATCATGCCGCTTACTTTATATTCCTTTTTCATAACTTTGGATGGTTTTATATGTTTTGGTATAATCGATATTTTATCAAGCGACCGCCCTTTCAGCAGNAATGAATTGGTCACTACGCTTACGCTGCTGAACGCCATCGCAGCTCCGGCTATCATGGGATTGAGCAGAAATCCGAATGTCGGATAAAGCACACCGGCTGCTACCGGCACTCCGATAGCATTGTAGATAAATGCCCAGAACAGATTTTGTCGCACTGTGCGCAGAGTGAGCCGGGACAACCTCAAGGCATCAGGTATCTTGGTAAGATCGGCTGAAACGATAGTCATTCCCGCCACCTCCATGGCGATGTCCGACCCCGTTCCCATCGCTATTCCAAGAGTAGCGGTAGCCAGCGCCGCTGAGTCATTGATTCCGTCACCCACCATAGCCACACGATGTCCCTTGGCCTGAAGNTCAGTNACAAANTCAGCCTTATCATCAGGCANCACTTCGGCCCGGTAATGCTTTATACCGGCAGCAGCGGCCACGGCAGCCGCTGTCGACCGGTTATCACCCGTCAGCATATACACCTCTATTCCGACCTGCTGAAGCTCAGCCACGGCATTTAACGCCGACTCTTTTATCTTGTCCGATATGCCGGCCACCGCAATAGCACCGGCTGAAGATGAGGCAAACCATATCACGGTATTGGCCTCGCTTTCCATTCGTGTGGCCTCACGTTCAAGGTCACCCGACATAACGATGCCCTGCTCGGTCATAAGTTTCCGGTTTCCTGCATAATATGTGACGCCGTCATACACTCCTGCAATGCCACGGCCCGGGATTGAACGAAAATCGCTCAATGTGGCCGACGGCTGCTTTTCAAAATATGCTACGATAGCCTTTGACAACGGATGCTCAGATAGCCGCTCAAGATTGCACAACACGACATCAGTCGCAGGATCAAGCGTCACGTAGGCTGTCACCTGAGGATGTCCCTCGGTGATAGTACCCGTTTTGTCAAGCACGACAGTATCAACGGTTCGCGCAGTCTCTATGCTCTCCGCGTCCTTGATAAGTATGCCATGACGGGCTGCACGGCCAATACCCACCATCAGTGCCGTAGGTGTGGCCAGGCCAAGCGCACACGGACATGCTATTATAAGCACCGTCACCATGGCAAGCAATCCATGGGTAAAACCGTTGTCACCGTCAAATAACAGCCACGCGAAGAACGTCACGATAGCNATGGCGATAATCACGGGCACAAATACAGCGGCGACACGGTCAACCAGTTTCTGGACAGGAGCCTTTGAGCCCTGTGCATCCTGGACCATGCGGATTATCTTGGCCAACAGCGTATCGTTACCGACCGATTCGGCCCTGTAAGTGAACGAGCCGGTCTGATTGATGGTTCCGGCAAACACTTTGTCACCAGGCTCCTTCTTGACTGCCAGCGGTTCTCCGGTCAACATACTTTCGTCAACATAGGAGATACCGTCGGTTACGATGCCGTCGACAGCCACACGCTCACCAGGATGAGCCAGGATAAGATCTCCCTTACCGATCTCCTCCACCTTTACCAGTCGATGTGCGCCGTCAGCCGTTACTACCGTCACTTCCGACGGCTTAAGACCCATAAGATCCTTTATGGCCGATGATGTATTGCGCTTGGCACGTGCTTCAAGTGTACGTCCGAGCAGAATGAAAGCGATGATCACACTCGACGCCTCAAAATACACGTGTGGGGTAATGTTACGTGACAGCCAGAACTCCGGCCANAACATATTGAACAGACTGAACAGATATGCAATACCGGTACTGAGCGCCACAAGAGTATCCATATTGCACGACCGGTGGCGCAGCTGGGTCCAGGCACTCACAAAAAAGCGACGGCCAAACACAAACAGCACGACCGTTGTCAGCACAAGCATCACCGGATTGGCCCATTCCCAATGCATGAAGCCCATCCCGATGACAGCCACCGGCAGTGTCAGCAATATAGCCCAGATTGTATTACGTTTTAGCTGCTTATAAGCGCTCTCTCTGTCGCGGTCGGCCTTATCGGGATCGCCATCGGTGAGCAGTCCGTAACCGGCCGCTTCCACCACACGAGCCAGCTCCTCCGCGCTGCAGTCACCTTCGACGGTCGCTACGGCCGACGCATAGTTGACTGCCGCGGCAGTCACGCCGGGACAAGAGTTCAACGCCTTCTCGACACGTGCCGCACACGCCGCGCAGCTCATGCCGGTAACAGGATATGATCGTTTCATAATTTTTTCTGACATTCGGGACACACTCCCTGAAGTACTACATTGATTCCCTTTACAACATACCCCTCGGGCACCTTTATATCAGGCACNGGCTGGGAGGCAAGACACTCCGTGACGCCGCACACCGTACAATGAAAGTGAGGATGACGGTCATCATGAGTATCATGATGATGGATGGAGCGACACAGNTCATAGCGNACCGAGCCCGATCCGTCGTCGACGGTATGTACAAGTCCGGTGTCGGAAAATACGGCAAGCGAACGTGTTATTGACGATCGGTCTACCGAGCCAAGCCGTGCTTCAATCTCCAGTGACGACAGAGGAGTGACCGAGGCATCAAGTGTACGGAGTACGAGCGACCTTACCGGAGACGGACGTACACCCGCACTGATCATCATGTTATCATATTGCTCAACCTGTGAATTCATACCACAAATATACTATTTTTTTGTGGTCCGGAGCGCTATGAGAGTNATAATAATAGTTATAAGAGTAATACCTGTATCAGCAAATACTGCAGCCCANAATGTAGCGATACCGCATGCACCGAGGATCATNACAAGGGCCTTNACNCCGATGGCAAGACCTACATTGAGTGTGACGACATGCTTTATGCGGCGCGACAGNTTGACGGCATCTACCATTCGGCGCAGATCATGTCCGGTAATCACAGCATCCGCACTTTCGATAGCCACATCGGTGCCACCGATGCCGATTGCAATACCTACATCGGCAGCNGCAAGCGACGGAGCNTCATTTATGCCGTCACCTACGAATGCCACNTGACGTCCCGCCTCCTTAAGCTGCATTACCGCGGCCTGTTTATCNGCAGGGAGCATCTCGGCCCTGTATCCGTCAATACCTGCCCGCTCGGCCACGCGTGCCACCGCCGCACGGGTGTCACCCGACATAATCTCGATATGTTTCACTCCTACCCTGCGCAACTGGCTCATAGTGTCGGCAATACCGGGTTTAAGCGTGTCCTCGAGGAATATATTTCCCACATAACATCCGTTCACCGCGACACATACCTGTGTTCCACGGTCAGTGACAGCATCGGCCACGATGCCATGCGAGGCAAGCAGACGGCGTGATCCCGCAAGCACTTCGGCGCCGTTGTCCGCTATTCCCGCCATGCCGTGAGGTACTGTCTTTACATCAGTCACTTCAGGCAGGACAAGCCCCTTTTCGACAGCCTGCGCCACTATAGCCTTTGCAAGAGGATGATTACTGCCGCGATCCAGAGCCGCCGCCATAGCGAGTACTTCATCAGAAGTATGGCCCTCGGCCGGTTCTACCGCAACCACTGAAAACGCACCGGTCGTTACAGTACCGGTCTTATCGAGCAACAGGGTGTCAATATTTCGCAGCTGATCCAGATAACGGCTACCTTTGAAAAGGATGCCGAAGCGCGAGGCATTGCCGATCGCTGCATAATAGCTCAACGGAATGCTGACGACAAGCGCACACGGACATGAGCATACGAGCAACACAAGACTGCGCTCGAGCCACACATTCCACTCAAACACATTNCCGGAGACAAGGGCCAATATGCCGGGGACNACAAAAAGCAACAGTGACACNCTGAATACAACCGGTGTATACCAGCGTGTTATACGGCGTAAGAGAGTTTCAGTCGATGACTTTTTGGCGGCAGCCTCCTCGATCATTTTCAACAACCGGCTCATCGAACTATCATCATAGCGGCGCGTCACTTTCACACGTATCTCCCGGTCAACAGGGATAACACCGGAAGCGACCGGCGAACCGGCCTCAACAGTGACAGGGACACTCTCACCTGTGATAGCTGAGGCATCGACATCAACAGGCTCACTGCCTGTCAGCTCACCATCAAGCGCCACCCGTTCGCCGGGACGCACGACAAGCACACTACCAGGCTCAACCGTCTCAGGCGACTGCGCGGTCTGCGTTCCATCAGGCCCTTCAACAGTCACCTCATTAGGCATGCGGGCTATAAGGGAGCGTATACGGTCACGCGCAGTATCCGATGCCGAGTCCTCAAGCTTCTCTCCAAACGAATAAAAGAGCATGATGGCGACCGCCTCAGGATACTCCCCTATTACGAATGCTCCTATACAAGCAAGAGTCATCAGTGAAAACTCATTGAAATAGTCTCCGTGACTCCACGCCTTAACTGTCGATACAAATACTTTGTAACCNACCGGCAATATAGCGACNAAATAGTAAAACAGGTCCAGAAACGNCAATTTAATGCCAAGTGCCGACGNGATNACATCCCACCANCCGAAATGACCGACAANCATGCCCACAAGAAGCATCAACAGAGATAGCGCCTCGCGTCCGAAGCCGCCGAGAATACCACAGTTGTCGCAGTCACCATGGCTGCAACAACACTTATCATTGTGTTCTATATGATCTTTACACATAATCTTATTCATTTTATCACTGCAAATGTACTATTTTATACCTGCACACAATATGCAAATAAACACTGGACCGAAATAAATTAGGTAAATTCAGAAAAATTAGCTATCTTTGCGGCGCTTTTTAGCAATCCCGTGTGATGGGAAATTAAGAGCAAGTGATATTACACTTAATTTTGAGTAACACAACTAAACTATTCAACAACAAATGAAAACTTATCAGTTATCAGCCGAGCCCCGTACCGATCTCGGTAAGAAGGCCGCTAAGGCATTCCGTTCAGAGAACCTTATCCCTGTAGTGCTTAACGGCAGTGACATCGTAGAACTCCCCTATGCCGGCACACTCAAGCCCGGTGAAAAAATCGTAGAAATATCTAATGGCCGTGGCCTTATCACCACTGACCTTACCGTAAAGGCTGAGGATGTACGTAAGCTCATCTACACTCCGGAGATCTTCGCTATCGAGCTCACAGTTAATGGCGAGAAGAAAAACGCAGTGCTCCGTGAAGTACAGTTCCACCCCGTTAAGGACAATATCCTCCATATCGATCTTCTTGAGGTATCTGATAAGAAGCCCGTTGTTATGGAAGTGCCCGTACAGCTTGAAGGTCACGCCGAAGGTGTGAAGGCCGGTGGTAAGCTTACTCTCTCAATGAAGAAGATTAAGGTTAAAGCTCCCTTCAACGTCATTCCTGAGCGTGTAGTAATCAACATCGATCACCTCGGCCTTGGCAAGACTCTCCAGATCGGCGACCTCCACTACGATGGTCTCGAGCTGATCAACGCCAAGAACGCCGTAGTTTGCGCCGTACAGCTTACCCGCGCAGCTCGTGGTGCCGCAGCTAAGGGCTAATTAAGCAATTGACTATCAGCCAATGAAATACTTGATTGTAGGATTGGGCAACATCGGTGACGAATACCGCGGAACCCGCCACAATATAGGTTTTAGAGTATTGGATGCCTTTGCCGAGGCATCCAATACTGCTTTTACAACCGAACGCTACGGCGATATAGCACGCACACGTCTGAAAAACAAGCAGCTGATACTGCTCAAACCATCGACCTACATGAATCTCAGTGGTAATGCCGTGCGTTATTGGGCACAGAAGGAGAGCATCCCCACCGATCATATTCTTGTTATCGTTGATGACGTGGCCTTGCCCTTCGGAGCCATACGCCTGAAACCATCCGGAAGCGATGCCGGCCATAACGGACTGAAGAATATAGCCCAGATGCTCGGCACACAGGACTATCCGCGTCTGCGTTTCGGTATCGGTCATGATTATCCCCGGGGTGGCCAGATTGATTATGTACTCGGTCACTTTACCCTTGACCAGCGTCAGCAGCTCCCTACCCGTGTGGAAGTCGCATGTGAGGCTATCAAGGCTTTTTGCCTCGTGGGAATGGACTTTGCCATGTGCAATTTTAACAACAAGTGATTATGGCAAAGACCGAAGAACGTATTGACAAGTGGCTGTGGGCCGTGCGCATATTTAAGACCCGCACCATATCGACCGAAGCATGCAAGAAAGGGCGCGTTATTGTGGGTGACGCTGTCGTAAAACCCTCACGCGTCATTAAAGTAGGCGACATCATAAAAGTGCGCAAACCGCCTGTCACCTACTCATTCCGGGTGCTCGCACTGACCGAAAACCGACTCGGAGCCAAACTGGTACCGGAATACATGGAAAACATCACACCAAAGAGCGAACTCGAACTGCTTGAAGTCATCAAG
>WFLX010040557.1_pt1 | contig 10735 bp, 10 predicted proteins | sample 4967041 | NCBI WGS metagenome assembly WFLX01 (sample SAMN12857096, study PRJNA449069) | gut metagenome | isolation source: stool from male and female vole | host: Microtus ochrogaster | place: USA:Florida | collected 2017
AGGTCGTTGGGGTTATGCGAGAAGTCGGCATCCATCTCGAAGATGTATTCATAGCCTTCGTCGAGAGCCCGGCGGAATCCTGCGATATAGGCGGTCCCCAGCCCGAGTTTCCCTTCGCGCTCAATGAGCATCACGCGGCCCGGATGCTCGGCAATCTTCTCTTTGACAATTGCCGCGGTGCCGTCGGGCGAGTTATCATCGACCACCAGAACGTCAAATCGGACGGGGAGCGAAAGCACGGCTTCGATAATTGCCGCCGCGTTCTCCATCTCGTTGTACATGGGGATGATTACGACAGAGTCGCTGCCGCTGCGCGCGGCAGCCCCGCTGGGTGCTGGTGTCAGAGTGCTACTCATTAGGCTGTGCTGGGATGTTGGAGGCTGTGCAGGTATGTTAGTAATGCAAAGTTACGAAAACCTATTTGATTAGGGCAAATTTATCGGTGCTTTTTGCCGCCGGTGCCCGCCGGGGGATAGCCAAGTCGGGTCAGGGTCGCCGCGACGTGAGGCGTGGGCTTTATTCCGTATGCCCTCAGCAGATAGTCTGAGGCTTCTTTGGCGTCGGCGCTGTCAACCGGGTTGCTTTTTTCGGCTTGCATCGCATACCAATTGCCTATTTCAAGGAGGGTGTGATAGTTGTCGGGGGCGATTCCGATTATCGAGCGGTAAATGTCGATGGCGCCCCGCGCGTCGCCCATGAGCATCAGCCCCTCGGCTTTGGTGGTCATGAAGTCGATGTTGTCGGGAGCTCCTTGCAACATTATGTCGGCGTAGGCAACCATGTTGGCTCCGTCGCGGCGGAACGCGTAATAGCGCAGAAGGTAGGAGTTAATCGTGCGCCGCATCCAGGGGTACTGCTCCTTAATGCTGAGAAGGAAGTGCTCGTAGAGGTCGGTACGGCCGAGTTCGAAACTCGTAGCCCGCACATGCGAGAAAATCGAATCAAAGGGGATGTGGTTGTCCGTCGAGGCGTGAAAAAGCCGCAGCGCGGCGGTGGAATCGCCTGCCATGGTGCCGGCAACAATCGCTTTTCCGTAGGTTGCCGGAATCCCGGGCTTCTCATCGAGCATGAGGTCGTAGGTGGCTGCGGCTTGCGCCCACTCCCTTTGATTGAAAAAGCGATTGGCTTTCAGCTCCAGTTGAGGGTAGGGGCTGACGGCAAAGGCAACGGCTGCCCCTGCTACGAAAAGCAACAAGACTATTTTGCGTGTATGAGTCATGGCGACTTTTTGCGATTCACGGATAAACAAGTAACAAACGGCATCGCGGTTTTGTTCGGCGAAGTTAAAAATTTATTCGCAAATATTTGCGTTTCGATTTGGAATGTGCTAATTTAGCGATGCCTAAAAAGTGAAACCCCGNCGCGGTTTTCGCGNCGCCACAACCGAAAAANTTTGATTAAGCAAGATATCATGGTTAATCCCCACCGCTATTGCGTGATTATGTGCGGGGGCATCGGCAGCCGCTTCTGGCCCTACAGCCGCGCCTCACGTCCCAAACAGTTTATTGACTTCCTCGGCACGGGCCGGTCGCTGCTCCAAATGAGCTACGACCGAATTCTCGACATCGTGCCCGCCGAGAATATCATTATACTCACCAATGAGCAATATGCCTCGCTTGTGCGCGAGCAGTTGCCCGATCTGGCCGACCATCAGATTCTTCTGGAGCCCGCGCGCCGCAACACCGCGCCATGCATCGCTTGGGCTGCCTACCACATCGCCGCCCGCGACCCTGAAGCGAGCATCATCGTCACTCCCAGNGACCACCTNATCACCCGCGAAAAGCTTTTCCACGAGGCNGTGATGGAGGGNTTCGNCTTTGTNGAGAAGCACGANGCCCTTTTCATCCTCGGCATTAAACCNACNCGNCCCGAAACCGGGTATGGCTACATNCAGGTGGGTCCGCAGGTGGCTGGAGACATCCACGAAGTGAAGACCTTCACCGAAAAGCCGCGCCGCGAGCTGGCCGAGGTTTTCCTGGAAAGTGGCGAATTTTTCTGGAACTCAGGCATATTCCTTTGGCGAGCCGACACCATCATAAAGGCGCTTAAAGACAACGCGCCCGACGTGGCCAACACATTCGAGCGCGGCGCCTCGCTTTTTGGAACGCCGGAAGAAGCCCGGTTTATCCGTGAGAACTTCCCCGGGTGCATGAGCATTTCCATCGACTTTGCCGTGATGGAAAAGGCCAAAAACGTTTTCGTCGAGTGTGTCCACTTCGGTTGGAGCGACCTGGGAACCTGGAGCGCCCTCTACGACTGCTCGCCCAGGAACCGCGACGGGAACGTCACCCAGAACTGCAGCGTGCTCGCCTACAACTCCACCGGCAACATCTTCGCCGTTGATGGCGAAAAGCTCGTGGTTGTTGATGGCTTGAAGGACTATATCGTGGCCGATGCTCACGATGTGCTGCTCGTATGCCCTAAGTCGGAGGAGCAGCGCATCAAGCAGATGGTCAACGATGTGAAGCTCGCTTACGGCGACAAGTACCTATAACTGACTCTTAAGAATNGAGGCAAGTCGTGCCACTCCCTGCGTCGCGGGGAGTGGAATNACTGTCACCCCNNNNGGAACCTGNGCGGGGTTCGGGTCTATGTANTANACNGGGACTCCNGGNCGCACATAGTGAAGCAACCCCGCGGCGGGATATACCGCGAGCGANGTGCCGATGACAACGAACACATCGGCCTCCTGAACCAGTTCGATTGCCGGCTCGATGTTTGGCACGGCTTCCTGAAAGAAAACGATGTGGGGGCGCACCCGGTGGCCGTCAATCACAGTGTCGGGCGTGGTCGCGAGCGCGTCGGGTTTCAGGGTATAAACCTTGCTTTCGTCATCGACGGCGCGCACTTTCATGAGTTCGCCGTGAAGGTGNAGCACGTTTTTCGAGCCGGCTCTCTCGTGAAGGTCGTCGACATTCTGCGTGATGACATANACATCGTAGTCGCGCTCCAATTCAACCAGACCGAGGTGGCCGGCATTTGGCTCGGCCTTCAAGAGCTCGCGGCGGCGCGCGTTGTAGAACTCATGGATCAAGGCCGGATTCCGGATGTAGCCGTCGTGCGAAGCGACATCCATCACGTTGTGGTTCTCCCAAAGGCCCCCCGCGTCGCGGAAGGTTTTGATGCCGCTTTCGGCGCTCATTCCGGCGCCGGTTGAGATTACGAGTTTCTTTTTCATGGCGTTAAATTTGCGAAAGTGACTGTCCCAGCAAAGCGAATGCGAGGTAGTAGAAACAAAGGTGGCTCAGCACCAGCAGCGCGAGCACAATCCAGGTGAGGTAGGTGCGCCTGCCGTAGCATTGCCAAGCCAGAAAGCCTGAGCAGAGAACGTAGCACGGATAGAACCAGATCAGTCCGCGCGTAAGGGTGTCGGCCCGCTCGGCCATTTGCAGAATCCACGGGAACGAGAGTCCGGGGGCCATGCACAAAACAAGCACAATCCACATCCACCAGGGGACGCGCGGCTTGGCCGCGGTTTTTTCGATGTCGCTCATCGGGGTTATTTCTTTTTCTCTTTGAGATATGCCTTCACTGTTTCACGGATGCCGTCGCGCAGCGAGAACGACGGGTTGAACCCGAAGTCGNGCCGAGCGTCAGAGATGTCGGCATTCCAGTTGCGCTGGCGCATTATNTTGAATTTGTCGCGGTTCAATGTCGAGGGNTTCATCCGNAGCTGGCCGATTTTCTCTGCCACGAACGAGGCTACCCACACNANCGGCATCGGCAGCCGAACGGGGACGACGAACTTCGTGCCCAGTTCTTCGGCCACGATTTCGCGAAACTCCTTTTGAGAGTAGGCCCTCGGCTCGGAGATTATATATTTCTTTTTCTCCACACCCGCCTCAAACGCTTGGAACATCGCCTCCACCAGGTCGTCGACATAAATGAAGGTGAGCATCTGCCTNCGNAANCCCACTGAGAAGTCAAAATGGCTGTCGATGGCCTCGATCATCATCANATAGTCCTTTTCGTGGGGNCCATANACNCCGGTGGGACGGAAAATTATATATGGGATGCCGGAAAGATGTTCGAGATANTGCTCNGCCTTGATTTTCGAGAGGCCGTAGCGCGTGNTNGGANTNGGCACCATATCGGACGTCAAGGGCGCGTACCCTTTCTCGTCGCCCGGCCCGAGAGCCGACAGCGAGCTCATAAACAGCAATCTGTCAGGTACTTTTCCTGCGGCTTTGAGTGCCTCGACAAAACTGCGCAGATATTCAAAATTCACTCTGTTGAATTCCGGGAATCCGCCGATGGCTTTTGTCGCGCCGAGATTGTAGATGATGTAGTCCCATCGCTCGGCCTGGGAAATCGCTTCGGCAAGCTTGCTCGGCGAGTCGTAGTCGAGCACTATGAAGTCGAGAGCCGGGTCGGTGAGGTAGCGGCGCGAAGTGGTTTCGCGCACTGCGGCGGTCACAGCCATTCCGCGGCGCAAACCTTCGGCGCAAATGAATCCGCCGATAAATCCTCCAGCGCCGACCACGAGAAGCCTCTTCCCTTTCAGGTCGATTTTGGTGGCTGGGTTAGTTAACTTTTCATCCATGGTACTCTGAAATTGCTTGCTGGTAAACTTCCATAGTCTGGCGCGCCATGTCGAGGTCGTTGAAGCGCTCCACAAAGGCGCGCCCCTCGCTGGCCACCCGCAGCCGTTCGGCGGGGTCGGCGTAGAAGCGATTCACGGCGTCGGCCCAACCCTGCGCGTCGTCGGGGTCGATTGCCGGAGCCGACGGGCCCCCTGCCTCTTCGAGGCACGAGCCGGTGGCCACAATGACCGGGGTGCCGCAATAGAGGCTTTCAATCACCGGGATTCCGAACCCTTCGAAACGCGATGTGTATGACGAGCACACTGCTCCCGCGTAGAGCGCCGGGAGGTCGGCAAACGGGGCGTTTTCAATGAACTTCACGCGGTCGGAAAGGCCATGGCTGGCGATGTAGCGGTCGAGTTCGGCCTGATAATCAGTTTTACGGCCTACAATGACGAGCTTCACCTCCTTGTCGGCCAGTTCAAGACCCTTGATTGCCAAAAGTTGGTTTTTGCGACGCTCGATTGTGCCTATCGCGACAACATAGTCGCCATCGATGCCGTGGCGGCGTTTCACCTCGGCTACCTCATCTGCCGCGGGGACGCGGTGGAACTGCGAGGCGCAACCCTGGTAAACGATGCTGATTTTCGAGGGGTCGACTCCATAGAACTCGACCACGTCGCGGGCAGTGCGTTCCGAAATGGCGATGATTCTGGTCGCGTTGCGTGCGGCTCGGGCAAATTTGTAGTCGTAGATTTCGCGGTCGATTGCCGCGTAACACTCGGGGTAGTGGCGGAAAATCACGTCATGGATTGTCACAACCGACGGCTTGCGGAGTTTGGCGATGTCGAGCGGCAGCTCGCCCGAAAGCCCGTGGAACAGGTCGACCCCGTCGCGCCGCGCCTGAGCTGTGATGCCGCCCGNTACTCGCCATAGGCCCGACATGCCGCGCCACACCGCTCTGTCGGGGCAGTGCAACTCAATGTTGCCGAAATCGCGCAGCGGTTTTAGCCGCGGGTTGTCCGACAGCGAGGGNGTGTAGAGCAGGTAACGGTTGTCGGGGTAGAGGCGTGCAAGCAGTTCTACCACGAGCCGNGAATAGTTGCCGAGCCCGGTGTTGTTCTTTACGGCGCGTTTGCCGTCGTAGCCGATAATCATGGGGTGATTATTCAGAGCGGAGCGGAATCGCGCGGTAAATGGAGTTGTCGAGCGAAATCAAAGTTTCGGTGCCCGTGACGCCAGGAATCATCTGGATTTTTCTGTTGAGAAGCTCCATGAGGTGCTCGTTGTCGCGCACGAAGAGCTTCACCATCATTGTGTAAGGGCCTGTTGTGAAGTGGCATTCGACAACTTCGGGAATCTTTTCAAACTCGGGAACAACGGTTTGGTAGAGCGCGCCGCGCTCGAGGTTCACGCCGATGTAGGTGCAGGTGGAGTAGCCGAGCTTTTTGGGGTTCACGGTGTAACCCGAGCCGGTGATGATGCCGAGGTCGATCATGCGCTGGATGCGCTGGTGGATTGCCGCGCGCGAAACGCCGCATTCCTGGGCGACATCTTTCGAGGGGATGCGGGCGTTGTGCATCACAATGGCGAGTATCTTGCGGTCGAGGCTGTCGATATTGTCGATTTTTTCCATAGGTAGGTTTGATGGGCAAAATTTTTGCAAAATTAGCAAAATGCCGCCAAATACGCAATATGCTGTGCCGAATGTGCCGCTTTTAGGTGTTAAATGCTCTCATTTAGCTATGATTNATAGCGGTTTTGTCGCGATAGAGCGGCAAGTCGATTTCAAAGGATGTGCCTTTGCCCGGTTCCGACCATGCGACGAAGATGCGTCCCTTGTGATATTGTTCCACGATGCGGCGTGCAAGTGTGAGCCCCAGCCCCCAGCCGCGCTTTTTGGTGGTGAATCCCGGGTTGAACACTGTCTTTTGGTTTTTGCGCGGAATCCCCTTGCCGGTGTCGGTCACCACTACTTTGGCTTTGCCGCCGTCGGCCGAGGTGACGACGGTGATTGAGCCGGTGCCCTCCATCGCGTCCACGGCGTTTTTAATGAGGTTCTCCATAACCCATTCGAGCAGTGGGGCGCTGAGGCGCACAGGCAGAGCCCCGTCGCATAGTTCGACGGAGAGGTCGATGCGCGACGAGATGCGGGTCTTCATGTAGGAGGCGGCGTGGAAAACGACCTTGTTCAGGTCTGAATCCTCCATCTGGGGCTCCGACCCTATTTTTGAGAAGCGCGAGGCGATGGTCGACAGGCGGTTGACATCCTTGTTCATCTCTGCGACCATGTCGGGGTCCGCGCCGCTCGCTTTGGCTATTTCAATCCACGCCATAAGCGACGAGATGGGGGTGCCAAGCTGGTGGGCGGTTTCCTTCGACAAGCCCACCCACACCTTGTTTTGCTCAGCTCGCTTTGTGGAGCTTACGGCAAAATAGACAACGGCGATGAAAGCGAGCATCACAATCAGCTGCACATAGGGATAAAGGCTCAGCCGCTTTAAAAGTTTTGAATCGTCGTAGTAAAGGTGTTGCAGATTATCGGCCGAGATAATTATGTGGATCACGTTTTGCTTCCCTTCGAGGTCCGACAGCTTGTGGCGCAGATACTGCTCGTTGACCTCAGAGAGCGAATAAACATCGGTCGAGTCGAGAGGCTCCGGTAGGTCGAAATTTCGATGGTCGAGGATATTGCCGTCGTCGTCGGTGAGAATTACAGGTATGTTGTGGTTGCGCTGGATGATTGAAAACAGAAAGTCGATGTTCTCGGCCTGCGCGTCGCCACCCGGCATTGAGCTAATGTCGGCAAGCTGCTTGGTGGCATCGGCCCATATCTGCATTCGTTCGCGCTCCTGGGCGGCAAGGTCTTTCACAAGATTGTTCGACACATAAAGGAAAAAGGCAACAACCCCGACCGAGATGGTCAGGAAGAGCGCTTTGCCATATTTCCTAATGTCGTAGATATTCATGGGCCGGCGGGTTAATTGCTTGCGTGAAAGTCGTCGAGAATGAACCGGGCCACGGAGTGGGCGCTGTTGGGGCCAATGGTCAGGGCGGCCTCGTCCTTCACCNCNGGGAGGGCGTTTTCAACTGCGACACCCACGGAGGCAGCCCTCAGCATCGGCAAGTCGTTGAGGTTGTCGCCAAAAGCCACAACGCGGGTGGCTCCCACTTCGCGTGCGAGTCGCTCAATGGCGCGGGCTTTTGAAACGCCGGGGGCGTAGATGTCAATCAGCCCCGTGTCGGGAGTGATGACGTCCTTGTACCAGGATACGGCGCAATCGGTGAGCTCCCGAAGCTCGCCGCACACGGTTTCCACAAGTTTCTCAGGCCCGGTGGCNAANAAGAGGGCCACTTTGTCGTGTCGGGACGGCTTTTGGCCAAGATGGAATCTTTTGAGCGCGAGGTGTCGGCGCTCCTCAAAGAACGATGCCTCGCGCTTGCTCATCACCTTGGGATGGTAGACGTTAATGAACGAGTTGTCGGAAACGCAGTAGACGAAAGGGCGAAGACTTACCTGTTCAAACGCTTTGGCGATGCGCTCGGCATCCTCCTCGGGCACGAGGGTTATCGAGCGGAAGCGTTGGGCTGAGAGGTCCCACTGCCCGGCGCCGGTCATCACGATGGCCGGAAGCGTCATTTTGATGCCGCTGAGCAGGGTCTGCACAGTGGCCGGGGTGCGGGCGGTCGCGACGGTGAACAACGCCCCGTCGGCTATGGCTTCGTTGAGCATCGATGCCGATTCGGGCGAGATGCGCGAGGTGTTGTCGAGCAGCGTTCCGTCGAGGTCGCTAACATATAGGGTCTTCTCTTTCATATCCAAGACAAAGTTAGCGATTTTTTGTTGAATCAGACAGCAAAACCAACTCCTATTTCCCGAAATTGAATTTTATTGGGCAACGTCATGGTTTTTACGCTGAGTTTTCCTCGTGGGTTGTTATTTTTTGCTAAATTTGCGTATCGAAAACTTAGGGAAATGGAAGCGAATACAGAAACCAATCATATAAAAAACTCACACTCCGAGCCGGCAAAAAAGCCCGGGAAGCCGTGGTGGAAAAAAGGNCTGAAGCTATTGGCTATAATNGCCGGGACGTTGGTGGCCTTATTTGTGATAATCTGCACGTTGGTTGTGTGGATTCTGACTCCTGCGCGCCTCACTCCCCTTGTCGAGGAGCAGGCGGCGAAGGCTATCAACGGCGAGTTGGCTATCGAGAAAGTGGAACTGACTTTTTGGCGCACGTTCCCCCACCTGAGGGTCGATGTGGACTCGCTGGTGCTCACGTCGAACGCGCTCGGCGCTCTGCCCGATTCGGTTGCCTCCCGGCTGCCATCTGACGCGTCGAAATTGCTCTCGATTAAGTCGTTTACCGGCGGTGTTAATGTCGCCGCCCTTCTGATTGGNAAGATTTCGCTNTACGATGTCGAGTTCTCGGGCGCGAGGGTGAACATTGTGCAGGCAACCGACTCGCTTGCAAACTATGATATCTTCCCTCCGTCGGATGAAGCGGAGGAGGCTGACGAACCATTGAGCCTGCCCGATATTTCGATTAACCGATTCGCTATAACCGACGCGGTGCCGATTCGCTATTTCTCGTTGCCTGACACACTTGACGCGTCTGTTGCGCTCCGCAANCTCGCGCTTGATTGCGACGAAGTGCCATTNTACGCGCTTGAGGTCNATGGCGAGTTCGCAACGCCGCTTCTTGATGAGTTTAACTTTAAGTCGGTGGGCTTCAGCGCCCTCGGCAACCTTTCGTGGCACCATTCGACTCCGCTCGCNCTCACTGTCGACAATGTGGCGGTGGTTTTGGATGAATTCCATTTTCTGATTAATGCCACATTGGATGTCGCCGAGGCTCCGATGCTCAACGAGCTGCGCGTGTCGGCCGACAGGCTCCCCTTGGAGTCGTTATTGCGCCATGTCCCAGCCGAATACGCGTCGATGGTGGCTCCGTTGGAAACCGATATGATGCTTACGTTGGGAATGAGCCTCACCTCGCCGTGGAATATGGCCGACACCATTGCCCCATCATTCATGGCCCACCTTAGTGTGCCCCGATGCTCGCTCCGATATGAAAACGCTGTGATTGACAAATTTGAGGCTGAGGTGAATGCCAACTATGACGGCGTGGCCCCCGATGACTCTGAATTTGAAATCGAGAAATTCATTGCCGAGGGGCTTGGTGTGAACGTCGATTTGAAAGCGCTCGTCACCAACTGCGTTTCTGACCCGCGGGTGCAGGGTAGCTTTAAAGGCAGAATCGACTTGGGCGGAATTCCAAAGCGGCTTGCTTCGCTGATGCCCATGTCGCTTTCGGGCATCGTCGAGGGAAATGCCGACTTCAAACTCGCTGCAAGTGATTTCACCGAGCAGCAGTTCCATCGGGCGAATATTGATGGCGAAATTGTTCTCAGTCGCTTCATGGCTGATGTAGACAGCGTCGGACGCGCTTATGTTCAAAAAGCAATTCTCGACTTCGGCACCAACGGCAAGTTTGTCACTCCCGATGGCGTGAGGGTCGACTCGCTTCTGCAGGTTTCGCTGAAAATCGATTCCGTTTCGTTCAACGGCATGGGTATGGATATGGAGGCGAAGGACTTCCTCGCCGGAGCCGGAACGATGAATAGGGAAAGTTCGAAAGACACAACGGAAATCAACCCCTTCGGATTCCGCGTGTCGGTGGCCAAGTTGAAATTCGACTCGCCCGAGGACACTCTACGCGCCCGGTTGCGCGATGCCTCGATAGCCGGGTCGCTCCGGCGCTTCCAGGGCGATGCCAAATCGCCTCAGATGGGCCTGCGTGTCGAGGCTGGAATGATGTTCCTGGGGCAGGCGCTCAACAAGGTGGCCATGCTGAAATCCAACTTGGAACTGAATGTGCACATGCGCAAGCATCCCCAGCGCAATGTGGCGGCCGGTACGCGCAGACAGGCACATAACCGCCCCGACTCGGCGGCCATCGCGGCTGCAAACGCCGGAAACATCGACCTCACTCTCGACAAGGAGAGCCGTTCGCTTCTGCGCCGCTGGGATTTCGACGGACGTGTCACGGCGCGCCGCGGTAGGCTCGTAACCCCTTATTTCCCGCTTGACAACCGCCTGAGCCACATCGACCTGCGTTTCAACTCGGACTCCGTAGTGCTTTCAAACCTCTCTTACAAGGCCGGGCGAAGNGATTTCCTTATTAACGGCACTGTGTCGAACCTTCGAC
>WFLX010224221.1_pt1 | contig 10734 bp, 7 predicted proteins | sample 4967041 | NCBI WGS metagenome assembly WFLX01 (sample SAMN12857096, study PRJNA449069) | gut metagenome | isolation source: stool from male and female vole | host: Microtus ochrogaster | place: USA:Florida | collected 2017
GTCGCCGCCGAACTCTGTGCGACCATGGTCAGGATGATACCTATGGCGAAGAATATGAGTACCGACCAGACACCCAACGAGGAGTAATTGGTCACGAACTCCAGCATGGCGGGGTTCTCCTGCAGGTTAGGCACATACTTGCTGATAAGGTCAAGCGACATAAACAGGAATGAGAACCCGACTATGAATTCGCCTATGGATTTTGTCCGGCTTTTCTTAGAGAACAGCAGCGGTATGGCAATGGCAAAGAGCGGCAAAACGAAAGCCGACATATTGACCTTAAAACCGAAAAGTGCTATAACCCAGGCTGTAAACGTAGTACCCACATTTGCGCCCATAATTACAGCCATAGACTGAGCCAAAGTCATCAGGCCTGCATTGACGAAGCTCACCACCATCACGGTAGAAGCCGATGAGCTTTGAATAAGTGCAGTGATGGCAAAACCCGTAAGTGTGCCTGTGAAGCGATTGCGAGTCATAGCAGAAAGGATATTGCGCAAGCGGTCGCCCGCAGCTTTCTGCAANCNCNNACTCANTNCTTTCATGCCATAGAGANAGAGCCCTACGGNACCAAGCAAACNCATTAAGTCTAAAANTCCGTAATCCATGTGGAGCGGNGTGATGAAATGGTTATGAAATTTTAAGGTCGAAAATCGATTTCTCNNCAAANGTAATATATATTATTTATCCTGCAAATAGTATCCGCCCGACAAATCAATATTAGTTTGCAGCATTCACATAGATAAACCGCCCTTTACGTGAAGCAACGGTTACTGCCGGTTCGGGAATCCGCGCAGCGGCTTTGACAAAAGGAAAACGTGTGTCATCAATATTTCCACTATTTGCGCGTACTGCGAAGGAATGAGTAGAGAAACAGAAAGGCGGCGCAAAAGAGCGACACAGAAAAACTGAGTATAATACCGTATATGCCATTAAAATTTTTTGCCAGCAGATATGTGGCAGGCGCACCTATCACACCGTAACTGACTATAGCTATCCAAAGCATGGGCAACACGTGCGACGACCCTCGTAAAGCACCGGCAAAATTGATTTGTGTGGCATCGGCATACTGATACAAAACCAAAGGTAAAATCACCGACAAAGCCATCGTCACCACACGTTCGTCGGAAGTAAAAAGCATAAGCAGATATTCTCCGGCAAAAATAAAGAGCAGCGACGATAATGTAGCCATACAGAGCAGCACTTTGAATCCGGCAAAAGCTCCGCGACGCATAAGTGCATTATCATTAAGACCATGGGCATTAGCCACAACTATTGAGGTAGCAGCTCCCATACTGTAATAGGTGCAGAATCCGAGAGTGCCGAGTATCACTATCACCTGATAAGAAGCCAACTCTATCGAGCCATACCACCCGGCCACTACCCCCGCAAAGGAAAAAGATCCTGCCTCAAAAGACATTTGTACGGCCACGGGCAGCGAAGTTCGCCATACCAACCATAAACTTTTACGTTCTGGTTTTGAAGCGGTAAAACCTCGGCGATAGACCTTATACCTCTTATTCAGAAAAAAAATCGTTACAATAGCTACAGCACAAAACACACGGGCGATTAGCGTAGCTGCGCCCGCTCCGTTGAGTCCCATTTCCGGAAACCCCCACCTGCCGTTGATGAGCAGATAATTACCGAATATGTTGATAGCGTTGCCTATAAGGATAATCCACATCGGCATAGCCGTGCGTCCTATGGCATAGGCCCACTGCGAAAAAGCATTGAATATCACCACCGGTATGATACCGATGAGATAGATGACATAATAAGGCCGGATAATAGGAAGCAATTCGGCAGGCTGATCCATAGCGTCGAGATAGTGATAGGCCACACTCATGCCGGCTACCATGATTAAGCCGAAAACAATGTTGGCCACAAAGGCACTGTGCATAAGCGAACCTATGCGATGATATTTGCCCTGAGGAAAAAGCGCACCCACCAATGGCGTAATCCCGAAAGAAAACCCCATCACGGAGAAAATTACCAGATTAAAAAAATTATTGACAAAGGAAGCTGAAGCCAGCGCATCGGTATGATAATGTCCTACCATGGCGGTATCGGCAAAGCCCACCGCTATGGTGCCTATTTGACCTATGAGAATAGGTGCGCCGAGCCTGACTATTTTTGTCTTCAGCCCCATCAATCAGATAAATGTGGCGCTGATGACTATCAATATTGCTCCGAAGCGTTAGGGAAATCCACAGCCTTGACATCACTGACATAGCGTGATAGCGACTGCTCCATCACATCGGCCAGATCGGCATAGCGACGCATGAATTTAGGCGAGAAACCGCGATTCATGCCAAGCATATCCTGAACCACGAGTATCTGTCCGTCGACGTCGCTACCGGCACCGATACCTATCACGGGCACAGATACAGCCTGAGAAACTTTAGCGGCAAGCACCGCCGGGATTTTCTCAAGCACTATGGCGAAACAGCCGGCATCGTCAAGCATCTTGGCATCAGCAATAAGCCGGTCAGCCTCCGCTTCCTCTTTGGCACGGATTCCATAGCCACCGAATTTATTAATTGACTGCGGGGTAAGTCCTAAATGACCGCACACAGGGATTCCGGCTGAAAGTATGCATTTTATGGAATCGAGGATTTCAGCTCCTCCCTCAAGTTTCACTCCGGCGGCTCCGGTCTCCTTCATTATTCTCACGGCTGAAGCAAGAGCTATATCTTTATTACCCTGATAGTAGCCGAAAGGAAGGTCTACGATGACCATGGCCCGCTTGGCTCCGCGCACAGTGCCCTTAGCATAGGTAATCATATCATCAAGCGTGATTGGGAGTGTGGTTTCATAACCCATCATCACGTTTGCCGCCGAATCACCTACCAAAATAAGATCCACCCCGGCAGCATCGACGATTGAAGCCGTGGTGAAATCATAAGATGTGAGACAAGCTATTTTTTCACCTTTATGCTTCATTTCCAGCAACCGAGCTGTGGTAACCTTAGGTCTGGCGGATTCATTGTATGTTGACATATCGCAATTCTGTTTAATAAATACGATGCAAAGTTATAAACAATATTTCATTGATAAAATAGGAAAATAAGAAGTTAATGATTAACTTAGCACCCGATACGTAATCTTAGATTTTTAGTCATGGCAAATAGCAACAGATATTGTGTGATAATGTGCGGAGGTATAGGCAGCCGCTTTTGGCCCTATAGCCGTGTGGACAGGCCTAAACAGTTCATTGACTTTTTAGGCACGGGGCGCTCGCTACTGCAGATGTGTTTCGACCGTATGCAGCCCATAGTGGGTGTGGACCATATACTTGTGGTTACTAATGGCCGGTATCGTGACATCGTGGCTCAACAGCTGCCCGAGATTCCCGCCACCAATATCCTCAGCGAGCCTGACCGTCGCAACACTGCCCCCTGCATAGCATGGGCCGCCTATCATATAGCTGCCATCGACCCCGAAGCATCGATGATTGTGACTCCGAGTGACCACCTTATCACCCGCGAAGCCCTCTTTGAAAAAGCCGTCACCACAGGTTTTGACTTTGTGGAATCACACGATGCGCTGCTCACTATGGGCATCACTCCTACCCGCCCCGAGACCGGCTATGGTTATATTCAGGTCGACGGAGCCGATCTGACAGGCATACAAAAGGTAAAAACCTTTACCGAAAAGCCTGACCGCGAACTGGCACAAGTGTTTGTAGACTCGGGCGAATTTTTCTGGAACGCAGGTATATTCCTGTGGAAGACAAGCACCATCATAGATGCTATTCATCGCTATATGCCCGACTTAGCTGCAGTATTCGACATGGGGCGCGAAGATTTCGGTACCCCCGAAGAGCAGTCGTTCGTCAACCGCAATTTCCCTACCTGCCCGTCGATTTCCATCGATTTCGGCCTAATGGAACACGCTGACAATGTGTATGTGGAATGTGTGGACTTCGGCTGGAGTGACCTGGGTACATGGGGCTCTCTTTATGNAAACNNTCCCAAAAACATCAGCGGNAACGTGACACAAAACTGCAATGTNGTGGNCTATAATTCATCAGGCAACATATTCATGGCACCTAAAGACAAACTGATAGTGGTATCAGATATCGAAGATTGCATTGTGGCCGATGCGGGCGATGTGCTCATGATTTGTCCCAAAAGCGAAGAGCAAAAAATCCGTCAGATGGTACATGAAGTGCAACTACGCTTCGACGACAAATATATCTGACAACCCGTTCAATGTTGACTTATCTTAGTCCCGCCGATTGATACCGAAAGTGTAAGCGGTGCCGAAATGATAAGAGGCAGGTTTCGGTCATCATGACCCACAGTGATACCGTAGGCTACAGGAAAATCATATCCTTCCACCACTTTGGCTATCATCGATTCCATGGATTTGTGATTGACATCCGGACGGTAATCTGTAAATTCGCCTACTATCAGCCCCGCTATCTTATCAAATACCCCGCTCATACGAAGCTGATACAGTATGCGCTCAATTTTGTAGACAGGCTCGGCTATATCTTCAATCAAAAGTATGCTGCCAGGGTGTATGGCATCGTAAGGGGTGGCTATAAGGTCAGCTATCACTGAAAGATTGCCCCCACACAAAGGCCCGGTAGCAGAGCCGTGACGGTTAAGCGGATGTGAATCAAATGTATAATCTGCACCTCGGCCAGTAAGTATGCTGACCAGTGCACGGAAATCATCGTTATTTCCATTATTAACGCTGATATGCTTGGTCATGGGACCATGCACACTGGCTATACCCTGATTGGACAGCAATGCGTGGAGGGCCGATATATCGCTGAAGCCCACGAGCCATTTAGGTTTGGAACGCAATGCCAACGCATCAATTTGATCGAGCAAATGTACAGCTCCATAGCCTCCTCGCGTGCAGATAATGGCCTGCGTNNAATCATCAAGCCAAGCCTGAGNAAAATCGGCAAANCGCTGCTCGGGAGAACCGCTGAAANTACCGTTTTCCCCCATGGNANGAGGAGTAAGATATGGTTTCCACCCCTGTNCCTCGAGCACTTTCATGGCCTCTGTGACATGAGGTTGTTGAGCTCGTCTGGCAGGCGATATAATAGCTATTTTTGCTCCCGGTGTAAGTGGAGCCGGTATAATAAGATTCGGTGTAGAAAACATAGCTGACTGTGAATAAGCACACGGTGCAAAAAGAGCGCACACCGCTGTGATGAATATGGAAAATATCTTCCGNATGATTGAAAAATTTNTCAATTGANCTNCACTTCAATGCCGGTGGCGTCGTNAATCTGCGCGNNTATGNCTCCGAGCTTCACGGCATCTATCNTTTCAAGATTTTTAGCNGGCGTACTACGGTCTATGGAATAAATCATGATTTTGCCGGGATTGATACGTCTATAGGCGGCTATGAGAGCCTCGATTTCCTGCGGAGTGGTATTGTCCACCTTCACACCCCGGTATTCGCCACGCGTCATCATTGTCTGGATGATACACTGGCGACCGAAACCGCTAAGATATTTAATCACGTCGTTGGCTGTAAAAGCCGGATTGACGGGGCGGTCAAGAACTTTGATAGTGTCATCGAGAGCGGAATCGAGTTTAAGTATATTATTGTCGACACGCAGCAAAGCCCGGCATACCTCCTCGCGGTTGATACGGGTGGAATTGGATAGTACGCTTACCTTTACATCAGGGAAATAGCAATCACGTAAACGCAAAGTATCATCGATAATACCCTCAAAATCNGGGTGCATTGTCGGCTCACCGTTGCCCGAAAATGTAATCACATCAAGTGGTTGGCCGGCAGCTTTCATTGCTCTGAGNTTCTCTTCAAGAAGATAACTCACCTGCTCGCGCGACGGAAGCCCGGCNCGGCCGGGGCCTTGCGCGTTAAACCCGGCTTCACAATAAAGACAGTCAAACGTACATATTTTACCGTCAACTGGCGAGAGATTAACACCAAGTGATGAGCCGAGCCGACGTGAATGTATGGGTCCGAAGATAGTATCGTGAAAAAGAACTGTCTGCATATCAGATTGATTATTTGCGGGTAACATTTACTTTAACTGTAGGTGGAAGCTCCCCGTTACGCTTGTCGACAGCCTCTATCACCTCATGGGCAAGATGCATAAATGCGTGAGCAGTGATAGTATCTTTGGCTGCAATAGGCTCGCCCGCATCACCGCCATCGCATATCGACACCACTACGGGTATCTGAGCCAACAACTTGACACCCAGTTCATCTGCCAATCTTACACCTCCCTCTTTACCAAATATATAATAACGCTCATCGGGATGAGTTTCAGGAGTAAACCACGCCATGTTTTCCACTAATCCAAGTACAGGCACATTTATTTTATCGCCCATAAACATGGCAATGCCTTTACGCGCATCGGCTAAAGCAACCTCCTGAGGAGTAGATACCACCACCACACCGGTAATAGCCAGTGTCTGTACCAAAGTGAGATGAATATCGCTCGTTCCCGGCGGCATATCTATGAGAAAATAATCAAGTTCGCCCCAATCGGCATCTTCTATGAGCTGACGGAGTGCATTTGAAGCCATGCTGCCACGCCAAAGCACAGGAGCATTCTTATCTACAAGAAAACCTATTGATAGCACCTTCACTCCGTAGCGTTCGGCAGGAATAATCAACTCGCGTCCATCTACTTCATGCATATATAGCGTAGCATCTTCCAGACCGAACATCTTAGGCACCGACGGACCGAAAATATCGGCATCAAGCAACCCCACTTTATATCCTTCACGTGCCAGCGATACGGCCAGATTGCTTGCCACGGTACTTTTACCAACACCGCCTTTTCCCGATGACACTCCTATTATATTTTTAACCCCCGGAAGCACCGGAGCCTTCTCCTCTGCGGCTGTCTGAGGCGCCGATGCGGTGACTGTAACTTCCACCTCAGGTGAGATATGAGCGTGTATGGCGGCTTCCGCAGCTTTGAGAATCGATTTCATGAAAGGGTCTGTAGACTTAGGAAAGAGAATCGAAAAACTCACCTTCATACCGTCGATACGTATGTCGTCGGCCACCATGCCGAGCTCCACTATGTTTTTGCCATTGCCAGGATAACGCACTGTGCTCAAGGCATCAAGAATAAGTTTAGGATAAAGCGTAGTCATCAATTATCGTTCAATGATTTAAGTGTTACTTTAGGATTACACAGATGAGGGCATTGGAGTTCACCACGCGAAAAACTGCGGTAGGTGTCAAACTCTATCTCCACCTGTGGCTCACGCAGTACCGGCACGGGCGGGAGGGCAAACGAAATATATTTTATGGTCAGCCCGCGGTCGAGCCACTGCTGTTCGTAGAATGTACGAATGCCCAATATACGGCTGTCAAACGTGCCGTCGTAGAGATTATCTGTACATACTATCGGGGTAATACCGTTTTCTTCAAGCAAATAACGGGTATAGGTNTANAGGAAANGGCTGTCGGTCTTGAGATTTATTATTCCGCCGGGGACCATCACTTGCCGGTATAAGTCCAGAAACCGAGTGGAAGTCAGCCGACGGCGAGCCTTCTTCATCTGCGGGTCAGGAAATGTAATCCAAATCTCAGCCACCTCGCCGGGCGCAAAAAAATATGGCAACAACNCAATATCCGTACGCAGAAATGCCACANTGGNNNTATTAGCTTCAAGAGCCTGTTTGGCTCCGGTATACATACGGGCACCCTTTATATCGATGCCTATATAATTCTTATCAGGAAACTCCCCGGCCAATCCCACAGTATATTCGCCCTTACCACACCCAAGCTCAAGCACAATAGGAGCGTCATTGTGGAAAAAATCGGTGTGCCAGCGTCCTTTGAAGGGAAACTCTTCGCGCTGCAGCACCGCCCATGGATATTGCAGCACGAATGGAATCTGCTGCATCTCACTGAATTTTTTGAGTTTGTTTTTACCCATACATCTAAACCATATTCTTTGCAAATATAACCATATTTTCCCGAAAAAATCTCAAACTGACAATGTCATGTAGCCAAAAGACAATCAAGGGGGCGACACCTTGCGATGCCGCCCCCCTGAAATATTATTATTGCAAAATACCTAATCAGTTATCCCATGTGAGATCCCACACAGCAACACGATCGGAGTTATTGCTGGTCGACTGAGAATAAGCATCGTTAATAATCTCAAGCACAAAATCACCCTTGACAGAGCATGTCATCGAGAAATTATATACCTTGTTCTTTTCGATTGAATCGAGAGTCTCGGTCTGAGTAGCTACCACGGTGCCGTTTTGCTTGATGTTGACCGTAAAGGCGCATTTTTTATCAGAAAAAGCAAAACCGTAATTGAACGTTACCTTACTTACACCGCCGGTGAGAGTGGGTGATGTAAGCGAGCCTTGACGCTTGGTACTGCCGTCGATAACCAATGCATAGGTGTTTTCATCAGGCAAGAATGGATAGACAGCAGCATTGGGATTATCTGCGCCACCTATAGCCAATGCACAATATTTAGCTACCCAGCCTTCTGCCTCACGGTCAAGGTAACCATTGCTCTTCTCACCGAAAATGTTGAAATTTACCGAATTTCCACCGGGGGTGGGTGGAGTCACAGGGTCTTCACCACCACCTTGCGAGGCCTCGCCGGCCACCACGTCATCTACACGATAAGTAGTGTAATTTGAGCCTTGTTCGGCAGAATAGAGGAATCCTATATAGATAGTGCCGCTGAACTGAGCCAATGATATCGTACCCGACTCTACCCAGTCACTCCAGGTATCCGTACCCGGTGTAGCAACTGTGGCCGAAAGTTTGGTAGCCTGAGCTGTTGCGGGATCAGCCGAAGTGAGAGCATAGACTTCAAACGTACCGTTACCCTTGTAACCTACCATCGACTTAAATGAAAGGGTCTTGTTGGTCATGCCGTCGACATTCAATCCCGGTGACACGAGCCATGATTGGAAACCGTTGGCTCCTGGGGTCTTGTTGCTGCCGTAAGCGGTCACCTCAGCAGAGTTATTGTTGTTATAAGTACGGATAAACCAATTTGCGTTACCCGAAGTCTGCACTGAATTCCAGCCGGAAGGAAGTGTCGTACCACCTTCAAAGGTCTGGTTGAATGAAGTTACCACTTCGGTCGATGGCGGAGGAGTGGGAGTATCACCGGCTCCATCAATCTTAAATTGGTCGGTATTCTTGACGCCGGCCACACCAAAGTAAGCTAAAAGGTCACCATGAAGATCAACCTTCTTCAGATAATTGCCGGGATTGGCTTTAAGATTAAGAGCTGTACGCACATCGCCGAACGGCAATTGCACGGGCACACACTTATTATAATCTGTCTCATCAATACTTGTAGCTATAAGTATGTTGGTCTCGCTTACGGCTTCGCCGGTAGCACCCATCACTGCGCTTGACAGAGACTTGTCAGCCACATAACCTACTATATAACCGCTTACCCATTGCCCGGGTTTATCGACACTCTTGCCCATGGCAAGAACCTGGGTGGGATTATATGGCGATGTCTCCGTACCACTGCCTTCTGCTATAGGATCACCCTCGCCGCCCGGAGTGGGAGTATCGGGAATTTCCAATCCTTCGATACGGAATTCCTTGGCAGTACCGGTATTGCCTGTGAAAGCGTTCATGCCTATTTCAGTACCCGGAGTGGCGAGTACCCATATCTGCTTGAGGTAATTTTCGGGTACATCAAGCAAGTTACCATACTGACGCAGAGGAGAATCCTGTGGCAAGCGCAACAGCATGCTGTTTTCAAGAGTATTGGACTGCGCGTTCTGACCGATAACGAGAGTATTGTTAAGTTCGGCATCAGCACCCCATACGATATCTTCAGCCGATTCCACAGTCTGTACGCCGGCTTTGAGTGAACCGACAATGTAACCTGTATACCAACCTGACTTGGGAGCTTCAGCCTTAATCATGGCAATTGCCTCATCTACGCTGTAAGGATTATTCTCTGAACCCTTGGGCAGAGTGGGATTTCCGAAGTTAATCAAGTCGTCGGTAGAACGAATCTGCAGACGCCAGGCATAACCTTTCTTATCGGAACTTGAACTGTAATACGATGTCACGATGCCCACCACATCACCATAGCCTTCAGGCAGCATAGTGCCCCAGAAGTTGGAATATCCGCTGGTGCGCACCTCTATACTCTGATTGTTGTCATTTTTAAGAATACGGTCAGTACTTGATACCTTATGTGCGGTACAGAATGCTGCTTTTCCACCTTCTTCAAAATAAACATTATTGAGACGCACGAGCTGGCTCTCATATTTCAGCCTGGCGGCAGCATCGGTGCCGAGTTCGGAAAGATCGATGGTGAGAGTATCAATCTTCGAGATTTCAGGCAACCCGTTGAGCTGACGATGCTGCTCAAAAAATTCTGTAGGCATAAACGAAGGTTGCCAGCCATAGGCAGCTGCATACTCCGGATAGCCAAGCTGCTGAATAGTAGAGTATTTACCTATGTACATATCGGTAAGATCCAATACGATCTCCTGACCGACACGATAGTTAAGATATAGATTGTAGCTGTAAATCGACATCTGCAGAGCGGCAGTCTCGTCCTGAATGATAAGACTGCGGAAGATGTTGCCGGCAGCGTCGTCCGATATCACACGTCCGGCCACTACCAGTCGCTCTCCGCTCTCTGTGGGCGTAATCTGCTTGATGTAATTGTCAGCATCTTCCCAATACATAGCCTTAAGGTCGGCAATAGTGATATTAGGAGTAAGTGTTGCCACGGGCACTTTCATTTCAGGAGCATCAATG
>WFLX010380933.1_pt1 | contig 10733 bp, 8 predicted proteins | sample 4967041 | NCBI WGS metagenome assembly WFLX01 (sample SAMN12857096, study PRJNA449069) | gut metagenome | isolation source: stool from male and female vole | host: Microtus ochrogaster | place: USA:Florida | collected 2017
AATAGGTCATCTGCTAATTAATCAAGGGGTATTCACATTCTAATTGCAAAATAAATAAAAAATTAGGATATATACAAATCGCAGAACTGTATCCTAAGATTTTGAGGTTCCCACGCGCGAATAAGAAGGATTCCCGTTTATTACAAAAAAATTAAATCGCAGGGGGCGTTTCAACCCTTTCGGGGGCCGTGGCGTTCAACAGATACAAAAGCAAGAAATCGTTTCATGATGTTAGGTTAGTTAGTTAGAAAAGTATTATGGAAAACACTGACAATCGGCCCGCTGTGACAGCGGGCCGATTGTCGTTTAAGCAACCCTCAGCTTTCAATCTCGAAAGCTGAGGGAATTAATTTGCATTTACGGTTGAAAAGAGTTAACTTTGTAGGAAAAAGGGAGACCATGCAAGATAAGGACAGATATGCTATCGGTCAGCAGGACTTCAAGACTCTGCGTGAAGATGATGCTTTATATGTAGATAAGACAGCTTTTGTAGAGAAAATAGCAAGGAGCAAAACCAAATACTATTTTCTTGCACGCCCACGTCGGTTTGGCAAGAGTCTGTTCCTTTCCACTCTGAAGTATTTCTTCGAGGGCCAGCGCGACCTTTTCTAAGGACTCTACATCGATTCCACAAACTGGGATTGGAGTCCCTATCCTGTGCTCCACCTTGACCTCAATTCAGATAAATATGAAGGACAGGGAAGGCTCGAAAGCGTTCTTAATACTCTTTTCGTACGTTGGGAAGCAAAATATGGTGTCACAGAAATTGCTGATGCCTTTTCCCAACGGTGTAAGAATATTATAAGAAGTGGTCACGAAAAAACCGGAAAACAAGTAATAATACTCGTAGACGAGTACGACAAACCACTTGTAGGCAATCTCCATAAAGACGAAATTTTTGACCATTATCGCGCTAAACTTGCAGGCCTCTACTCCAATTTCAAAAGCTCGGCAGAACATATCCGCCTGGTGTTTCTCACGGGTATCAGTCGTTTCAGCAAACTGAGCGTCTTCTCAGATCTCAACAATCTGGACGACATCTCATTTGATGATGAGTATGCAGACATCTGCGGCATCACTGAGAAAGAACTGCTTGAAAACCTCCATGAGGGGATTTCAGAGCTGGCCCTGAAACGTAAAGAGGATTTCTCCACTACATGCGCCAAGCTCAAGCAAAGTTACGACGGCTACCGCTTTGCTCCCGGAGGAAGCGACATCTATAATCCATGGTCGGTACTGAGCTGCCTGAAGAAAGGGAGAATTGGCGACTATTGGCTTGACACAGGAGCTCCCAGCGTCATAGCTGAAGCTCTTTATGATGCGGAAGTCGATATCGAGGCCATTCTTAATGGCGAATGGAAGCTCCGGAGATTAGCAGGCCTGGATCTGAGGAATGCAAACCCTACTGCTTTGCTCTATCAAGCCGGGTACCTGACTATAGGGGCTTATGATCTCGAATATGACGAAGTGCGCCTCAAGGTGCCCAACGATGAAGTGAGAGAAGGACTTTTCAACGACCTTCTGCCTATCTACATGAAAGGAAAGGATGGATGGGCTGAAGGAGTCGTCGACACGCTGAAAAAAGCCATTCGCAATGGAGTTCCACAGAAGATGATGACGTGTCTCGACGCCTATTTTGCAGGGATACCCTATGATTTGAAGATGGAGAACGAGAATAATTTCCACAACGCTTTCTACATCCTCATAACGCTTATTGGATTTGATGCGAAAGCGGAGGCGCATACATCTGACGGACGTATCGACATTCTGATTGAAACTCCAAAATTCATCTACATCATAGAGCTGAAATACGATTCTACTCCGGAAGAAGCTCTCAGCCATATCAACGAGAAGGGATATGCCCGGAAATTCGCCACAGATTCCAGGAAACTCTTCAAGATTGGAGTCAGTTATTCATCCGATAAGCGCAGAATCGAAAACTGGGTTATCGAATAACGCGCACCCCGGGAGTGTGGGACGTTTACGCTCATCTGTCAGTAATTTCCTTATGGAAGGTCTTTATTTCGTCGGAAATGAGCTGTTTCAGCTCTTTTTGCGGGATAATCAGTTTGTACTCGGCTACTCCGATTGGCTTTGTGAAGCCGTCAAGGGCCAGTTCGACCTCAACGTTGTCTTTCTCAGCGCATAGGATTATGCCGATTGAGGGGTTCTCATCATTACCTTTCTCCAGGCGGTCAAGGAGGGAGAGATACATATTCATTTTACCGACATATTCCGGTTTGAAGTGGGATATTTTAAGATCGATGGCTACCAAGGCTCTGAGTCCCCGATGAAAAAAGAGCATATCGACCTTGTAATCCTTGCCATTATAGCTCAACACGTGCTGATTGCCGATGTAGGTAAAACCTTTCCCAAGTTCAAGGAGAAACTGCTTGATCTTTTCCACCAGCCTCCGTTCAAGTTCCAGTTCGAGGATTGGCTCAGTTACGCCNAGNAATCCCATGCAATATGAATCTTTGAANACTTCATTNGCATANGCAGCNTGNGNTTCNGGCANNGTNAGTGCGAAATTGTTGGNNGCGTTTATCTCNGNCANNTGAGTGTGCATNCCCATCTTTATNGCNTTTACCATCAAATCGCAATTCCAGCCTTTTTCGATGGTCTTCTGCGCATAGTATAGTATTGCATCATCATCGTCTTTGAGTTTAGTCATCAACTGATTTATATGTCGCCATGGTAAAACTCCAACGCTGCGTTGGAGTTTTGGAGCAGAGAGATGAAATCGTGCATAAAATTTCTTCATTGCCCACAGATTGCTCACCGACATACCCATTTTCGGGTACATCGCTTTCAAATCTACAGACAGCCGTTTCACAACTCCATCGCCATGTTTGCTATCGAGCTTACGCTCATACAATAGCTTGCCTATCTCCCAGTGCATTTCATTGGAAGCACTTACGACAGCACGCGCAGCTTTGCTCCTGGCAGATTCGATAACTGCGACAACTTGGTTCAGAATTTCATTATATTGAGATGCCTCGGAGAGGGTGATCGGTTGTTCCATACAGCAAAATTAATATTGTCAGTGTGTCTGCAATGTGTTCGGCTCACTGAGCGGAGGCTGCGCTGCAAGTCTCTCTAAGTCATGCAGCGCAGCCTCTGTTCAGTTCGCGAGGTCAGGGCACGAGGAGGCGCGCTGAGGCCGCGCCGCAGCGCGCTATGACGAGGCCGCGCGGCAGGGCGCCGTTGGTCAGGCGCAGGCCCTCTGCGCTATACACTTCGACACCGTCTGCGCTCCCGTTGAAGAGGACCGCCCCTCCGGACAGTTCAAACCTGCCGGTAAGGGTGAGGCTCTCGACTGTGTTGAGGTCGGATGAGAGATGGCCGCTTCTCACGGAGTTCACAGCCCGGCCGCTCGTAGCGTCTATCAGCACCAGCGCCACACGCGCGTTATCAATATTGACATCCTCGGGTATCACCATGCGCGCGCCGACAGGATACTGCTCCCCGGCCACGAGGGCCTCAGGCACCATGCCGCTCTCGCCGTAGAAGGAGGAGCCCCCAATCATGCGCGCTACATCGGGATACTCCGTCAGCACCTGGCTCTCCTTGGCGCCCCATTCGGCGAAGAGGGGGTCAGTTGAGCCGGTGAGATAGTTGTTCTGCACGGCTTTGAGCCCATCCTCAGTAAGGATTGCCAGCACGTTGTAGGCGACGTCATCCCGCTCCAGGGCGAGGCTAACATGGCCCTCCACAGTCAGCACGCGCCTGCTGTCAAGACTAAGCGCGTCTATCTCGATGGCGGCTACGCAAGGTTGCGAAAGTTCGGCCTCCACAACATCCACAAAGGTCTGGTCGCCGGAGTCGGAACTCAGCGAGTAGCGTCCGGACACGGGATCGGTGAAGACCGGATACGATACCTTCGGACTGCGGTTGATACGCGCCGAGGGATATCCTCCGAGTGCCAGGAACTGGTCGTAGGCATCGAATGCGTAGGCATCGCGGCAGTGCACGCTCACAGGCACCACCCGGTCGCTGTAGTTCTTCTCCAGGTATTCGAGGGCCACGAGGCCCTGCGGGCAGAATCCGCACCATGCCCCCGTGCCCTCCTCTATGAGCACGCGCTTGCTGACATTGAAGAGGAGGTTGGAGACGCTGTGTGAGACATTTTGCTTCTCTGTGTCGAGCGACACGCTTATAGTGTAGGCGGTCTCGCGCCCCGGCTCGGGGCGCATGGGCTCGGGGAAGGCTATCTCTATGCAGTTGTCTTCGTCAGCCTCGGGATTCTCTATTGACAGCGAGCCTGACTGCGAGCCGTCAGCGGTTTCCCATCCGGCTTCGAGCAGGGAGAATTTCTTGTCCTTGTCAAGCAGTTGCACGCGGGCCTTGACCTCAACCTCATCAGCGTCCACCATTGTGGAGGCAGTAAGCGGAGTTACCTTGAAATCACCTTCGTAGACCACCATTATGTCATCCACGAACACCGCGCTGCCATCCCTTTCGTTCTGATTCACGAAAGCGATATNGACATTCTTNCCCTTGAAGTCGGCAAGGCTTATCGAGACATCCGTCCAGTCGCCTTCGAGGCGGAACTCGCTGTCGCCGGGACGCACCACTTCATCGTAAATCACCGTCCCCTCCTCGCGCATGCGGTCTACAGTGGCCGCATCCAGAGAGCCGAAAATCTCATCGCAGGGCCATACTATGACTTTAAGGCGGTCATATGATGTATAGAAATAGCTCTGCGTCTTGAAGCGCAGGCGATACCACTCGCTGTCCAGGCTGAGGCGCGGAATCACGAGCCAGTCATCCGAGGGGTCGGACACTCCGACATACATCGAATGGCTCGCCGCGCAGTAGTCAAAGTTGTCATCGTCGCGTATGGAGAAGTTCCAGGGGGTGTTGTCCGCATCGAAGCCCCACTCGCGCATATCGGCNACGGGNCGCTGATGGTCGCCCTCGTACTGCAGGAAATTGCCAAGCGACTCGTTGGGGTACTCGAAATCATCATAGAAGAGGGCAGACATTCCCTCGGGCACATCGGGCACATAAGAGCCCCGGTATGGTATGCGTATCTCCTCNTTAAGNCGNTGNCCCATGAGGTCGCCCACNGCTCCGGCCGGTATNACCACCTCATATTCGCGNCCCTTGGCCAGGCGGCGCGTGGCGGGAGGATAGGCGAAGAGCTGCATGCCGTCTGCCGCCAGGCTGAGGCCGCAGAGGGGCGACTCCGCCCCCTTCTCATACAGCTGGCCCGGGATTCCGGTGGGGTCCGGGTAAGTGTCGAAGTCGAGCGTCACCATGTTGTATGCGCCCAGCTCGATCACAGCCGACTCCGGAGCCGGGGACACTGCCAGGGGGCTCAGAGGCGTGTCGGCATGGCCCGTAAGAGACAGCGAGAGCTCCAGGTTGCGCCCGGCCTTGCCGCGCCCCTTGAACATTCCCTCAGGTATGACAACCTCATACCGCGCTCCATCCTCCAGCTCAAGCGAGGGGAAGAGGATTTTCCAGATATTGCCCTGCACAAGCTCGGTGCCGGAGGAGAGCCCTACGGTGAGGCCGTCGCGTGTCAGGCGCGCCTGCACTCCTTCTACCGGCGAGGCGGAGGATTCGAAGCGCGCCATCACATGCTCCAGATGGCTCAGAGCCGTCCCTTGCGGAGGAAACAGTGTGCAGTCAGCGAGAAGGTTGATACCCTCCGCCGCCTCCTTGAGGGGCACAGGAGNCGTGAATGAGTATATNTACAGGCGCGGCTGGGTCTGTCCGACCACCGTGCGCCCGTCGGCGGATATGTCGAGCATGAACCCGTCCACCGATGGGCCCANCTGAGTGGCCTCATCGAAATCTATCCCATATTTCTGCTTCGTAANCATGGGGATGGGCACGGTGATGCCTTCGCTCACAGAGGGGATTCCCCCGCCGTAAGTCACTCCATCGTTATCGACAATGCCCCCTCCCCCTTTGCCTCGGGTAAAGGTCTTTGTGGGCACGTGGTACATCGCGCCTGTGTGGCGGTCATCAAAAGAGCCGTCGGGCAGCAACACTGTCCCCGACACATGGCAGCTCACCCACTCGCCATTGTGGCTCATCGATGCCCCGCTCACAAACTCTCCCGGCCCGCGCTGCGTCACCAGGTCATCGGCAATCCAGTCGTAGGTGCGCTCCTCAACATTATAGATAATATAGGAGCATCCCCAGCCGGGCAGGTTATGGTCCACGCCGGCAAGAATCACCTTGCCGTCAGATGAAATCTTGAAAAAGGCCACATTGGGCGTCTGCCCCTTGGAGGTGTGCAGGGCGTAGTCCTCATCATCTATGATGTGGCGCGCATACATCTCCTCATAAGTCGGGAGCTCCCCTATTTCCACCAGGGCGCCGTCACGCCATATCACCGGGCGGAAATCAGTATAGCTTTTGGAGATCCATCCGCACATCATCGAGCCGTCCGGAGTCATAGAGTTCACCCCGCCGGTGTACCCGCGCGTGTACGGGGGCAGCGGCAGTTCGTGCCATTCGCCATCGCGGTAATATGCCGGCTCCCAGTCCAGATGGCCCGCGAGCGTGAGGCCGTCATCGGTGATGTCGTAGACNGNTGCGNTNTGCCCTGCANACTTCGCNGTGTTCAGGGGGAGGGTCTCAATCTCGCCCGTAGTGAGGTTGAGGCGCCGCGGGATGCAGTCGGTCTCGTCATAGTCGGCGGTCTTGAAAGTGGCCCACAGGCCGTTGTCAGACAGCGACGAGGCATAGCCCGAGTCAAGAGTGAAGCCATGCACCAGCGCCCCCTCAGGCGATTCAGCTGCCGTGGCGCATGGCCACGCCGCCGCTGCCATCGCCAATGACGCAGCCGCACGTTTAAGAAGGAGTATCTGTTTCATGATATGCAGGTTTTACAAGAATTTTAGGTTCGGTTGAATACATTGTCAATCGCAAATTTAACAATAAAAATCNACATTCCGACCACCNGCAAGTANGANTGNGGATTNTTNATTGTTAGAATACCGCGGCCTCCATAGCCGCGCACATATCTTTGAGAGTAGATCTGATTTTATTGAGAGTCTTTTCTGACGCAGTTGACAATCCTGCCTTATATGCCCTCATCTTCGATTCATTAATACCGGCCTGCTTGGCGAAAGCGCTGATGTTAATCCAGTCGAAATAGTTGAAAAATGAAGGGATGTCATAGCGGAACTCAACTTGTATATCTTCAGGAAAGGCCTTCCCTTCCTCCAGAGCCAGTTCCCGCATTTCCCGGATACTTGCCATATAATCCTCTCTCGCTTCAGCGACACTCTCTCCGTATCCGCCGAATCCGCATCCCGGATAATCTTCTTCGGTATAAATGGAAAAGAAATTATCACTGCCTTTTTCTATTACAGCTGTCACTTTCATAATCAGTATAATCTGTTTATTAATCCTTTAAAGCCCTGCTCTTCTCAAAATGCTCCGCAGCGTGCCCGGTTTGACTTCTTCAGTCTGATGCCGCGGCAATGGAAAGGATTCGCCCGTAATCGGGCTCCTCCATATATCATGCCTTGAGCCATGGCGAACTATTGAACACCCGGCTTTCATCAGCAGTCTCGTCAATTCAGAGTATTTCATTATCTCACTTCGCTTTTCTATATAACACAAAAAGCAACGATTTTGTTGCCACTAAATTTTGCCTATAACGCATACCGGAGGGTATGACGATGTGTATTTTATCCAGGAACTGCCCACCAAAATAAAGAAAAATTCCATAATATGGATTTAAGGGGGCGAACTGTGAGATTTTTTCATTAAATTTGCAAAAATATTTTCTATTGAGAATAGTCATGATTGACAAAATTGAAAGTCTGAAAGCGGAAATCGCCGCCGCCACTGCCGCAAACGCCGAGGCGGTCGAGCAGTTCCGCATAAAATACCTGGGCAAGAAGGGCGAGATCGCCCTTCTGATGAACGATTTCCGCTCGGTCCCCGCCGAGCAGAAGCGCGAGATGGGACAGCGCCTAAACGAGCTTAAGACCATAGCCACGGAGCGCCTCGCGCAGCTGCGCGAGGCCCTGGCGGCAGGCGCCGAGGCCGAGGCTGCCGACATTGACCTCACCCGTACCGCCTCACCCCTGCCGCTTGGCACCCGCCACCCCCTGTCGCTTGTCAAGAAAGAGATTATCGACATTTTCGCCGCAATGGGATTCACTATCGCCGAAGGGCCCGAAATAGAGGATGACTGGCACGTCTTCTCCTCTCTCAACTTCCCCCCCGATCATCCGGCACGCGATATGCAGGACACGTTCTTCATAGCCCGCGACCCCTCTGACATCCTCCTGCGCACCCACACCTCCAGCGTGCAGACCCGCGTGATGGAGTCCACAGAGCCCCCGATCCGCATCGTATGCCCCGGCCGCGTATACCGCAACGAGGCTATATCAGCCCGCGCCCACTGCTTCTTCCATNNGGTGNAGGGCCTCTATATCNNCCGCNATGTCTCATTCGCCGACCTGCGCCAGGTGCTCCTCCAGTTCGCCCGCGAGATGTTCGGCCCCGACACCAAAATACGCCTCCGCCCCAGCTATTTCCCCTTCACCGAGCCCTCGGCTGAGATGGACATCTCCTGCAATATCTGCGGCGGCAAGGGGTGCGGATTCTGCAAGCATACGGGCTGGGTTGAAATCTTAGGGTGCGGAATGGTCGACCCCAACGTGCTCCGCGCCTGCGGCATCGACCCGGACATCTATTCGGGTTATGCCTTCGGAATGGGCATCGAGCGAATCACAAACCTCAAATACCGCGTGAGCGACCTGCGTCTCTTCTCCGAGAACGATGTGCGCTTCTTGCGCGAATTCGAGTCCGCGCGATGACACTGCGTGAGCGCTACGCCGGCATAATCGCGCGCTTTCAGGAGACTATGCCCGAGCCGAAGACCGAATTGGCCTACGACTCCCCTTTTCATCTCCTCCTGGCCGTGATCCTGTCGGCGCAGTGCACCGACAAACGCGTCAACATCGTCACCCCGCCGCTCTTCAAGGCCTATCCCGACGCNGCCNCCCTGGCAGCCGCCACAGAANAGNAGGTCTACGNGTTCANCCGCAGCGTGACCTTCCCCAACNACAAGACACGCCATCTGCTCAAGGCAGCCCGGATGCTCGTCGACGAGTTCGGCGGGGAGGTGCCGCGCGACATCGACCGGATGATGCGCCTCCCCGGCGTAGGCCGCAAGACCGCCAACGTGATGCTCTCCGTGGTATGGGGCGATGCCGCCATGGCCGTTGACACCCACGTCTTCCGTGTCAGCGAGCGCCTGGGGCTGACGCGCAACTCACGCACTCCCCTCTCGACCGAAAAGACCTTGGTGCGCCATATCCCGGAGCATCTCCTGGCCAAGGCCCACCATTGGCTCATACTCCACGGACGTTACGTCTGCAAGGCCCGCAAACCGCTGTGTGATGAATGTACACTCACCGAATGGTGTGCTACTCACGCCAGAGATGCCCGCGCAGCCGCGAAAAAGCAGGCATCCCCGGCTCCAAAAACAAAAAATTAAAGTTTTTCACCTTAAAACTATCATACCATAATGCCTAACCTGTCAGAAAGGGCGCTCAAAGTGCCCGCATCCCCGATCCGCAAGCTGGCTCCCCTCGCAGCCGAGGCAAGAGCGCGCGGCATCAAGGTCTACGGCCTCAACATCGGCCAGCCCGACCTCCCCACTCCTCCCGAGGCCTTCGAGGCCCTCACCAAAGTTGACCGCAAGGTGCTGGAATACAGCCCCAGCGACGGCATCGCATCCCTGCGCGACAAGATGAGCGAGTATTACCACCGCTTCAACATGCCCGTTGACCCCTCCGACATCATCGTGACCACCGGAGGCTCCGAGGCAGTGCTGCTCGGTTTCCTCGCCACGCTCAACCCCGGCGACGAGGTCATCATCCCCGAGCCGGCCTATGCCAACTACATCTCCTTCTCGATCACAGCAGGCGCCAAGGTCGTCCCCCTGATGACTGACATCAAGAACGGCTTCGCCCTCCCCCCCATCGAGGACATCGAGAAACTCATCACTCCCCGCACACGNGCCATCCTGGTCTGCAACCCTAACAACCCGACCGGATATGTCTACACGCGCGCCGAGCTCGAGGCCCTGCGCGACATCGTGAAGCGCCACAACCTCTTCCTCTTCTCCGATGAGGTATATCGCGAGTTCTGCTACACCGACGAGCCCTATTTCTCGGCCATGCAGCTCGAAGGCGTAGAGGACAACGTGGTCATCATCGACTCCGTGTCAAAGCGCTACAACGAGTGCGGCATACGCATCGGAGCCCTCGTGACCAAGAACAAAGAACTCCACAGCGCCATCATGCGCTTCTGCCAGGCCCGCCTGAGCCCCCCGTTGCTCGGCCAGCTCGTAGCCGAGGCCTCGATCGACTGCACTGATGAATACATGGAGCGCACCTTCGCCGAATACCGCCGCCGCCGCGACTGCCTGGTGAACGGACTCAATGCGATTCCCGGAGTTTACTCCCCTCTCCCCATGGGAGCCTTCTACACCGTGGCCTCCCTCCCCGTAGAGGATGCCGAGGACTTCTGCAAATGGTGCCTCAGCCAATTCAGCTACGAAGGCGAAACGGTCTTCATGGCCCCCGCTGCCGGCTTCTATTCCACGCCCAATGCAGGACGCAACCAGGTGCGCATAGCCTACGTGCTCGACTGCGCCGACCTCGAGAAGGCCCTCCGCGTCCTCGCCGAGGCCCTCAAAGCCTATCCCGGCACAAAATAATCCCCCCGCAAAGAGGCGCCCCCGC
>WFLX010185388.1_pt1 | contig 10731 bp, 11 predicted proteins | sample 4967041 | NCBI WGS metagenome assembly WFLX01 (sample SAMN12857096, study PRJNA449069) | gut metagenome | isolation source: stool from male and female vole | host: Microtus ochrogaster | place: USA:Florida | collected 2017
GGAAACCAGCATTATTTCTAATATTCAGAAATTTCTGATGGAGATGGGAAAGGGATATGCTTTTGTAGCCCGTCAGCAGCATATAAAGACAGAGAAAGAGGATTATTTTATAGACCTTGTATTTTACAATTACATTTTGAAGTGTTTTGTCCTGATTGATTTGAAAACGGACAAGATTACACATCAGGATGTAGGGCAGATGGATATGTATATTCGCATGTACGATGAGTTAAAGAAAGGCGCAGACGATAATCCAACATTGGGTATTGTACTCTGTACAGAAACTGATGAAGATATCGCAAGGTATTCTGTTCTTCATGGCAATGAGCAGTTATTTGCATCANAATATAAATTGTATTTACCGACAGAAGNAGAATTGCGAAAAGAAATCGAAATACAAAAAACCATGTTTTATTTACAGCAGAAAGAAAAGCAGAGCGAGTAAATGCATAGTGAAGGGAATTAGTTGAAGAGCAAAAAATACATTGAAGAGGAACGATTCATGTCAGATTTCGACATAAAGGAAAAACGTTTTGAACAGGATATCGAAGAGTATCTCATTACCGAGGGTGGCTATGAGAAAGGCGATCCCCATAAATTTAATCGTAAACTGGCATTGGATACGGATACATTCCTTAAATTTATAAAAACAAGTCAGTCCAAACAGTGGGAACGCTATGAGAAAATTTATGGTACAGATAGTGGAGAACAGATAGTTGAACGCTTTTGCCGTGAAGTAAAAATGGTAGGACTTCTTCAGGTTTTGCGACAAGGTTTTACAGACCGAGGCATCAAGTTCCGCGCCGTATATTGGCAACCGGAAACTTCTATTAATACAACGACACAGGAGCAATTTGCAGCAAATATATTACATTGCACAAGGCAGCTGCATTATTCTTTAAGTAATGAAAACAGCATTGATATTGTGTTATTTGTCAACGGGATTCCGGTTGTCTCAATGGAATTAAAGTGCCAATTTACAGGGCAGAGTACAGTAAATGCGATTGAACAGTACAAGTTTGACCGCAGAGGGAAAGATGCCATTTTTGCATTTAAAGAACGTGTGCTTGTTCATTTTGCGGTAGACCTTACACAGGTTTATATGACCACTCGCCTGGAGGGAGAAAAAACTTATTTTCTACCATTCAATCAAGGAAGTAACGGTGCCGGAGATGTCGGAGGAAAAGGAAATCCAATTAACGAAAACGGATATGATACAGCGTATCTTTGGCAAAATGTTCTTTGCAAAGAGCGTCTGCTTGAAATTCTGAATAAATATCTTCACCTGAAAGTGGAACGGGATAAAGATACTGGCGAAATCCTCTCGGAAACCATGATTTTCCCCCGCTATCATCAGCTTGATGTAGTGACAAAACTGCTTGCAGATGTCAAAATCAATGGTTCCAGCAAAAATTATTTGATACAACATAGTGCAGGATCAGGAAAGTCCAATTCCATTGCATGGCTTGCTCACCGTTTGGCAGGTCTGCATAATGTGCATGATGAGAAGAGNTTTCAGTCGGTTATTATTGNTACANACCGCAAGGTGCTGGATGAACAGTTACAAAATACAGTTTATCAGTTTGACCATGTGGATGGTGTAGTGAAAAAAATTGATAAAAATGCACAGCAGTTAAAGACAGCCATTAATGATGGCACACCTATCATAATTACCACATTACAGAAATTTTCTGTAATTTACAAAGAAATAAAATCAGATAATAAGCGGTTTGCAGTCATTGTGGACGAAGCACATTCTTCCCAGACGGGAGAGTCCGCAAAAAAGTTAAAGCGTGCATTGGCGGATACAGAGAAGATTTTGGAAGAATATGCGAGGATGGAATATGAGCAGGAACAAAATTACAGAAATGATGAAGATAGGCTGCTAGATGAACTGGCAGCGCAGGGAATGCACAGCAATCTGTCATTTTTTGCATTTACGGCAACGCCAAAGGAAAAGACACTCAGTATGTTTGGAGGGAAAGATGAAAGCGGTGTATATCACCCATATCACANCTATTCCATGNGACAGGCAATCGAGGAAGNGTNTATTCTTGATGTGTTGAAAAATTATATGACNTATAAGATGTATTATAAAATTGTAAAAGCAATACCAGACAATCCGGAGATGGATACAACAACAGGAGTAAAGGCGATTTTGGATTATGAAACCCTGCATCCCCATAATATCTCCCAAAAGACATCTGTTATGTTAGAGCATTTTTATCGCGTTACCAAAACAAAGATTGGCGGTAAAGCAAAGGCAATGGTGGTAACACCATCTCGTTTACATGCAGTGCGGTATTTACAGGAATTTCGCCGCCAGATTCTTGAGAAAGGTTATGACCTTGATGTGCTTGTCGCATTTTCAGGGGAAATTGAAGATGACGGACAGACATATACCGAGGAAAAGCTGAATAAGACAAAGGATGGAAAGACGATAAAAGAAAAAGCGCTACCCAAAGTGTTCCATACAGATGAGTTTGGGATGCTGATTGTTGCGGAAAAATATCAGACCGGATTTGATGAACCATTATTACATACGATGTTCGTGGATAAGAAATTATCAGGTGTAAAAGCTGTTCAGACACTTTCGCGTCTCAATCGTACTTACAGGGGTAAACAGGATACATTNATTCTNGATTTTGTAAATTCAGCAGATGNTATNAGAAAATCNTTTGAGCCGTATTATGAAGAAACCACACTGGAAGAAGAGACAAGTCCAAATGTAATTTATGACTTGAAAAATNNATTGGACGANTATCATGTATATCAGGAAAATGAAATCATGCAGTTTGCAGACATTTTCTATTCAAAGAAACAGCAGATAAGCGGTGACATTGGAAAACTACAAGGAAAAATAAAGCCGGCACTTAACCGTTTTCGGGCATTAAGCGTGGAACGACAGGATATGTTTCAATCAACACTTGCCCGTTTCAACCGTATATATGCTTTTATTACACAAGTATGTCGGTTGTTTGATAAGGATATACATAAATTCAGCGTATATGCTAAATTTTTACTAATGCAGTTGCCGAAAGGGAGTACGGAACGTATCAATGTGGATGATAAAGTGTTATTGGAATATTACCGTTTAGAGAAAGACTTTGAAGGGAGTATTGATTTAGAGAAGTCAGAAGAAGGATTTCGACCGATTACTGGAGAAGCGGGGCGGAAGGATAAGAAAAAGAATCCGCTTACGGTCATTATTGTTAAAATTAATGACCGTTATGGTACGGAGTTTACGGAGATGGACAAGGTGCTTTTGCAGATTGAAAGTGATTATGAAGCACAGGATAAGTGGCATGGATATGCGCAGAATAATGATTTTAAAACTTTTATGCTGTTATTCGAGAAGGATTTTCCCAATATGGCAGCAAGCCGCTATGAGCAAAATGAGGAATTTTTTGTGCGTATGTTCAAAGAGCCGGATATGATGAAACAGATTATGGAAACACTTGGAACAGTATTATACGAGAAATTAAAAAGGAAGAGTGATGTCGTATATTCATTTGAACCGGAAATGAGTATGGTGGCGGAAGATGTACGGTATGGAAGGGAATAAAAGTTATTTATGAAGCAGTTATTGAATTATTGTAAAAGTTGCACAATTGAGCAAATAGGAGAAATTAAGTGTTCTATAGCGGGATTAATTAGAGTATCTGAAAACTATAGTGTAAGTATAGAAACAAAAGAACTTTCCAGAGAATTGTATCAACAGATGAAACACAATGATAATGATGTTATTTATTTGAAAACAGTTGACCAGCANNNGACCATTATGGNGTATTNGGTTNTTGATAAACNNACAANANGAANANAAAATGTTATTTTTTCTANTACNTGTGAAGCGANNAAGAGTTTTTGGGGGNNTAGATATTGTAGCATACAAAATAATTGCTTTGAAGAATTTTCGGTACAAGTGACGGAAGGCATAGAATTGATAGGGCTTACACCTTATAGAGAATTTTGTGCAGAAGATGTTTTATTACATATACAATCATCAATACATATAGATACTCATATGAAAAAAAATTGGTAAGGATGATGGTTTCTCTTGTTTTGTAGCCCCTAATGTGCAACGTATTGGTACAGATATACGATTGGGAATNCAATACGGAATAAATTATTTAAAGGGGTGTGCATTATCAATTNGCAATGTTGAAGAAGAAATTCATAGTCTTATTTTACTTTTGGAAATATTATGTGGAGAAAGGATATCGGTAACTAATGTAGAAGTGCGTCAAGGGAAAGAAACTTATAAGTATTTGGGACAACCAATGGTTATCAAAGAACGATTGAATTCTTTTGACAGAGAGCATTTTGATTCATGTGGATATGTGCGGAGAAAAATATTTAAGCTTTCCGATTTTAATAAAGATATTGATGAAGTCATCAGTCTGTTTGGAGAGATGTATATTGAGGATAGGGNGGCATTCGAAGCATATCAGCAGCTTATGATGGATAATGAATTACAAATCTTTACTGTGAATAACTTTTTAAAAGTTATGCAGATGGTGGAAGGGATAGAAAGAGTAGGGGATAGAAAGAAAGCCCATAAGGAATTTAAGAAAATTCGAGATAGCATCGTGGAGAAGTTGGCAGATGAGGATGATAAAAAATTTATTACAGACTATTGTGATGATCAAGGGGAAGGCTTTAGAGAATGTCTGAATAGAATTACAAATAATTGTTTTATGGTACTATCAGGTACCGATAATAGCGGTTGTATTGAAATAATAACAAATATGAAAAAAGACCGCGATGTTTATACTCATGCGTCACATAAAAATGATCCGATTTTAAGTCAAGCAGATTTGAGTGGGATTACATATTGTTTTGAAGTCTTTTTTAGAGTCGAAGTGCTTATACAACTTGGACTAAGCGAGGAACTTATACGAAAAAGGTTTTCTTACGATAGAAGGTTTGTAGCATACTATGAAAATCTATTTGGTCAGGAAATAAAGGTAGAAGACTGTGGAACAGGGGAGTATGATGATATTATGCAAAGTATTTAAATGGGATTGTTTGATGAAAACATAAAAGAGAATGATAGCAGACAGGATAAGCGTACAATTGAGAGTAATTAAAATTAAATATAGGCTTGACATTTCAAGGCACCTCATGCTATGATACTACGGTATGCCGCATAACTAGGTAGAAGTGTGTTTCTCTTTTGGAGAGCGCCACCAAAGTTAGCGAGTAAATGAATGAAGTTTCGACGTAGTTCATGAATAGGAGGTGCCTTAATATGTACGCAATTATTGCAACAGGTGGAAAACAGTACAAGGTTTCTGAGGGAGATATCATCAAGGTTGAGAAGCTTGACGCAGAGGCTGGAAGCATTGTTACTTTTGATCAGGTAATCGCAGTAAGTGACGCTGCTTTAAAGGTTGGCGAGGATGTTGCTAATGCAACCGTTTCCGCAACTGTTATGGAGCAGGGAAGAGGTAAGAAGGTTATTGTATACAAGTACAAGAGAAAAACCGGTTACCACAAGAAAAACGGTCATAGACAAGCATACACTCAGGTTAAGANTGACAAGATTANTGCATAATCGTTATGACTACTATTATTATTTGTAAGAACAAAGAAGGCTCTTACAGGAGTATTACCTGTATGGGGCACGCAGGGTATGCCAAGAAACATTTGTTTTATAAGGAGCCCGATATTCTCTGTGCGGCCATTTCGGTGACTGTGCAAAATACCATGAATTCTTTGGAGGAATTAGCCGGAGAGGTTTTTCAGGTAACGGAGAATGAACAGACAGGCTTTTTGAAATGTGATTTTGAGGCTTCTCTGCAGGAAAAATCAGTTTTTTTGCTGGATTCCATGGTATATTGCCTTGAGAATTTAAGCAAGAAATACGGCAGGCAATATTTACAAGTAAAATTCGAGGAGGTGTANACCATGTTAAATATGAACNTTCAATTTTTCGCTCATAAGAAGGGAGTTGGTTNTACCAANAACGGTAGAGATTCCGAGTCNAAGAGATTAGGCGCGAAGANAGNTGACGGACAATTCGTCAAGGCAGGAAATATTCTGTACAGACAGCGCGGAACCAAGATTCATCCCGGCATTAATGTAGGTATCGGTGGAGATGATACCTTATATGCATTGGTAGATGGCGTTCTTCGTTTCGAGAGAAAAGGAAGAGATAAGAAACAGGCTTCCGTATATCCTGTAGAGCAATAATACGAATTTGACAGGGCTTCAAACATAGCTTGTTTGAAGCCCTTTTTACTATATCGGAACCTTCGCGGGCAATATGGCGATATGTAATGGGAAGTCTATAGATTTTTATAGAATGCCGCGAGGGTCATTACCCCATTGCTTGCGGCGGGGTTATGACTGGATGAAAGTGTGAGGAAAGGAGTATCCTATGTTTGCTGATAGAGCCAGAATATATGCAAGAAGCGGCAAGGGCGGCGACGGACATGTTTCCTTCAGAAGAGAAAAATACGTGCCGAACGGAGGACCGGATGGAGGCGACGGAGGGCACGGAGGCGACGTTATTTTTGAAGTGGACGAGGGATTGAATACCCTGATTGATTTTAGGAATATCCGTAAGTATAAGGCAGAAGACGGCGAAGCCGGAGGAAAAAGGAATTGCCGCGGCAAGGACGGGCAGGACATTGTGGTCAAGGTTCCGGAGGGTACTGTCATTAAGGAAGCAGAGAGCGGTCAGGTCATCACGGATATGTCGGGAGATAACAGAAGAGTAGTGCTTTTAAAAGGCGGTCGAGGAGGCAACGGCAACCAGCATTATGCAACCACTACCATGCAGGCACCTANATATGCGCAGCCCGGACANCNGGCGCAAGAGCTTGAGCTTTTACTGGAACTTAAGGTGATTGCGGACGTGGGGCTTGTGGGTTTCCCAAATGTGGGAAAATCTACTTTTTTATCCAAAGTTACCAATGCCAAACCGAAGATTGCAAATTATCATTTCACTACCCTGAATCCTAATTTGGGTGTGGTGGACTTGGAGGGAACAAAGGGCTTTGTCATAGCTGATATTCCCGGCTTGATTGAGGGAGCCTCCGAGGGTATTGGCTTAGGTCATGAATTTCTACGCCATATAGAAAGAACTAAGGTAATTATCCATATTGTGGATGCTGCAGGTACGGAGGGCAGAGACCCTGTTGCGGATATTTATGCCATTAATAAGGAGCTGGAAGCGTACAACCCCGATATTGCTAAACGTCCTCAGGTAATCGCGGCAAACNAGATAGATGCAATGTTNACCGGTTCGGGTGAGGAGGATGGAGTGATGGCAGTCANGAAGGAATTTGAGCCGAANNGTATTGCNGTTTATCCNATTTCGGCGGTGACGGGAGAGGGGCTTAAGGAGCTGCTCTATCATGTGAATAAAATGTTAGAGGATATTGGCGAGACGCCTACTGTATTTGAACAGGAATACTTTCTCGAGAGGAAGGGCACCTATTCGGACGAGCCTTATACTGTGGTATATGACGAGGAAGCCGATGAATATGTGGTGGAGGGCCCGAGAATTGACAAAATGTTGGGCTACACCAATTTAGAGAGCGAGAAAGGTTTTGCCTTTTTCCAGAATTTCCTGAAGGAGAACGGTATTTTGAATGAATTGGAAGCACTTGGCATACAGGAGGGGGATACCGTCAGAATGTATGGACTTTCCTNTGATTACTATANNTAGTGGNGAATGGTTTTTGCGGTGATTTGTATCATTGCAAATGTTTGGAATGGAGTTTAATATATGGTTATGACAAGTAAACAGAGAGCATATTTAAAGAGTCTGGCAAACAATATAAGCCCTATATTTCAGGTTGGAAAATCCAGTCTGACACCAGAGCTGACGGAAGCAGTCGCAGAGGCATTTCATAATAATGAATTGATTAAGATTGCTGTTTTGAAAAACTGCATGGACGACCCCAAAGCGATTGCGGATATGGTGGCTGAGAGAACTCATTCTCAGGTTGTGCAGGTTATCGGCAAGAAAATTGTACTATACAAGCCAGATAAAGATAAGCCTAAAATACAGCTTCCTTAAAGGAGGGTGATTGCATGGGAAGAATNGGGATTATGGGCGGAACCTTTAACCCCATACACATGGGNCACCTTTTACTGGCACAATACGCCCTTGAAGAAAATGATTTGGATGAAATCTGGCTGTTACCCACAGGCTGCTCATATATGAAGCAGGATGATAATGGTGTCAGCGCCAGAGAGCGTTATCACATGACCGAGCTTGCAGTCTCGGACAATCCTTATATGCGTTGCATGGATATTGAGATAAAGCGTAAGGGATATACCTATACTTACGAAACCTTAGAACTGCTAAGAGCGCTTTATCCGGAACAGGAATTTTATTTTGTGTTTGGCGCCGACTGTCTTTTTTCTATTGAGAGCTGGAAAGAGCCACAGAAAATATTTGACAATTGTACCGTTATTGCTGCTGTGAGAAGCGGCGCTTCCATAGAAGAAATGGAAGAAAAGAAAGCGGAGCTTGTTGCAAGCTTTCAGGCAAGGATAATTTTGATGCCCTTTTTGCAGATGGAGATTTCTTCTACAGTTATCAGGAGGCGGGTGAAGGAGGGCAAAAGCATTCGTTATATGGTGCCGGATGTGGTTTTAAAGTATATTGAAGAGAATCATATTTACAGACCGATATAGAAGACAACGGGGCTTATAAAACATGCTGGTCCATTAATAGCAGCGCAGAAATGAGGATTAATATGAAAAATNTTGATTTNAAAAAGCTGACAANGGCGATGGAAAAAAGTCTGGATAATAAAANATTTGAACATACCATGGGGGTAGAATATACCGTAGCTGCTCTGGCTATGAGATACGGTGTTTCTGTGCAAAAAGCGCAGCTGGCAGGGCTTCTGCATGATTGTGCTAAATGTCTGTCGGACGAGAAGCGCCTAGCCGTCTGTGAAAAGCATAATATCAGCGTGAATGATATTGAGCGGAGAAATCCGGCTCTTTTGCATGCCAAGGTGGGTAGCTTTCTTGCAATGGAGGAATACCGTGTGGAGGATTTTGAGGTTATTAATGCCATCTTAAATCATACTACCGGTCGCCCGGGCATGAGCCTTCTGGAAAAAATTATATTTGTTGCGGATTATATTGAGCCTAACAGGAAGCAGGCGCCAAATCTTGAGGAAATACGAACCCTTGCTTTTACGGATTTAGACAAGGCATTAGTCCGTATTTTAAAAGATACTCTTTCATATCTGGAAAATAACGGAGGAGAAACTGACCCCATGACTCAAAAAACCTATGAATATTATAGTGAAAAATCAGAAAATATAACAGAGGAGAGTGAAGCTTAGGTCCTGTTTTCAATCGATGATGACGGAACTGTCCAGGTAATTGTGGTGGACAAAATCAATACAAGGACGAATATCAAATATTGATTCCGGGTATACATTGCATTGCCAGGCTTGACGCCCCTGGTAATTTTCCAGTAATAGGAGGAGAGGTCAGAGTACATGAATAGGGAGGCAATGTTTTCCAGGTTGGCAGAGATACCAGAGGTTGAGCCGGATGATTTTGATCGCGCCATGCTGGCGCAAGCTGAGACTGATGAAGATGATTCGGCCATTCCTCTGGAGGATGTCAAGAGCGCGTATGAGTTCAGCGGCAGGCTGAACATCCGCATACCGAAGAGTCTCCACTGTCAGTTAAGCCAGGACGCAAAGCGCGACGGTGTGTCACTCAACCAATACATCATCTACAAGCTGGCACGCTAAACTGCAGCCGCCCCGAAACGGGGCGGCCTTTTTTGCTTAAAACAAAAAAATCGAGAGGGTTCATCGCAAGCGATGAACCCTCTCGCCATGGTGCCGGTGGTGGGACTCGAACCCACATGATGTTGCCATCGGCGGATTTTGAGTCCGCTACGTCTACCAATTCCATCACACCGGCGAGTGCAGAGAAGATTATACACCAGCCCGCGGCTTATTTCAAGTCAAAAATCGCTCCGGCGGCACAATTTCTATTTTCCCGGGAAAAACCCCCTCAAACGCCGCCGCTGCCGCGGCGCATCCGGGCAAACAGTCATAGCTCCGGCACCTCACCCCATCAAAGGGCGTAATAACCTCCCCGCCGCATTTCCGCATCTCCATACTCATAAGCGCGCCCCTGCCCGTGAGCTTAAAAACCGCCTCCCGCAGCGTCCAGAGCTCAAAAAGCTCAAACTCGCCCCGCTCTCCCGGCGACATAATCCGCTCCCGCAGCCCCGGGCGCACAGGCCGAACCTGCTCCGCGTCCACGCCCAGCTCATACTCCGCCACACCGGCCAGCAGCCGCGCGCCCGTGTGGCTGAGCGAGAAAAACCGCCCCTCCGCGTCAAAGAACGGCCTGCCCCGCTCCGGCCTCACGATCCCCGGGCACTCGCCCCATACCTCCCGCGCGGCAAACCTCACCAGCGCGTACCCGGCCGCGGAAATCTGCCCCTTATCCCGGCAGAAACCGCCGACCTCAGCGCTGAAAAGCCTCATTCGAACATCCCTCACCCTGCGTATTTTCATACTAAAAACCGTTAAAAAGCTTTAATTTTATTAAAGCTTTTTATAGCGCCGCAGGCGCGTCGGTTTTTTAATGAGACGGCACGACGCGCTTTGTGCGGCGTGAGCGTGCGCAGCACGCGGAATTTCAAATTAAAGAATTTAATTTGAAATTAGTATTAAACCGAAAAATCCGCACCAGCCAAATAGCTGATGCGGATTTTCGGTTTGAAGT
>WFLX010011685.1_pt1 | contig 10730 bp, 4 predicted proteins | sample 4967041 | NCBI WGS metagenome assembly WFLX01 (sample SAMN12857096, study PRJNA449069) | gut metagenome | isolation source: stool from male and female vole | host: Microtus ochrogaster | place: USA:Florida | collected 2017
CCGGACAGGCTGGCCGTTTATGATAAATATGTTCTTATGATGATGTGTTGGTCCCGGATGATATAATACAATAAAAAAGCTATTTAATATGAAACATATATCAANAATAGGAATGTTTGTGGTNGCAAGTNCAATGCTTGCCGCTACATCATNTTCCGATTATTCCGATTACAATAGTGTTCCGGAAGACGGTTTGATGTCGGCCAATAGCAGCCTTATGCAAAATATTGCGGAGAATGAGCAACTAAGTGATTTCGCTGCAATCATTACTAAGGCCGGATATAGCGACATACTTTCACGACCTAATTTTTATACTCTTTGGGCACCATTGAATGGTACTTACGATGCTCAGAGTGTGTTGGCGCAGGACAGTGCCACTATTGCCAGACAGTTTGTAATGCAGCATATAGCAAACTTCGGTCATCTTGTATCTGGTAATGTTAAAGAGCGTATAATTTCTCTTAACGAGAAACATCATGAATTTACAAACGACAAGTATGATGATGTAAGTATTGTTACAGCGAATATCCCGTCATCTAATGGTGTCATTCATACTATAGATGGTGCCTCAATGTTTTATCCGAATCTTTATGAAGAATTGGATGTTGTGGAGGGATGCAATTCTTTCAAGCAGTACCTGCAAAGTTATGATGAGACTTATCTTGATGTTACAAACTCTGTAGTTGGTCCGGTTGTAAATGGTCAGCAGACTTATCTTGATTCTGTGTTCAAGAAAAGAAACAGGGTGATAACGAGTATAATGCGTGCCGAATTGGAGAATGAAGACAGTAGTTACACAATGTTATATCCGACAGATAAGGCATGGGAAGAGGCTTATAATACGATAAATGCGGATTATAACTATATCTCAGATTTNTATTATATGGATATGTCGNAGAANGCTACAGCTGCCGCCAGCATACAGGCTACTACGGCAAAGAGCGACAAACCTATTACTATTGATAAACAGCTCTATACTGACTCCTTGACAAAAAGGAAGATTGTTGAGGGACTTGTCTTTTCAAATACGTATGAGAGAAATAAACCTATATGGAGCGGAACTCTAAGTACAGACAATCCGGATACACTTATTACTACAAATAAAAATTATATTTCAAACTTACAGTTTATATATGATAATACTGTTGGCGAGGTAAAACAGAACAGTAACGGTTATTCACGAATTGTAGATGCTTTTCCATATTATTCATGGGAGTCTTATGAGCCTATGCATCTTTATACAAGGCCTGTAAGAACTTTGGGTTATAAGAATAGTCCGTATGCCACTCATACTATCGCTAAAAGCCAACTTATAGCTCGTGATACCCTTTTCTATAATATCCCGTCATTTATAAAAAAGGATTTGTTGTCTGATACGCAATATTTCTCATATGTAAGTATTGATAAGGATAATTTCTCGGCTAACTCTGCAAAAACAGAGATGGATTTTGCTTTGAAAAATGCTCTTTCAACGAAGTATCATATCTATATCGTTACGATCCCGGCACAATTAAATGAACCACAGGAAACTGCATTGAAACCATATTATCTTCGATGCGATCTAAGTTATACGGATGCTGCAGGAACGCAGAGATTCCAGCGACTTAATGTAGAGGGTGCAAAACTGACAGACGATATTATTACTGAACCCGGAAAGATAAATGTTATACATCTTGAGTTTACATTGCCTATATGCTATTATGAATTGGAGGCATATCCGACATTGTTTATCTCTCAAACCAAGAATTTCACAACAACGGCCAATCGTAACAAATATGATCAGGAGTTACGAATTGCCGGTGTATATTTAGTTCCGGAACAAGCTCGTCAATACTACGAAAATCTTTCTGAATAACAACTATGAAGAATAATATATATACATTTATTCAGCGACAGAGTCGCAGACTCTGGCTCTGCGCCATCATCATTTCTACCGGGACGATGGCATACGCTCAAGAGGCTCTTGACAATGAGGAAGAGACTGCTGTAGTTAAAACCGTAAAACGTGCGTCGGTAGCAGATAAGAATCCAACTATAAACATTCATGGTGTGGTAGTTGATTATGCTACCCAGAAGCCTTTGGCTGGTGTAAGACTGCAGACCTTAAAGGACAAAAGATACGCGGCTATGACCAATGCTGCCGGTGAGTTCACAATGAAGGTGCCGACATTTGCTACTGCATTGTATGTTCAGGCTCCTAATTATATGTCTCAGCAGGTGGCGATAAACTCTAACGATGAGAAGCAGGATATTAAGGTTTCCATGTTGTCTTCTGTCTTTAGTCAGATGTATGAGGATGCTACAGAATATACAGCAGTCAGCAGTTTCATTTCAAATGGCAATGGCTTGGTCGTAGACGAGGAAATATCCTCTAAAGTTGGTGCAGATGTACGTGCGGTAATGCACTCCGGTAATCTGGAGCAGGGAGCAGCAATGTTTATCCGTGGTATTAACTCTCTGAATGCAAGTTCACAGCCTCTTGTGATTATAGACGGTGTGGAGCTTGATATGCAGCGTAACAGAACCTCAATACATCAGGGGGATATATTCAATATGTTGTCAACATTGTCACCAGAGGATATAGATAAGGTTTCCATTGTTAAGAATGCTACAGCTCTTTATGGTGCGAGAGGTGCCAATGGCGTTATTCTGATTACCACAAAGCGCGGACATTCTATGGCAACAAGAATTGACGCAAAGATTGGTGTCGGAACAACTCTGATACCATCTTCACCGACAATGATGAATGCGGCTCAATATAGAAATTACGCAGTAGAGCAGTTGGGTACTGTGCCGGAGGTTATACAGGCTCAGGCAGATGCAAATAATACATTGAACTTTAAGTTCCTTGATGACAATCCGAACGGATATTATTATAATATGTACCATAACGATACAGANTGGAAGGANTNTGTTTATAGAANTGCCCTGACTCNTAATTATAGCNTCAATGTGCAAGNTGGTGATGATGTCNGCATGTATAATCTTTCTGTTGCATATATACAGACGATGAAGAATGTAAAGGCATCAAGCTTTGATCGTGTTAATGTTAGATTTAATACAGATATCTCTCTGACCGGTAGCTTGTCAACCAAGTTTGATATGTCTTTCTCAAGAACAAACNCTAATTTATTTGATGATGGAATAGCTGCAAACCTTGGTAATTCAACTATCACTTCGCCAAGATTCCTGTCATTAATAAAGAGTCCGCTTCTCTCTCCATATATCTATAATAATAATATAGGCAAATTTACAGACAGACTTTCACAGGCTGACGATCTCTTTGCGGACATCAGCACCGCCAACACCTCTCTGGGTAATCCTATGTCACTTATAGAAAACTCCAGGGGAGAGCGTAAAAACAGAAATGAGAACACTTTCTTTAATGTAGTGCTGGCTCCAACGTATGAGATAAATAAGAATCTCTCATTTACAACTTTGTTCAGTTATTATCTGAACCGTAACTCGCAAGCCTATTATCGTCCTAATAACGGTTTGCCATCTTTCTTTATAGATGGTCTTGGAACAGCTTATTCCATGACAGCTTCTCTCTTTTCAAAGCAAACGAGTGTTATAAGCAATACGCATTTGGATTGGCAAAAGAAATATGGTGCTCACGATGTTGCCGTTACAGGCGGATTCCGTTATACATATTTCTCTTATGATGATACAGACCTTTCTACCCAAAACTCCCAATCAAGTGAGTTTGATAAGAACCCTTCTCTTAATGTAGGTAATAATTATTTTTCAGGTATTACGGGTGCGGAAGATGTATGGAAGAACATGCAATGGTATGCTTCCGGTGATTATAACTATATGAACCGTTATTTTGCCACTGTATCTGTATTGGCTGAGGCTAACAGTCGTTTTGGTGAGAATGCTTCCGGTGCTGTTAAGGCGTTTGGTACCAAGTGGGCAGTCTTCCCGAGTGTACAGTTGGGCTGGGCACTAAGTAGTGAGAAATGGTTCCCGAAAAATAGTGGTGTAAACTATTTGCGTATTAACGTTGGCTTTGATATGAGCGGTAATGACGATATTCCTAATTACGCTGCACGCACCTCTTTCTCTGCCGTTCGATTGAACAACAGTGAGATAGGTATGCAGATGACCAACATCGGTAACGATGAGATTAAATGGGAGACAACTCAGAAATGGAACTTTGGATTGCAGGCCAATATGCTGGATAACAGATTGGGTGTGAACTTCAATTATTTTATTCATAAGACCAGTGACCTGCTTGCCCTTAAGTCATTTACAACTCCTGTCGGTGGTATCAACAACTATTGGACCAATGACGGCTCAGTTAGAAACTCAGGTGTAGAAGCTACAGTTACAGCAAAGCCTATAGCACGTAAGAACTGGAACTTGGAGGCAGGTGTTTCTGTGGGGCATTATCGTAACAAGGTCATATCGTTGGCTAATGGAAATTACGCATCTTCTATATATGGAGATAATAACGTCCTGACAGCTGTTGGTAATCCTGTCGGAGTATTTTATGGATACAGAACAGTCGGTAATGTCTTTTCTACTTCTCAGGAGGCTGCCGAGGCCGGTCAGCTTCACGTGAATAAAGATGGCGAGACAACAANCAATCTTTATATTCTTNATAATACCGGTGCGAANGTTGACTTCAAGGCTGGTGATGTACATTTCCAGGATATGAACGGTGATGGATGTATTGACGAGAATGACAAAGTCATAATCGGCGATCCTAATCCGGATGTTTATGGTAATATCTTCGCAACGTTGAGTTACAAGCGTTTTACCTTGAATGTTGGTTTCAACTATTGTATAGGCAATGATGTTTACAACTATCAGCGTTCTATACTTAACTCAGGTTCTACACTTTACAATCAGCAGGTTGCGGAAATCGGACATTGGAGATATGAAGAACAGGTGACGACTATTCCGCGTCTGGCATATGGCGATCCTATGAATAACAATCGTTTCTCAGATCGTTGGATAGAGGATGGGTCTTATCTTCGTCTTAAGACATTGTCTTTGACATACAATGTGCCTGTTCCTGAGGCATGGCAGACATGGCTGCAGGGGGTATCTGTATGGGGCGAGTGCCGTAATCTGTTCACTATTACAAGATATACCGGTGATGATCCTGAATTCAGTGTCAACAATAATCAGCTATATCAAGGTATAGACTGTGGAAACTTGGCANAGGNAAGAACNTTCACTGTTNGTNTGAANATTAATCTCTAATACTTCAAACTATNAAATTANTATAAAAATGAAGAAAATAATTTTATCAATTATAACATCAATATGCATATTCGGAGCTACAAGTTGCTCCGATATGCTGGATGTGGAAAATTCTCGTTTTGTAGAGAATCCGAGCTTGGACAGCAAAACGGACTCTGTGTTCTATGCTTATGGCATAATGCAGGCTATGCAGCAGCTGGCGGATCAGTATTTCTTTCAGAATGAGATGAGGGGTGAGCTGGTGGAGCCTACAGCTCTTGCGTCTACACACCTGCAGAGTTTGTCTAATTTTACTGCCGGAACAGACTGTAAGTATGATTCCGTGTACCTTTATTATAAGGTTATTAACAACTGTAACTATTATCTTGCCAACCGCGATACAACACTTATGACAAGTAATGCTAATGTTGTAAAGAATGAGTATTGTGCTGTTGCGGCATTTAGAGCGTGGGCTTATCTTCAAATGACCCACCAATATGGTAATGTTCCTTATGTCACTGAGCCCGTATTGTCTATCTCGCAAATAAATTCCATTGTTGAGACACAGGATTATAGGACAATATTACAGTCGCAGGCGGATTATCTTCAGAAATTGAAGAATAGTGTGTCAGAGGACCAATTGGAGGTACCGGATTATATGAACGGGGCCGCTATCAATATAGGCAGAACCCAATGGGGCTTTATTATGAATGTTTATCCAAAAGCACTGTTCATTCCTTTGAATGTTGTATTGGGTGATATCTATTTGGAGTTGGGTGAATATCAGAAAGCTGCGCTTGCGTATTTTGATTATCTTCGTTATAAGGCAAAAACAAACGGTAACATAGATATAGCATATTTGGAAGCAAGGATGAATCCTATAGATCCGGAATTCCGTTATCCTGACGATTGGGATAGCCAATTGAATCAAAACTTCTTTAATAATGCTATATATGCCAATCACATAAATGAATTTATGAGTCGTAAAAATGGTTGTATAATAAGTTCTGTTGTACCTGCTGTAGATTTCTCAAAAGGACATATTAGTCAGGTGCCACAGGCTTTCGGGTATGACTATTATTCTTCGGAAAAGAAGCAGATTTGTGCTTATTCTTATAATAATGCACTTGGGTGTCCTGAGACAGAAAACGTGCAGGTTCAGCCTTCGGCAATATATAATGAAATGACGTATAAGGCTCCGTTCTATTATTACACCGGTACACAGAAAGTTATTCCGTATGAGAAACTACTTTCTCAGGCTAACTTGGGTGATTCCAGAGCTAATAACGTATTACCAGGAAAAGGCAGTTATTCTGATCGTATTTATGTGGGTAAGCCGTCCTTTGGAAGCATATTCCTATATAGAAATGTAACTATATATTTGCGTTTGGCTGAGGCGTTTAATCGTATGGGGTATCCTGAAATAGCGTTTGCTATATTGAAAACAGGATTGAACACAAAAATGAAAGCATATCTTGAAACTGCTTATAAAGAAGATGGCGGTATTGACCGAAACGTATATTATATTCCGGAGGAAGCCTATCAGATGCTTGTCGATGTTGTTCCTTTCCTTTCTGATGATAATAAAGATTTGTTCCCAACCACTATTGTTATAGGCGTACATTCGAGAGGTGCTGGTGTTACTGACGAACTTAATTCACCATATCGCTATAATCCAATCGTAGAAGAAAGAATTGAGAAAATACGTAAAGATTTCAATATTGGATTAAATGATCAGTCTTACACCAAGGAAGAATATATAAATGCCGTAGAGGATTTGTTGTGTGACGAATATGCTTTGGAATTGGCATTCGAGGGTACTCGTTTTTCAGATTTGCTTCGTATAGCACGTCATAAAAATAGCAGTTCGCCTTACGGAAATGCATTCGGAGACAGATGGCTTAGCAAAAAGCTTGAGAGTAAAGCCCCGGGCATAACGACAGAAAACTGTTATCTTCCGTTTAAGTAAGATATGAGTATTGAAAATCCATCAAATTNCAGATNATAATGTGANNNGATGGATTTTTTTTGTGTATGTCATAGAAAATGAGTACTTTTGCAAATATCAATCAAATTCAACGGAACATTCTGTTATATCTAATTATATTATCTATTCAATCTAAATAATGAAACAGTTATTGAATATTAAGATGTTTTTACTTGCATTACTGTGCGGCATTACATCATCATTAAGCGCTGATGTCCTCGATGAACTGGAACGGCAATTAACAGACAATCCGCAGGTTCAGGAGAAAGTCTATGTGCATACCGATAATAGTTGCTATTTTGTCGGCGATACTTTGTGGTATANAGCATACGTTGTGCGTGCCGACGACCTTAANCCTANNAATATGAGCAAGCTGCTCTATGTGGAGTTGCTGACTCCCGACGGTTACCTGGTGGAACGGCAACATGTAGTTGTCAATGCCGGAGGTGCCACTTGGGGGCAGTTTGAACTGAAAGACTCACTCTATTCCGGTTATTATGAGATTAGAGCATATACCCGTTGGCAGCTCAATTTCAATGTGACAGAGAAGGACTATACAAGTGATGACCGTCTGAAATTCTATGGTGCGCAAGCCTGTAAGGACTTCTTCCGTAATTTTGAAGGCCTTTATTCCCGTGTTCTGCCAATATACGAGAAGCCTAAAACGGCCGGTGACTATGTTGACCGCTATATGGCGCGACGCCCGAAGCAACATGTGCTTAAACAAAACAGCACAATTAGATGTAGTTTTTATCCTGAGGGCGGGCAAATGGTGCAGGGCGTTCCGAGCACAGTCGCATTTGAACTGACGGACAATAACGGTCAGCAGATGGATATAGAAGGTACATTGTCTGACGGGCGCAAGATCAGACCGTCACATCTCGGACGCGGTACATTCACCGTTACACCTTCCTCACAGACAATTAAGGCTACCTTCCCATGGAATGGTAAGCAATATACCTTTGCTCTTCCCAAGGCCCAACCTTCAGGTGTTGCAATCTCTTATGATGCAGAAAAAGGTGTTGCGGCACTCAAATCCTCCGGCGTTTCTCCTGCCGCCTATACCATATTGTGCAGAGGACGACTTGTAAAGTTTGGCAGGCTAAACGGTACTGAGAGCATTGATGTAAAGAGTGCGGATTGTCCGACCGGCATTAATGAAATAATCATTTATGGCAGCGATGCCGCTCCTTTGGCCTCACGTTTGTTTTTTGCCAATAATAACGACTATGGCTCGCCTGTCAGTGTGTCTATGACAACGGAAGGTGAGAGCATTGATGCCAAGACAACGTTGAAACCGTATGCACCCGTTGACCTGTCATTGCAACTCCCTGTCTCTTCTGACAGGTGGAGTGGTTCCGTCTCTTTAGCGGTGCGTGATGCGCAAACCGATGAACACGGTTATGATGACGGCAACATTATGACCGATATGCTATTGTCCTCAGAACTGAAAGGCTTCATACCTATGCCGGGATATTATTTCGCCGCTGACGATGAACAGCACCGTAAAGACCTCGACCTACTGATGATGGTGCAGGGATGGCGGCGTTACAAACGTGCCGAGACACTACGTTACACTCCTGAGAGAACTCTGACGTATGAGGGAACAGTATATACCATACCCTCCACGGCCGACCTTTTGGAATTGGATGATATTGGCGGTGCAGGCGGAAATACCAAGACTGTAGCCGACCAAATGATGGCAGAGATGGAGGCTATTAGTGGTATGAAGACTGAATTGGAAGGTGACACGGAAACCACCGAAGGCAGTTTGGGCATTGATGCCGATGTCACTGAAAATATAGATATAGAGTGGGCTGATGATGCAGACCTTAAACTGGGTAACGGATATGTGAAACGCTCAGTGCTTGTAGAAGCGGAGCTGGTTAAAGACGACGAGATTGCCGGAGCTATTACAAATACCGATCGTCGCGGTCGTTTCTGTATTAATCTACCTGCATATTACGATCAGGCCATTTTGTTTTCCAAGGCGTACAACCGCAAAGATTCGTTGGTTAAGAATATGCAGAATCTTTCAGATCCAAGCAAACTTGACGAACGCGCTTTTCCCGATTATTTCGTGAAACGTGATATGATATATCCGATTTTCTCTCAGCCGTATAACTGGTATCAGGTCAATGCTCCCGATTTGTTGTTTGTAGACGAGGACGATGACGAACGCATAACTGATGGTAGCCGTTTGGCCGGAAACCACATGTTGCAGACTGTCATAGTGAAGTCAAGGCGCCGCGGCAAACGTGCCATAGACATGAAAAAGCCCGCTATCGTTATGGATGCCTATAAGGTTTATAATGAAGCTTCAGACTATGGCCTTATGCTTGGCGTGGCCGACTTTAAGCGTATGCCTATGGCTTTTGCTACATATTTTGTCGGTAATATGGGGCGTCGCAACCAGTTCAATATCCGTGCCATGGTTGACGGCACGTCATTCTACCGCAACTATACACCTATGGTGACCGAATACGATAAGCCTCGTACCACCACATCCGTTTTCAAAAATCTGCGTCTTAGCCGTATAAAAGACATAAGAGTATATACCGATTACGACCTGCGCACAGACTCAGGTGATGTTGTTGAGAGCCATGCCGCAGATGTAACATTGGTGTTTGACCTTATTCCTAACGATGCCCACCGATATACATACCGTGACCGCCGTTATGTGTATGACGGTATTACATATCCGGAGGCGTTCTATTCTCCCGATTATAGTACCGCCACGCCATCGAAACCGGCCGACTATCGCCGAACGTTATATTGGAATCCTAATCCTGCTATAAATGAAGACGGTACTTTCAATGCCCGTTTCTACAATAATGCGAGAGATACGCGCGTCCGTGTCAGCGCTGCCGGCATCAGTCCCGTGACTGTCGGCTCGGGCGGACAGAGTACCGCCGCCGTTAGGCTGTTGTATAACAAATAGCAAAACATGTAAATACGATGTTGTTGCCCTATTATCAGAAAGACTGTATAGAAGCCGGTTGTGATGAAGCCGGCAGGGGGTGTCTTGCCGGACCTGTGTTTGCCGCCGCTGTAATACTGCCTCCCGACTATCATAATGAGATGCTTAACGATTCCAAGCAATTGACCGAAAAGAAGAGATATGCCCTGCGTGAGCAGGTGGAACGTGACGCAGTGGCATGGGCTGTCGGGGTGTGTACTGCCGGCGAGATAGACAAGATAAACATTCTTCATGCGTCATATCTTGCTATGCATAGAGCTATTGATCAGTTGCAGGTCAGGCCAACTGCGCTCATAATAGACGGTAATCGTTTTGACCTGTATTATCCTACGGTTGACCATAGTACTGTTGACTGCTACGATAACTTGCCGCTGTTATATGACTGCCAGCCTTTACCGTACACAACCATTGTTAAGGGCGATGGCAAATATCTCTCTATAGCCGCCGCATCGATACTCGCCAAGACCTATCGCGATGACTTTATGAACCGTATTGCCGGTGAGTATCCACAGTATGACTGGTTGTCCAATAAAGGCTATCCCACCAAGAAACACCGTCAGGCCGTAGCCG
>WFLX010057724.1_pt1 | contig 10730 bp, 10 predicted proteins | sample 4967041 | NCBI WGS metagenome assembly WFLX01 (sample SAMN12857096, study PRJNA449069) | gut metagenome | isolation source: stool from male and female vole | host: Microtus ochrogaster | place: USA:Florida | collected 2017
GAATATGGCAAGGCACTGTGGGCTTATACCGGCGAGGCTCTACGCGGGCTCCACAAGCAGTTTAATGCCGCCCTGTCGGAGTGCGTTCACCGTATGAACCAGATTGCCGGTCTGGCCAAGGAATGATTCAATTCCTCTGCCGCCGGTTGCTCAAACTGACCGGTTGGACGGTTAAGCTCGGAGTTCCCGACTTTCCGAAGACGATAATCTGCGTGGCACCCCACACCTCGAACTGGGATTTTATTCTCGGTGAGCTGGCAATCCGCTCGGTGGGGCGCTCGGCAGGTTTTCTGATGAAGAAAGCGTGGTTCTTCTGGCCCTTGGGCTATTTCTTCCGCTCAATCGGCGGCGTAGCCGTGGGCCATGAGCCGGGCCGTTCGCTGGTTGAGCAGCTTATTGACCGCTTCAACACTTCGCCGACCCTCCGCATCGCCATCACCCCCGAGGGNACCCGCTCCCGNCAGCCGAACTGGCACACCGGCTTTTTGCGCGTTGCCTANGCAACGGGCGTGCCCATCTGTCTTGCCGCCCTCGACTTTAAGACCAAAACCATAGTTATGGATACGGTTTTTGAGCCCACAGGCGACGTTGAGGCCGACATGCGCGCCGTGAAATCTTACTATGCCCCGTTTGAGGGTAAATATCCTGAAAAATTCACTATTGAATGATGCCTGCACCATTAACCATAGCTATCGTTCCGCTCAANATTGCCTGGGCTAACCGCGACGCCAACCTCAAGGCCGTTGAGGCGGCCATAGATAATCTGCGGCCCGGAGTTGACGTTGTTGTGTTGCCCGAACTCTTTTCAACCGGCTTCATAGTCGACATGGACGTTCTGGAGCGCCTTGCCGAGCCCGACAATGGCCCGACGCTTGCGCGTCTGAGCGAGCTTGCCGCCAAAAAGCGCATAGCGATTGCCGGCAGTTTGCTGGCCCGCAACGAGGCTGCGACCGAGTTCTATAACCGCGGCTTTTTCATTGAACCCACGGGCGATACGGCGTTTGTTAACAAGCGCCATCTGTTCCACGTATCCCCCGAGGCGCAGATTCTTACCGGCGGAAAGTCGACCTATCCGGTTGTACGCTTCCGCGGCTGGAACATAGCTTTGGGCGTGTGCTACGACTTGCGCTTCCCCGTTTGGTGCAGAAACACCATGAACCATGGCCGCTACGCTTACGACATTTTCCTACTCCCCGCCAATTGGCCGCAGTCGCGGGCAGTTGCGCTCGAAGCCCTGTCGCAGGCCCGCGCAATTGAAAACCAGGCATATATGGTTGTTGCTAACCGCAGTGGCTCCGACGAGTATGGCGACTACGACGGGCTGACCTTTGCATGGGATTATATCGGCACTCGCCTCTGCACTGCAGATGCCTCCGAAACCATTTATTTCACCACCGACCCCGAAGGCCTGGCCAAGCTCCGCGAGTATATGCCCGCCGGCCTCGATTCCGACGAATTTTCAATAAAATATTAACTGACGCCGATGAACGTTAAACTCCTTGCCGCCGCTTTTGCCGCCGTAGCTCTTGCCGCTTGTTCCAATCCCGAACCGAATCCTCCGATTGCAGAGGTAACAGTGCCCGGCGAAGGCGAAACCCCGGTTTACAATCCGGAAGTTACTCCCGATTTTACCTATACCGTAGCCCCATACGCCGGCGAGCGTGCATCCGACGCCGAATCATATCCCGAAGGCAACCCTGATTTGAATCCTGAGCTGAATGATTGGAACAATATCGTCCGCGTTGAGTACAAAGGCGCGGAGGCAACGGTCAGCGGTGCTGCAGAGGCCGGAGTGTCGGCAGAAGTCACGGAAGCACACGTAACCCTGAAGCTCGGCGACGTCAAGTCGGTGCGCATCGTTGCGAGCGGCAGCTCCGATTGCGGCTCTTTGCGACTGACCGGAAACTATAAGCATCTGCTGGAGCTGAATAACCTGACGCTCACCGCAGTTGACCGCCCGGCAATCAACGACCAGATTAAAAAGCGAATGTTTTTGGTGGTCAGAGGCGAAAATAAACTCGTTGACGGCGCCAATTATCTGACCAGCAGCGAGCAACGCAAGGGCTGCCTGTTTGCCGAAGACCACATTGTTCTTTGCGGCGACGGCGTCCTTCAAATCGAGGGCCGCTATCGCCACGGACTTGTGACCGACGGCTATCTGTTTGTAAATCCCGGCGTTACGCTGGCCGTTACCAATGCGGCCAAAAACGCAATCCACGTCAAGGGCTCGGGAGTAAACAACGACTTCCGCGGCATTGAGATTATAGGCGGCTACGTTTATGCCCACACCTCCGCACCTGCAGGCAAAGCCATGAAAAGCGATGCAAACATAGCCATTCGCGGCGGCAAACTGGCTCTCTATGCCTCCGGAGCGCCGGCGGTTGACACCGACGGCACCTTAAGCTCGGCGGCGTGCATTAAGTCAGATATGAACGTTAACATCAGTGGCGGCTCCCTCTCGCTGATTTCGCCCGCCAATGGCGGCAAGGGTATTACTTCCGACGGCATCATGACCATCAACGGCTCGCTGCTGAAAATCGCCCTCAGCGGCAAAGCCGAGGCGGGCGACATGGATTCGTCGGTGCCCAAGGGGCTGAATGTCCATGGCTCGCTGCTCGTTTCGGCCGGCGGAGTAAGCATCAGTGCCATCGGCGCCGGCTCCACGGCAATTGGCTGCGACGGAGCGATGGAGATGACTAACGGCGTAGTCTACGCATTTGCAACCAACAACGGCCTGAAGGCGGCCGAAGCTGCAGTCAGCGGTGGCACATTGCTCTGCGGCGGCGCTAAAAACTCGTCGTGCAGCGGATGCCGGATGCAGCTGCTGAATAACGTCAGCGCATCAACCGTAACCGAGATTTTCGACGGAAAGCAACTCAAAGGCTCATTCCAATGGCCAGCCACAATGACTGAGGCAAGTCTGATTTACAGACTGTAAGAAAGCGTTACGCGGAAATTGCGGCCCGGCATCGGGTAGTTAAGAATAACGGCATATTGGTGATCGAGCAGGTTGTTGACCTCAACTTGCACGCGCCAGCTGCGCCAGTCGGCCGACAGGCTCAGGTCTGACGTTGACCACGGGCGCATGAGGTTGCGGGCGATATTCTCCTGCTGGTTCCAGCGCCGGCCAACGTAGAGGTAGCTGTAGTTGAGCTGCAGCGTTCGCCAGCGCACCATAGCCGTTGCCGATGCCGAATGGCGCGGAGTGTAGGGAATCTGATTGCGGTAATAGCTGTCGTCGCTGTCGGTAATGTCGATTGCCTTCTGGAAAGTGTATTGTCCGCGCAGACCGAGTTGCCAGTCAGAGTGCGGGGCCACTATCAGCCGCGCGCCGGCTTCAAAGCCGCGAATGTCTACTTCGCCGAGGTTCAACATTGTCCAGCGGAACTGCTGCCCCTTGGGGTAGGCTATGATTTTGTCGCTCACACGGTTATAGAAGCCGTCGATGCTCAGGCGAACGAGTTCAAGCAGCTGACCGGGCCGCTTGCGCTCATAAACCGCACCCAGGTCGATTTGCCCCACGCGCTCGGGGCGCAGGGAGACGTTGCCCGCGTCGGTGTAATACAGGTCGTTGAACGTTGGCATACGGAAACTCCGTTTGCCCATGGCCCGCAGCTGAAAATCGCCTATGGGTTGCCAGCTCAGGTTGAGCGACGGCGTCAGGGCGCTGATCGACGACTTGCGCGAGCGGACAACGTCGTTGACCCACGTTGCTAAACCTGATGCTTGAATAACAACTGTCGATAGCTGCAATTCCGTGCCCGCAGCGAGCATGTTGGTCCACCTCACCGGCGTTTTGAATCCGGTCAAGTCGGCCGTCATTTGGTTGAGCTGCAGGTCGTAGCTGAGATTTACCGCCCAATTCTCGCGAATATTATACTGTCCCGCCGCCGAGAGGTAGCCTTCGTGCTGGCGGTAATGGTGGGCGGTAGTTATGGTACGGGTATCGTTATTCTTATAAAATGTGTTATAGTAGGCGTATTTTGCGTTGCAAAGCAACTGCCAGCGCCCCCACGACCCTCGATAGCTCCCCTGGGCAAACGAGTTGCTGTCGCGCAGGCGCTCGCCGCGGCGCCAGACGTTGGCAACTATCGCCCCGGGCACACCGCGGTCCGAATAATAGCTGTAGGCCTTGGCGCTCCACGACCCGGAGGGTAGGGTGCCGAACAGGTTTGCCTCGATGCGCGTGGCCAGTATGTCGCCGTTTTGGCGCACGGCGGTCGTGTCGTAGGCCAACGCTCCGGAGGGGGTGTACTCCCTGAGGCGGAACTTATATCGCCCCGAGGCNTTGAGTGCATTCAGGCTCACCGANGCGTTTACGCGCTCCGAAAGCCGCGANTCAACCANAACGCCGCCGNCAACGTAGTCAAACGACCCGCCCGACAGATGCGCCTTGAGGCGCCATGGGCGCTCACCGGCTTTAAACAGCGGCCGACGTGATTTCATTGCTACTTGCGCTGCGGCACCAAATTCGCGCGCCGGCTGCAGCAACCGTGGCTGACGGCCGGTGGTCAGCGATATTTCGTCGATATTTTCCAGGCCGAACTGCCCGAGGTCAATCTGGCCGTTCTGGGCGTTGCCCAAAACTACGCCGTCGTAGGATATGCCGACATGGCTCGCGCCCATGGAACGCACGTTAACGGTCTTTATGCCGCCGACTCCGCCATAGTCCTTAACCTCAACGCCGCCGAAATAGCGGATAGCGTCGGCTACCGAATGGGAGCTGAGCCGCTGCAGCTCTTCGCCCGACAGCACCTGCTGCGGTTGCGCCACAGGCCGCTGCCCGATGACTTCNACGGTCCGCAGCGTGTCGCCCGCAATCGGAGCGACCGACAAAACGCTCATTATATATAGCCCGGCGCCTAACATCTTTGCAAAGTTACGAAACTTTTGCCGGAAACAAAAAAATCGCGTAAATTTGCGGCCATGAATTACGAGGAAACTACCCAGTGGCTGTTCAGCCAAACGGCNATGTTCTCGCGCGACGGCGCCGAGGCCTATAAGCCGGGTCTGGAAACTATCGAAACCATTTGCCGGCTGTTTGGAAACCCTCAACTGAGCTATCCGACCGTGCATGTTGGGGGCACAAACGGCAAGGGCTCCACGGCGTCGACCATTGCCGCCGTGCTCCAGGCTGCCGGCTACCGGGTGGGGCTATATACGTCGCCCCATATCGTTGACTTCCGCGAGCGTATGCGGGTCAACGGNCNAATGATTCCCGAAGCCGAGGTCGTTGGGTTCGTAGAGCGCTGGCAGCAGCTCGCTTCGCCGCTGCAACCATCTTTCTTCGAGCTCACTACGGCTATGGCTTTCAGCTGGTTTGCCGCTGAAAAAGTTGACATTGCAGTTATNGAGGTGGGCCTTGGCGGNCGCCTTGATTCNACGAATATAATCACTCCGCTGGTGAGCGTCGTGACCAACATATCGGCCGANCACACCGGCTTGCTCGGCTCCACGTTGGCGGAAATTGCCGCCGAAAAAGCAGGGATTTTCAAGCCCGGGGTGCCCGCCATTGTAGGCTATGCCCCCGAGGCGGAAGTGCGAGCTGTTTTCGAGCAACGAGCCCGCGAAGTCGGCGCTCCGCTGGAGTTTGTGGAGCCGATAAAGGCCATTGCCCTCCCCGACGGTACCTGGTATTACCCCGACGGCGAGATTCACGGCTCGCTGCGAGGAGCTTTTCAGCCGCAGAATGCCGCAACCGCGTTGGCGGCGCTGCGCCATTTGCCTCCGGTTTCAATCGAGGCGGTGCGCCGGGGCTTCGAGCGGGTAGGGGAGCTGACCGGCTTGCGCGGACGCCTGAGCGTTCTCGAAACCGAGCCGCAGCTGATAGTCTACGATACCGGCCACAACCCCGGGGCGTGGGTTTATCTTGCCGACGAACTCCGGCGAATGGATAAGCCGCTGGCGGTTATATGCGGGTTTGCCGCCGACAAAGATGTTGCCGCTATTCTCGACCTGCTGCCTGCCGAGGCCACTTATATCTTCACCGCGCCCGACACTCATCGGGCCCTCCCCGCAGCCGAACTCGCGGCCATGGCAGCCCGGCGCGGCTTGGCGGGTCGCATTGCCGCAAACGTTGCCGACGCTTTGGCCTTGGCGCGCACCCTGCCCGTAAAAAGCATATTCATAGGCGGTAGCAACTACCTTTTGGCGCCAATTCTGTAATCGCCCCTTGAACATAAGGAGGCTCTCGGTTGTTTAAAAGATAAAATAACTTAAAAAAACCGAGAAAAATGAAACAGAAAACTAAAAGCACCCTTTGGGCCGTTATCGGCGTTATTATTCTTATTGGTCTGTTGCTCCTTTGGTTGACCGAAGCTATGTCGGTTGGCGATGACGATGTGAGCGCTCCTCTTACTTTTATTCAAACCCTTGGAAATGTCGTTTATATTGCGTAAATTTGCGCAATAATTAACCCCATAACCAAATTAAATGGATACTAACGAACAACTCCTTAAAGACGTACGCGCCAAGGCCAACGAATGGCTTGGCGACGGATATGACGACGCCACCCGCGCCGAAGTCAAGCGTATGCTCGACGACCCCGATCCCACCCAGTTGATTGAAAGCTTCTATCGCGACCTCGAATTCGGCACCGGCGGTCTGCGCGGCATTATGGGCGCAGGCACTAACCGCATGAACCGCTACACCGTAGGCGCAGCAACCCAGGGCCTGGCAAACTACCTGAACGAAACGTTCAAGGACCTGCCCGAAATCAGCGTTGCCGTGGGTCATGACGTGCGCAACAACTCGCGCGAATTTGCCGAAATCGTTGCCGACGTTTTTTCGGCTAACGGCATTACGGTTTATCTTTTCGACGGCTTCCGTCCCACTCCCGAACTCTCGTTNGCCATCCGCGAACTCGGCTGCCAGAGCGGCGTAAACATNACCGCCAGCCATAACCCCAAGGAATATAACGGCTATAAGGCCTATTGGAGCGACGGCGCCCAGATTATCGCNCCCCACGATGTGAACATCGTTAACCGCGTGGCATCCATTACCCCCAAAGACATTAAGTTCGGTGGCGACAAGAGCCGCATCCACATCATCGGCGAAGANATCGACCGCAAGTTCCTCGACGCCATAAAGGGNCTGCAGCTCAGCNCCGACATTGTTNAGANACATGCCGACCTGAAAATCGTTTACACCCCGATTCACGGTACCGGTGTGAAGCTCGTGCCCGAAAGCCTCAAGAACTACGGTTTCAACAATATTATCCACGTTCCCGAACAGGATATTCCTTCCGGCGATTTCCCCACCGTTGATTCTCCCAACCCCGAAAACGCTCCCGCTATGGCAATGGCTATTGCCAAGGCTAAGGAAACNCAGGCCGACATCGTTATGGCCTCTGACCCCGACGCCGACCGCATCGGTTGCGTAATGCGCAACAACAAGGGCGAATACGTGTTGATCAACGGTAACCAGATCGTTATGATTCTTCTCAACTATATCATTACCCGCAACCGCGAACTNGGTTTGATTAAGGGTAACGAATATATTGTCAAGACCATCGTTACGACCGAAATCATTAAAAACATCGCCAAGAACGCCGGCATCAAGATGTTTGACTGCTACACCGGCTTCAAGTGGATTGCCGCCGTTATCCGCGACAACGAAGAATCGATGCGCTATCTTGGCGGCGGCGAAGAAAGCTATGGCTTCCTGGCCGAAACTTTCTNCCGCGACAAAGACTCTGTCAGCGCTATNTGCNTGATGGCCGAGGCTTGCGCCTGGGCCNAGGAANAGGGCATGGACTTCNGTCAGATGCTCGCCGAAATCTATCTGCAGAACGGTTTCTCGCGCGAAGAAGGCATTTCAGTCGTTCGCCCCGGCAAGACCGGCGCCGAAGAAATCCAGCAGATGATGAAGGATTTCCGCGCCAACCCGCCCAAGAGCCTCGGCGGCAGCGAAGTAGTTATGATTAAAGACTACGCTGACCTGAACGTGCGCACCCTGGCCGACGGCAAGGTCGAAAAGATGGATATGCCCACCACCTCTAACGTGCTGCAGTTCTTCACTGCCGACGGCTCGAAGGTTTCGATCCGTCCTTCAGGCACCGAACCGAAAATCAAATTCTACATCGAGGCTCAGCACCCGATGACCACCACTGCCGACTACGACAGCGCCGAAGCCGCCGCCAAGGCCAAAATCGCCGCCATCAAGTCCGACCTCGGCATCTAATCCCCCGCAAACTTTATACCCCACAAACAGGGAGGTTGCACCCATCGGCGCAACCTCCCTAAATTATGTTCTCTTAAGTTGTTAACTTTTGAAATATTCGTTCTATTCGATATTATTATTTAATCAAACGCTCAAAAACAGCGTCTTCGGTTGTCAATATCCGCTCTGATAATGTCTTAATTTTAAAAGTTGGCGATTTATAATGATAGGGAAGTTTATAAGTATCAGAACCTTTTAATGACAAGGTGCATTTTGTTTCGTCGTAGCTCCATGTTCCGTTGTAGTCATAATTGCTGTCGCGGAAGAAGCACTTCCCATCTTCATAGATATTCAGGTAATTAATGTCCTTTGTCCCATACATGTAATCGTAATCGCCGGGGAGCAGGGATTTATCTATCTGGCCAACTAAGCCCATGGCATATCTTTCCCAGGTAGAAGTAAAGTTTCCGTACTGAACAGATGACCACTCTGCCGTAAGAGTTGATTCTGTAAGGGCTTTGACCGTATAGGTGTGATTGCCGCTGGATTTCATAAGCAGAACTAATACTTTACTTTCTTGATCATACACCCATGTTCCTGAGTCGTCGCGAGTTGAAGTACCTGTTGCAAATGTTTGGCATGTACCATCAGGATACAAAGCAAAGCTTGGCGTAATATTGCCTCCTGCCTTGAAAAATGCTGTAATCAAAGATGTGTTACTTCCGGATACAATCGGGCTTGTATTGTCAGACGGGATACCGGGTTCATCTTTTTCGTTCTCTTTACAAGAAACGCTTACTAAAGTTAGTGCTGTGAAAAATAACAGCAGCATGCGGTTAATGGTTTTTCCCATTTTTTTTGTTTGGTGTCGCATCCATTCCCGAATTGACAATTAAGTAATTAAACGAAGAAAGCGTGGAATGATTTCTTGTTTATTCCTAAGGAGGCATCGCCAAACGCCTAACACGAGATAAACAATCCACTCCCACGCCAAATCGTATATCGGATCCCACATGGGGAGTAGATATGCGACAAGCATGAGCGTCTTGGACTGCTGTTATCCTTCGTTTTTTTGAAATTTTCGATTAATATAGTAGGTTAAACCAAAAAATGCCTTTATAGATATATCTACATAGTTATCAATGCGTTACAAAATTAGGATTANTTATNTNATTTGNANTATCATTTAATNAATATTTTATCGGATTATTGCTAAGGATTTTTTGAATAAAGGGGTATGGCAATATCGCGTTAGTAGAATCTGGATTTGGAGAATAGAAGAATAATTTGTAACTTTGTCACCGCGGTAATAATTACCGTGGTAATAAAGTTATGAAATTCTATAATCGAGTTAAGGAAATAGAGGAACTCCGACGTATTCATGAGAGAGCATTTAGCAATCATTCGAGAATGACTGTAATTACCGGNCGCAGGCGNATAGGNAAGACATCGCTTGCTTTGCGTGCTACGCAAGGAGAATATCCAACGGTATATTTGTTTGTCAGCAGAAAAAACGAGGCTGCTTTATGTGAAGAGTTTGCCGGGCTTATATCATCAGAGCTGAATTGTTATGTGCCTTCTGAAATCAGGTCATTCAAGTCATTATTTAAGATGTTGATGGAACTCGCCAAAGTTCGCAAGTTTAACCTGATTATTGATGAGTNTCAGGAGTTTTTCAATATCAATTCTTCGGTTTTTAGTGATATGCAAAATATTTGGGATACATATCGTAATGACACCCGGATGAATCTTTTGTTGATGGGTTCGGTGTATTCCATGATGCACAAAATTTTCGAGAGTTATCATGAGCCTCTCTTTGGTCGCGCAGACGCAATCATCCGCCTTTCGGGGTTAGGCACAGAGACCATGAAGGAGATTATCTATGACTATCGTCCAAACTATACAAATGATGAGTTGCTGGCTTTTTTTACAATAACAGGTGGCGTTCCCAAATATATAGAGNNGCTTTGTGATAACAGCGATTTATCAACATAGGGGATGTTTGACTCTGTAGTACGCGAGAATTCTCCCTTCGTTAATGAAGGCCGCAACCTTCTTATAGAAGAATTTGGGAAAGATTACGGATTGTATTTCTCTGTTTTGAGCTGCATAGCAACGGGAATAAACACTCAAGGGGCGATAGAAAGCGCTTTGGGAGGTGTGACGGTGGCCGGACATCTTAAAAGACTGATAGAGGATTATTCTTTAATAAAGCGGGTGCGTCCTATAATGGCGAAGCCACGCTCCCAAAGTGTCCAATACGAAATCACGGATAACTTTCTGCGTTTCTGGTTTAACTATTTTGACAGAAATCAGACACTCGTTGAGCTTAATAATTTTGACTATCTCCGCAAGATTATTGTAGACGATTATCCTACCTTTTCAGGACTTGCACTTGAGAAATGGTTTAGGCTGAAGATGACTGAAAGTCATCAGTATATTGACATCGGTTCTTGGTGGGAGCGTAAGAAAGGCAAAGATGCTAACGAAGTAGATATTGTAGCTATTTCCATAGACGATAGTACAGCAGTGGTTGCCGAAGTAAAACGACAGCAGCGCAACTACGACCA
>WFLX010378082.1_pt1 | contig 10728 bp, 10 predicted proteins | sample 4967041 | NCBI WGS metagenome assembly WFLX01 (sample SAMN12857096, study PRJNA449069) | gut metagenome | isolation source: stool from male and female vole | host: Microtus ochrogaster | place: USA:Florida | collected 2017
CGTCTTCCTCGTCCGCAAGGGAAACCCGAAGGGGATCAAGGATTGGGGCGATCTTGTCCGGGAGGACGTGCAGGTGATCACGCCCAATCCGAAGACCTCGGGCGGCGCTCGCTGGAACTTCCTCGCTGCCTGGGCCTGGGCCCGCGCTGCCAATAACGGCGACGACACAAAGGCGCAGGAATACGTGACGCAACTCTTCAAGCACGTTCCGGTTCTCGACACCGGCGCGCGCGGTGCGACGACCACCTTCGTTCAGCGCGGGTTGGGAGACGTGTTGCTCGCCTGGGAAAACGAAGCCTATCTGTCGCTGGAAGAGCTCGGCCCGGACAATTTTGACATAGTAACCCCGTCTATTTCGATCAAGGCGGAACCACCCGTGGCGCTCGTCGATGGCAATGTCGATCGCAAGGGCACGCGTAAGGTGGCGGAAGCCTATCTCGACTATCTCTACAGCGATGCCGGCCAGAAGATCGCGGCCAAGCACTATTACCGGCCGTTCAAGCCGGAAGCGGCAGACGCTGAGGACACGGCCCGCTTCAAGGAATTGAAGCTAGTCACGATCAACGACTTCGGCGGCTGGAAGGAAGCTCAACCGAAATTCTTCGGCGATGGCGGAATTTTCGACCAGATTTACAGACCGGGGCAATGATAGCCATGGCCGCTCGCACTAGCACGCGGTGGCGATTTCGGCAGCCGAGCGTCATTCCGGGATTCGGATTGGCGCTCGGCGTCACGCTGGCATGGCTCACCATCATCGTTCTCGTCCCCCTCTCCGGACTGCTTTGGCGGTCCAGCAGCCTTGGCTGGTCGAAATTCGCGGAACTGGCGCTTGACGAGCGCACGGTCAATGCATTGACGATCAGCTTCGGCACCGCCTTCATAGCGGCGGTCGTCAATCTCGTTTTCGGCGTGCTCCTCGCCTGGGTTCTCGTGCGCTACCGTTTCCCCGGAAAACGCGTGATCGACGCCATGGTCGATCTACCCTTTGCGCTGCCGACGGCTGTCGCCGGCATCGCCCTGACAACTCTTTACGCGCCGAACGGCTGGATCGGTTCGCTACTCGCCCCACTTGGTATCAAGGTCGCCTTCACGCCCGCCGGCATAGTGGTGGCACTGATCTTCGTCGGCTTGCCCTTCGTCGTGCGCACAGTGCAGCCCATCATGGAAGAGATAGACAAGGAAGTCGAAGAAGCGGCTGCTACCCTGGGCGCCACGCGCTTCCAGACGATCAGCCGGGTCTTGCTGCCCGGTCTGCTGCCCGCCGGCCTGACAGGCTTCGCGCTCGCCTTTGCCCGCGGCGTCGGCGAATATGGATCAGTAATCTTCATCGCCGGCAATCTCCCCTACGTTTCCGAAATAGCACCGCTTCTGATCGTCATCCGGCTTGAAGAATTCAACTATCCGGCGGCAACCGCGATTGCAGGGGTGATGCTCCTGCTGTCCTTCCTCATGCTGTTGGTCATCAACGTGATCCAGGCGTGGAGCAGACGGAGATACGGTTATGGCGCATGACGCTTCCAGTACGCTGGTGACGACGGCCACCTCGGAGACACGGCTTTCGCGTGGGATCCTGACCGCAGTCGCGCTCGGATTCGTCCTGCTCTTCCTGCTCCTGCCGCTCGCTACGGTGTTCATCGAGGCCTTCCGCAAGGGACCGGCGGAGTTCTTTGCCGCGCTTCGCGATCCGGAAACTTTTTCCGCAATCCGCCTGACGCTCCTGGTTGCGGGCATCGCCGTGCCGCTCAATCTCGTCTTCGGGGTGGCAGCCGCCTGGGCGATCGCGAAATTCGAATTCAAGGGCAAGGCGTTCCTGACGACGTTGATCGACCTGCCATTCTCGGTTTCGCCCGTGATTTCCGGCCTCGTCTTCGTGCTGCTCTTCAGCTCACAGAGCATGCTCGGCCCAATCCTGCAAAGCTACGACATCCAGATTCTCTTCGCCGTGCCGGGCCTTGTGCTCGCCACCGTCTTCGTGACTTTCCCCTTCGTCGCCCGAGAATTGATCCCGCTGATGCAGGAACAGGGGACGGCGGATGAGGAGGCGGCGCTCTCGCTCGGTGCCACCGGCTGGCAGACCTTCTGGCATGTCACGCTTCCCAACATAAAATGGGGACTGCTCTATGGCGTGCTTCTTTGCAATGCCCGCGCCATGGGCGAGTTCGGCGCGGTTTCGGTCGTCTCGGGTCATATACGCGGGCAGACCAACACGATGCCGTTGCAGGTCGAAATCCTCTATAATGAATACAATTTCGTAGCCGCCTTCGCGGTGGCGGCGCTGCTTGCGCTCCTTGCGCTGGTGACGCTCGTTTTGAAAACGGCTCTTGAACTCCGCTACAGCGACGAGATCGCTGCAAGCCGCAGGCATTGAAAGGTCCAGACCTCCATGGAAGTCCGCGTCCAAAACATTCGCAAGGAATTCGCCCGCTTTCCCGCGCTCGATAACGTGTCCCTCGACATCCGTTCCGGCGAATTGATAGCCCTGCTCGGTCCCTCAGGCTCCGGAAAGACCACACTGCTCAGGCTGGTCGCCGGGCTCGAAAGCCCGACGGGAGGCACGATATTCTTCGGTGATGACGACGCTTCGAAAAAGACCGTGCAGGAGCGGAACATCGGCTTCGTCTTCCAGCATTACGCACTTTTCCGGCACATGACAGTGCTCGACAACGTCGCTTTCGGGCTGAAGGTCCGCACGGCCAAACGGCGTCCCCCGGCCGCTGAAATCCGCCGCAGGGCGCTCGATCTGCTCGATCTCGTGCAGCTTTCCGGCTTGGAGAAACGCTATCCGGCCCAGCTCTCCGGCGGTCAGCGTCAGCGCGTGGCACTCGCCCGGGCCATGGCTGTCGAACCCAATGTTCTGCTTCTCGACGAGCCCTTCGGCGCTCTCGATGCGCAGGTGCGCAAGGAATTGCGGCGCTGGTTGCGGGAAATCCACGACCGCACCGGTCACACCACGATCTTCGTCACCCACGACCAGGAGGAAGCACTCGAGCTTGCCGACCGCGTCGTGGTGATGAGCAAGGGGACGATCGAGCAGGTCGGCTCGCCCGACGAGATCTATGACCATCCTGTCTCGCCTTTCGTCTATGGTTTCATCGGACAGTCCAATTGCCTCGATGTCACGCTTGCCAATGGCGAGATCTGGCTCGAGGACCGGCCGATCGGCCTGCGCGCCGCGAACGAACCGGACGGTCCAGCAACCCTCTATTTCCGGCCGCACGACGTCGAACTTATTGACGGCTGCGGCGGCTGCCTCGCCGGGCTGGTCACGGCCAGCCGACGCGTGGCAGGCACGCGGCATCTCGAACTCGAACTCGGACGCACGCATCCGCGGGTGGAGATCGAACTTCCGCCGGAACGCGCCGCCTTTGCCGACCACACGCGAATTGCCTTCCGGCCAACGCGATGGAAGCTGTTCCAAAAGGGGGAACGCCGGATAACGGCACGGGAAGAAGTGGTGGTGCCCGAGCTTGAAGCTACCGGCACCTGACGATGTGCCATTCGTCACGGGCGTGGCGCTTTTGCCCTCACCCGTGGCGCGTTCGTTCTCTGTTACAGACAACTGGATTGTGCAGGATTTCAATTCCGGTCGAAGAAATCCTGAGATAGAACTGTCCTATGTCTGTTATCGAAGAACTCATGGCCGCACTCGGCAATGCCGTGCTCACCGGCGACCGGATCACGGAGCGTTACCGCAGCGATGCGAGCCTGTCGGGGCGGACCCTTCCCCTGGCGGTCGTTCGCCCGGGAAGCGTCGACGAGGTCGCCGTGGCTCTCAAGATCTGCAACGCGCACGGCCAGTGCGTGGTGCCGCAGGGCGGGTTGACCGGGCTTGCCGGCGGCGCCAATCCGCGCGCCGGCGACATCGCCGTTTCGCTGGAGAGACTTTCCGGCATTGAAGAGGTCGACGCGACCGCTTCGAGCATGACGGTGCTCGCGGGAACGCCGCTCGAAGTCGCCCAGCGCGCGGCCGAAGACGCGGGCTTTCTGCTGCCGATCGATCTTGGTGCGCGGGGTAGCTGCCAGATCGGCGGCAACCTGGCCACGAATGCCGGCGGCATCCGGGTCATCCGCAATGGCGTGGCACGGGACAACGTGCTGGGGCTCGAAGCCGTGCTTGCCGACGGCACCGTCGTCTCGTCAATGAACAAGATGATCAAGAACAACACCGGCTACGATCTCCGGCAGTTGTTCATCGGTTCGGAAGGCACGCTCGGCATCATCACGCGCGCGGTGCTGCGCCTTCGTCCTTTGCCAACCGGCCGGCTGACGGCACTTTGCGCGCTCGACAGCTATTCGGAAGTCGTTACCCTGCTCAAGCGGGCACAGCAGGAGCTCCCCGGCCTCGGCGCCTATGAGGCGATGTGGGAGAGCTACTTCCGTTTCAATTCCGAGGCCGACGGGCTCAGGCTCTTCGAATCCTGCCCGGCTTTCGCAGTCATTGTGGAGCAGGATTTGCAAGGCCATGATGCGGAGAGCGAGCGGTTCGAAGCGTTTCTCGGGAGAGCCTTGGAGGACGGTGTGATCGGAGACGCGCTCGTCGCTCAATCGCAGAAGGAGGCACAAGCCTTCTGGCGAATTCGAGAGGGTCATGCGCTCGACCGGCTGCCCCTGCTCCTGAACTTCGATGTCAGCCTGGCGATCGGCGATATCGGCCGCTTCGCCGATGAATGCGGCCAGGCGCTTCGGGCAAAGTTCCCCGAAGCACATGTGTCCTTCTTCGGCCATGTCGGCGACAGCAACCTCCATATCGCCTTTTCCGATCCGGGCGCTACCGAAGAAACGATCCACGCAGTGGACGATATCGTTTACGCGCTGGTTGGGACCTATCGCGGATCGGTGTCTGCCGAACACGGGATCGGCTTGCTGAAGCGCGACTTTCTCCACTATTCCCGCAGCCCGGCGGAGCTCGAACTCATGCGGCGGATAAAGAGCGCTCTCGATCCCAACGGAATCCTCAACCCCGGCAAAGTTCTGGGCTCGGTTTAGTGTGGAAGCCGAGAGCTGCCCCCGCGAGCGGGCGAGAGAGGAGTACGAGGCTGCCGCGAGTCCCTTCGCCCCGCCTGCGGGGAGAAGGTCCCGGCAGGGGGATGAGGGGCTGCCGCGACCAGAGTCAAACCCACGAGGCCGGTGATTTCGGCAGCCGGCCCTCGGGATCAATGACATCCAAGCGCGGCTCTTTCGCACCGTTCCAACGCCAGAGCGCGACGCAGGTGCCGCCGGGAGACATAAAGGAGGGGTAGATCACCCCGTGATAATCACGCGCCAGAAGCGCGGTGCGCAACTGGTGCGTTTGCGGTACCGCGCCTTTGTCCAACATGTCGCGCCATTCGCAGCTATGGATCGTCTCATCCACGTCCAGGTCCGCGAGAACCTTGAAATCCGTCAGGTCTGCGAGAACTGCATCGCGCAATTCAAGCTGAACGATGAGCGCGGGATGCTGCACGAAACCCTGATTGTATTCCGCCCAGGCGGTCGAAAGTTCACGCGCGGCATAAAGAGCAGGTACCCCGACCGGATTCCAGCGGCCACCGAAACGGGCGGCACCTGCACCGGAAAGCGGCATATGCGCCCAGCGCGGTACGAAGGCACGCCAGAGCGTTAGCGCTTCCACCGGCGTCAGGCGTAGACGCCGGCGCGAACGGATTCGAGATAGGCGAGCACCTTGTCGGCCTTGCCCTCTCCGACGAGATCGAACGCCGTCTTGCCGGCCCAGCCGGGGATAGGCTGATGCTTGAACCAAATGACGGCGCGGCTCTCGTCGCCCGCCATTTCGGAAGCCATCGCCAGAATGCGCACCACCCTGCTTAAAGCACTATCGACCTTTCGGGCGCCGGATTTCGCCGTCAGCGTATTCCGGGCAACGCCGATCAGCTTTGCGAGTTCGGCAAGCGTGACGCCCAGCCGATCGGCGACAAGGCGAGCCGAAAGAAATGGGGAGTGATCGTCCCCGAAACGCGCAGCGGCTATCTGAAACTCAACGGCCATCATGAGAATGCGACCCTATATTGATCGGCTTCCTTTTCAAATAGGCTCAAATCTCCTTCAAATCAAGCGCAGACCGGCTCATCGCCTCCAGGAAGGATTCCTCCGCTCGAAGAAGGAGGACACGCCCTCCCGCGCTTCGTCCGTTTCCCAGACGTCGGCAAGCTGCTCTATGGTATCGGAGATGACGGCGTCGGTGATGGGTAGACCCAGTGACCGCGCAAGCCGCTTTGCCCGCCCGGCAGCACCCGGCGCCGCAACGAGATATGCCGTCACCGCGGCCTCGACCGCACCATCCAGCATGCTGTCGTCGACGATCGTCGTTACGAAGCCGGCGACCTTCGCTTCCTCCGCGCCGAATACCCTCGCCGACATGAACAGAGGGCGAGCCTTTGCCTCGCCTGTTCGTGCAATAACATAGGGGCTGATCGTCGCCGGGATCAGCCCAAGGCGCGTCTCTGTCAGACCGAATTGCGCGCCCGACGCGCAGATCACCGTATCGCAGACGCTGATCAGCCCGACGCCGCCGCCGAAGGCGTTGCCATGCACGCGCGCGATCAGCGGCTTCGGCAGGCCGTTCAGGGCCTTGAGCATCATCGCAAGCCGAGTCGCTTCGCTGATCCGCGTTGCCCGATCGGCTGAAAACTGCTCACGCATCCACTCGAGATCGGCACCGGCGCAGAAGCTCTTCCCTTCCGCGTCGAGAATGACGGCCCTGACCGATGCATCCGTTGCGAGCCGGCCCGCGACATCGGTCATTTCGGCGATCATGGCGGCGGAAAGCGCGTTGTGCTTATTCGGGCGGGCAAGCGTCACCCGGGCGACGCCCCGCTGATCGACGGCGAAGCGAATTGTTGCGAAAGTCATGCTGCGCTCCTCAAGGATCGTGCAAATGCACCCGCGCGATCGAGCTTTTCAAGGTCGAGCCCGGTGTTAAAACCCCGCGTTTCGAGAAACGCGCGGACCTCGAGTGAATCGACATTCCCGGCCGCGCCCGGTGCATAGGGACAGCCGCCGAGCCCGCCGGCGGAGGCGTCGAAAACCCTGAGGCCGTGTTCCAGTGCTACCCCGATATTCTCCAGCGCCCGGCCGGATGTATCGTGAAAATGACCGGCAAGTGCCTTGGCATCGACCTCGCGGCGTACCGTTGTCAGCATACGATCGACAGATTCGGGCGTGCCGCTTCCGATCGTATCTCCGAGACTGATCTCGTAGCAGCCTAGTTCGGCCAACAACCGTGTGACGCGGGCGACCGCTGCCGGCGCGATCGCGCCCTCATAGGGGCATTCGACCACGCAGCTCACATAGCCTCGCAGGGGAACGCCATGACGCCGGCTGGCTTCGGCGACCGGGCGAAAGCGCTCGATGCTCTCGGCGATCGAGCAGTTTATATTCTTCTCGGAGAAGCTCTCCGACGCGGAAGCGAAGACCGCTACTTCGTCCGCGCGCGCCGCAAGCGCCGCTTCGAAGCCGCGCATGTTCGGCGTCAAAGCCGCGTAGCGCGTGCCGGCGCGACGAAGAATGCCGGTCATGACGGCGGGTGCGTCGGCCATTTGCGGGACCCAGCGCGGGCTGACGAAACTCGTCACTTCGATGCGCCCGTAGCCGCAGTCGGAGAGCAGATCGACGAGCCTGATCTTGTCCTCCGTAGCCACGAGCCGCGGCTCGTTCTGCAGGCCGTCGCGCGGCGCCATCTCGACGATCGTGGCGCTCTCCCTTGCCGGCGGCGTCATTGCGCTGCCTCCTCCATAAGAGTGACAAGCACCATACCCTCGCTGACCTGAGCGCCTTCCGTGACATGAACATTCGCGATCGTGCCCTCGCGCGAAGCGGAGAGCGTCAACTCCATCTTCATCGCCTCCAACACGATGAGCGGTTGTCCCTTGCTGACGGTATCGCCGGCCCCGACCCTGACCAGCTTCACCAGCCCGGGCATCGGCGCAAGCAGCTCGTCTTCGGCAACCTCGCTGCTCTGCCCGCCAGCCAATCCGTCTGGCAGGTGGAACACCAGATTCCGCCCGTGGTGAAAGAGCGTCATGGACTCGCGATCTCGCGCAAACCGGATCAGGCGCTGTTTTCCGGCTACCTCCAGCCGGGCACCACCCTCGATGCGGTCGAGCACAAGGACGGGCAGTGTACTCCCGCCGGCGCGCACCGCGAACTGGTCACGNCNGCGCGAGGCCAGGNTAACCGTTGCGNGAACGTCCGCGTGGTCNATCGCCANCGTGCGGTGCNCATCACCCCAGATCTGCCAGGAACCGANTGAGGACNATGGATCGGTCGACATTTCCGGTTNGAGCGNTCNCGTCGANANGANTGCAGCCAAAGCCAACGCCTCATCGCCGGGCACAACCGGTGCGGTCAGCCGCTCGGTCTCCCGATCGATCAGTCCCGTATCCGGATGGCCGGAGCGGAACTCATGCTCTTCTGTCAGACGGATGAGAAAGTCGAGATTGGTGACCGTGCCGCCGATGCGGCACTCCTTGAGAGCATCCTGCAATTTTCCGAGCGCCGCCGAACGGTTCTGTCCATGCACGATCAGCTTGGCGATCAGCGGATCGTAGTAAGGCGTTATCGTATCCCCTTGCCGGACACCGGCATCGACCCGCGCGGTGTCCTCGGGAAAGCTCAAATGCGTCAGTCGCCCGGTTGCCGGCAGAAAGCCGCGGACCGGGTCCTCCGCATAAAAACGCGCCTCGAAAGCCCAGCCGTTGATGGAAATGTCGGCCTGCTTTTTTGGCAACGGCTCGCCCGCGGCAACGCGCAGCTGCCATTCCACGAGGTCGGTGCCGGTAATCGCCTCCGTAACCGGATGCTCCACCTGCAGGCGCGTGTTCATCTCCATGAAATAGAAATGGTCCGGCTCGAGCCCGTTCGTCACGTCGGCAATGAATTCCACCGTACCGGCACCAACATAGCCGATCGCCTGAGCGGCCCTGACCGCCGCATCGCCCATGGCGCGGCGGACTTCCGCGGTCATGCCCGGTGCCGGCGCCTCCTCTATTACTTTCTGGTGCCTGCGTTGCAGCGAACAATCGCGCTCGAAAAGGTGGACGATGTTGCCTTGGCGGTCGCCGAAGATCTGCATTTCGATGTGGCGCGGCTTCGTCAAATAACGCTCGAGAAGCACCGAACCATCGCCGAAGGCGGATGCGGCCTCCCTGCGTGCCGCCTCCAGCGCCGAGCCGAAATCGTCCTGCCGCTCCACGCGCCGCATGCCTTTACCGCCGCCGCCCGCCCGCGCCTTGATCAGCACCGGATAACCGATTTCCCGCGCCCTCTCGGCGAGAAAGGATGCGTCCTGTTCTTCGCCGTGATAGCCGGGTACGACCGGCACTCCGGCCCGTTCCATCAGCGCCTTGGCGGCGTCCTTCAGCCCCATGGCACGGATCGCGGCAGGCGGCGGCCCGACGAATACCATGCCTGCTTCTCCGACCGCTTCGGCGAAATCGGCGTTCTCCGAAAGGAATCCGTATCCCGGGTGAATGGCCTCGGCGCCCACGCTTCTTGCCGCCTGGACAATCGACCCGATCGCCAGATAGCTCTGGGCGGCGGGCGCCGCCCCGATCCGGATCGCCTCATCGGCGAGCGCCACATGCAGGGCGTCTCCGTCCGCGTCGGAGTAGACGGCGGCAGTACGAATCCCGAGGCGGCGCGCGGTGCGGATAATGCGGCAGGCGATCTCACCGCGGTTGGCAATCAGGAGCTTCGAAAACATGCGCTTCTCTTCCGATCTATTGCGCTGCGGTCACTTCGACTTCAATGAGCCAGGCGGAATCGAAGATGCCGGCAACCACGACCGTCATCGCCGGCGCAAGAGAACCGAGATAATCGTTGCGGATTTCACGGTTCGCGATGGCATGCTGCCGGTCGGCCAGATACGTGGTGACCTTGACGATATCGGTCTTCGACATGCCGGCGGCCTTGAGCTGTGCATCGACGTTCCGCCAGACCTGGCGCGCCTGCGCTTCGAAACCTTCCGGCACGACCTCGTCCGAGTTCACCGGAATCTGGCCGCTGATGAAAAGCACGCGCCGGAAATCCTCAATGCTCACTGCCTGCGAGTAACCGCCGCGCGGCTGCGGGGCGTTCAGGGCATTGATGTTGTCGCGTTTCAACACGGGGCCTCCCGTTACATCCTGAACAGTCCGAAGTGCGTGTCCTCGATTGGCGCGTTCAAAGCGGCCGAGAGAGAAAGCGCCAGCACGTCGCGGCTCTTGCGCGGATCGATCACGCCGTCGTCCCACAGCCTTGCCGACGCGTAGAGCGGATGGCTTTGGCGCTCGAAAAGATCGAGAACCGGTTGGCGAAAACGGGCTTCTTCCTCTTCGCTCCAAGGCAATCCCGAGCGCTTCAGGGCTTCACCGCGCACGGAGGAGAGAACGCCTGCCGCCTGCTCACCGCCCATCACCGAAATACGGCTGTTGGGCCAGGTCCAGAGAAAGCGCGGGGAGAAAGCACGCCCACACATCCCGTAATTGCCAGCCCCGAACGAACCGCCGACCAGCATCGTGATCTTAGGCACCTTCACCGTCGCGACTGCGGTGACGAGCTTGGCGCCATGCTTGGCAATTCCCTCCGTCTCATATTTGCGGCCCACCATGAAGCCGGTGATGTTCTGCAGAAAAACGAGCGGAATCCTGCGCTGCGCGCAAAGTTCGACAAAATGCGCCCCCTTGACTGCAGACTCCGAGAAAAGAACGCCATTATTGGCGACGATGCCGACGGGAATGCCGTGGACATGGG
>WFLX010032502.1_pt1 | contig 10726 bp, 5 predicted proteins | sample 4967041 | NCBI WGS metagenome assembly WFLX01 (sample SAMN12857096, study PRJNA449069) | gut metagenome | isolation source: stool from male and female vole | host: Microtus ochrogaster | place: USA:Florida | collected 2017
CCTTCCATCCATAAAAATGTTTCCCGCTTTCANCNTTATATCCATANTAANAATCATCGAAAGTCTTTAACAGGATCAGTCCTCCTGCATCTTTATTTCCGAATAATTGAAGGCAGTCGTTGGTTGCTTTTTCAAGATTTCTGAAGCATACTATGTTTCCATGATCCTTAATGGCGTTAAGGATTCGGTTAGTGCGTGAGTATGCTTGTAGCAATCCATGCATACGCAAGTTTTTATCTACCCAAAGAGTATTGAGGGTGGTGGCATCGAAACCTGTCAGGAACATATTTACTACTATCAGCAAATCTACTTCACGATTTTTCATGCGTAAAGATAAATCCTTGTAGTAGTTTTGGAATTTGTCGGCAGAGGTATCATAGCTTGTTCCAAACATTTCGTTATAATCCTTGATACACTTCTCAAGGAACTCGCGGCTGCTCTCATCAAGTCCCTCTGTATCTTCAGGGGTCTCATCCTCAATATTTACATTCGGTGAATAGCTATATATGGTGGCAATTTTCAGACGTTTATCTGGAGGAAGCTGTTCCATTTGTTTTTTAAGTTCTGTATAGTAGAGTTTAACAAAGGGAATAGATGCTACTGCAAATATCGAATTGAAACCTGTAAGCCTAACTTTCTGCTTATGTTCAGTAATGGCATTTCGGTTTTTGGCAGAAGCTACCTCCTTGACATTAGTAAGTCGGCTAAACGAATAACTACGAGCATCGCGACGTGTCTTTTGCGCAAAATGATCAAGAATATATTTAGATACAAGTGCTACTCGTTCCGGTGCCATCAATGCTCTTTCTCGGTCAATATTATTTATCATTTCATCAAGCACTTCATCCTCTTCTCGCATCGTACGGATGTAATCCACTTTGAATGGCAATACATTCTCATCGCGAATTGCATCTACTATAGTGTAAAGATGTAATTGATCGCCAAAAGCGCCCTCGGTTGTGGTAAACTCTACATTGCGGATTCCACCGGAATTCTCAGGAAATATTGGTGTTCCGGTAAATCCGAACATGTGATATTTCTTAAATTTCTTTACGATAGCTTTATGCATATCTCCAAACTGAGAGCGATGACACTCATCGAAAATCAGGACAACATGCTTTCCATAAATATCATGTTTGGGGTTACGGGCTATGAAATTGCTTAATTTCTGAATTGTTGTGATGATTATCTTAGCATTACTTTTAGGGGCAAGTTGGTTGGCAAGTACTGCAGTAGATCCATTTGAGTTAGCTGCGCCTTTCTCAAAACGATCATACTCTTTCATGGTCTGATAGTCGAGGTCTTTACGATCGACAACAAAAAGAACTTTGTCAATATTTGGCAACTGTGAAGCAAGACGAGCAGTCTTAAAAGAGGTAAGAGTTTTCCCTGATCCTGTAGTATGCCATATATATCCTCCCCCTTCACGTTTACCCCATGTTTTTGCATTCGTGCTGATATTGATTCTTCTGATGATTTCTTCGGTAGCAGCTATCTGATATGGACGCATCACGAGCAGAAGGTTTTCCGAAGTAAAAACACAATAGCGTGTGAGAATATTAAGAAGAGTATGTTTGGCAAGAAATGTCTGTGTGAAATCAACGAGGTCAAGTATTGGTTCATTGTCTTTCTTTGCCCAGTAAGAAGTGAACTCAAATGAGTTTGATGTCTGCTTTTTTCCCTTCCCTTTTCCTGCCTTTTGATTGCTCCGGGCAACCGCATTGCGCGTGGTGTTACTGTAATACTTGGTTAGTGTCCCGTTGCTTATAATAAATATCTGGATAAATTCAAAAAGTCCACATCCAGCCCAAAATGAATCACGTTGGTAACGATTGATTTGGTTGAATGCATCTTTGATACTAACACCTCTGCGTTTTAATTCTACATGAACTAATGGAAGCCCGTTGACAAGAATAGTTACATCATATCGGTTGTCAAAGGCACCTCCTTCAGGTACGTATTGATTTATAACCTGCAACGAGTTGTTGTGGATATTATCTTTGTCGATTAGGTATATATTGGCAGTTGAGCCATCAGGACGTATCCAAGACTTTNGGTGATCTTCCTGGATGGTACGAGTTTTTTCTACAANACCATGATTTGGATTNCCGAGGTGTTCATGANAGAACTGTTTCCNTTCATTGTCAGAGAATGTGNTATGGTTAAGACGTTCAATTTGTGTGCGAAGATTTGCGATTAACTCCGCTTCATTTTTAATAGGGAGATAATCGTAAGCTTGACGTGTAAGTTGCTTTATAAAGTCACCTTCCATTTCAGCCTCAGTCTGATATTGAGCGGCACTACGATAACCGGCCTCAAATTCGGCAANTACGGTCGATTCTGGANTCTCTGACACTAATTGGTATTGTTCTGCCATTATTAATTAGATAGCTTGTTTAAAAGTTAAAAGTTTATTTCTGTAATATTCATACTGCTCTTTGACAGCAGCAATTTCAGCGGGGAGGCCTTGCGTGAGGTCATTGACAATCGTCTCGAAACGGTCAAGAATTGAAGCTATTTTTACCTGATATTCTATAGGAGGTATTGGTAAAACAACCTTAGCAAAAAGATTTTTTGATACATTAAAGCGAGTCACACCATTAGCAGTTTTCTTTATCTGGTCTCGAATTGATTTAGAACGCAAAAGATGTTTAAGAAAATCGGGTACAAATATTGACTTGTCAATTAATCGAAATCCAAAACAGAAGCTGTTAAGATAAAGAGGTTCTTTGGGTTCATGTGTCACGACTGAAGACATTCCACATTCTTCCGATGTTTCTGACGATCCCGTAAAGATGGCATCTCCATACTGAAGCTTATTCTGTTTTTCATTAATGCCAATTTTAACATATTCATTTGGCGTTTGATTGAGCGCTATATTGGAGTATACATTCATATATGATATGAATCGAGCGTTTCCATCAATAAAGTCAGACTTTGATTTACCTGTCAAGCCCCCATAAAACATACCAATTTCGCCCATAGTTTTCCAATCAATTTTGTAACTTGCCCCCCCCCAGGTAGTTACGTTCTTAATCTCTTGCTCATCATCGGTCCCGTAGCCGCAGGCGGAGGGATTGAAGGTGAGCAAGAGATTACGATAATACTCGTATTGTTCTTTGCGCGCTTGCAGCTCCGCTTGCAGCTCCGCTGCGTGCGTGCTGAACGTGTCAAGAATTCTCACGATTTCCTCTTGCACTTCGAGCGGAGGAACTGCTATTGGAAATTGCTCAATTGCAGTTCTGGCCAATCTCGGAATACTTGCTGTGCGAACTCTTGACTTAAGAAAAATTTGGTTATTCAATAGCTGATAGTATACATATTTGCTTAATAATTTGTCAGAACAAATAATCGAATAGCAATCGTCTGCACCCCAATAAGGGATTGGACTATACCCAATATCTCCGGCAGCTCCAGCTCCTATCACATAGGTTGTATCTGCTGGGAAATTAGCCTTACTAAAATATCCTAACGGAGCAAGACTGTTTTGATATACTGGTATATTACCCTCGGTATCAAGATTACTTTTGATGACTCTAATTCCTCTTTTTATCTCTGCTATTTTCCCTAATACAGTAAATTCCACCCCATTCGGACATAGGCGATCAATTAAATCCGTAAGCTTGCTCATATCATTTCGGCTTCAAGTTCTCGGATTATGGTGTCGATCTCTGCTCGGAGTTTATTCTCATGCTCCACAATGCGGGCAATTCTCGCATTTAGTTCTTTGATGTCTGTTTGTGGTCGTGTATCCTCAGCTTCGACATAACTGCTTACTGATAGATTGTATCCGTTTTCGGCAATAGCAGTATTATCTAGTAATGCAGAAAAATGAGGTATGACTTTGCGATCAGCATACTCTTCAACTATCGCTTGAATATTTTCAGGTGAAAGTTTGTTTTTATTTCCTTCGTGAATAAAGAGATTAGAAGCATCAATGAAGAGGGTTTTATTCTCCTTTTTCGATTTTTTTAGAACTATGATACAAGTAGCTATAGTTACTCCAAAGAAAAGATTAGGGGGCAATTGGATGACAGTATCCACATAGTTATTGTCAATTAAATACTTACGAATCTTCTGCTCTTTACCACCACGATAGAGAACACCTGGAAATTCGACAATGGCAGCTGTCCCTTCAGTAGAAAGCCAATGAAGCATGTGCATCGTGAATGCGAGATCACTTTTACTTTTAGGAGCGAGTACACCGGCAGGTGCAAAACGAGGATCATTAATTAGGAGAGGATTATCATCACCTATCCATTTTGTAGAATATGGTGGGTTACTGACTATTGCATCGAATGGTTCATCATTCCAATGTGCTGGTTCGAGTAGAGTATCTCCATTCTGAATGTCGAAATGAGCATAGTTAATGTCATGGAGGAACATGTTAATTCGGCAAAGATTGAATGTTGTGATGTTCAGCTCCTGACCAAAGAAACCTTTTTTTACATTCTCTTTCCCAAGAACCTTTGCAAATTGGAGTAGCAAAGATCCTGATCCGCACGCTGGGTCATAAACTTTGTTTACATATTCTCGGTTATGGCTTACTATACGGGCAAGAAGTTCGCTCACTTCTTGAGGAGTGAAGAATTCTNCTCCACTCTTACNCNCATTAGNGGCNTNNATTGTCATCANGANCTCATACGCATCGCCAAAAATATCAATTTGATTGTCGGAATACTCCCCTTTGAGATCGATATTGCCAATGTTATTTAGAATATTGCAAAGTTGCTCATTCCTCTTAGTGACAGTCCCTCCCAATTTGTTGGAGTTGACATCAATATCCGCAAATAACCCCTTCAAATCATCTTCACTTTCGGTTCCGATTGCGGATGCTTCTATGGCCTTGAAAATATTGTCAAGGGTTACATTAAGGTCAGGGTCATTTTTAGCTCGGTCACGGACATTGCAGAATAGTTGAGATGGCAAGATAAAGAATCCCTTTTCAGCTACAATATCATCCTTTGCGCCGATAGCTTCTTCGTCAGAGAACGTTGCATAATCGAACTCGGAATCGCCAGCTTCTATCTGCATCTGATTGATGTAGTTGGTAATGTTCTCAGAAATAAAGCGATAGAANAGAATTCCNAGTACATAGCTNTTGAAATCCCANCCATCCACNGAATTNCGNAGATCTTCAGCNGTAGCCCATATTGCTTTGAAAAGTTCTTGTTTTTGTTGTGAANTCGTTGNNNTATAAAATAANTGTTCCTAAGTNTGTAATATATTTCAAATGAGTGTCATTACTCTTAATGACAAAGTTAGTAAAAATATAAGATATATCAAATGAATTTTAGAGTATTTTGATTCCTTATTGTAAAAAAGATGAAAAAACTCACAGAACTTGGATTTAGGCATAGTTCTGTGAGTTTTGGGTTAGCCAATCCAAAAAAGATTATTCTTCAATTATTTCACTTTCTGAAATATCGAAAGGCGTTGGCTCAGATATCTTTTCCTCACGTCCGCCAACTTGTTTCCCAGTAGCTTTTTCAATAAGGTCAAGCAATGAATTGAATCGATTTTCAAAGTAAGTATCGAAGTCATCTTCTCTAATTGCTTTTACATCAATCTGATGTGAGGCGAGGCTTTCATTTAGTTGTATAGGATCTGAATGATGATTGCGTTCCAAACTTGAAAGATATTGAGACGGGGCATAGCCACCAATAATTCTGTTTGTGCGGGCATAGATAGGAGTCTTATTAATGACAGAATTCCAACGCTCTCGGTCAATGCCTGTTTTTTCACAATAGCTGGCTGGGAATATGTGATGGATATCTGTTGCTTCCCCAACAAAAGAAGCGAAGTCCATGTCAGTACCACGTAGGAAGTCTTTGGCTCCAGCTTTCAAAATGAGAGCCATGACACCTTTATATGCTGCTGAATTACGAGTATAGAGTTGGCGTAAACGTGAAGCATGAAAATTAGATCGAATGACGGTATCTGGTTTTTCATTGCCATTTTTTACCCAATTTATCATTCCGATTACGTCGTTTACATATCTGCCTTCATTAGCACTTCCGTATAGTTCCCCGAATACACCACACCAGTACCATTCCTCGAGTTTTCTTCGATTACTTTGGGAGAACCAAAGATTTTTGTCTATTGCAAAGAGAACAGATAAAGGAATGNGCTGTGAGGTGTAAGGCAAATCTATTGCAGTATAAACACATTGTTCCGCGAGGAATTTAACCGCTTCGTTTAATCCGTCAAGTAATCGGTCTTTATATTGCTCATAGTCTTGAAATCTAAGTTTGAGAACATCTTTTTTCTTACAGCTTACGCCTTTTTGATCGGCAGTGTTTGCTTTGTTAAGATAGTTTGTCAGTAAGGTTATTGCAGTTAGAAAATCAGTACCTTCGAAAGACTTGATATTTTTGAAATTTAATACTTTGTGTTTCTTCAAATCATTCCATATATTATCCCAGTCTTTTCTCAATTCAAAGTTATCAGCAGCAAAAGTGGCTGTTACAAGCTCAAAGACTGTAAGGGATACGCCTCCTTGATTGACATTTTCAAATACCTGGCAAACTGCTTCCTTTGGAACATCATTCCCAATTTCAATTACAGGAATCTGATATTGTGACATTGGCTGAAGAACTGTGCCAAAAAAATTTTTCCAATATTCATTTGCTTCTTGAGAATATTGGTGATAGGCCATGTAATTCATACCCCATTGCATCATCTCCATAGTATTGAATACCAAGTTGAGAGGGAAGAGATGGTTGGCATATTCTTTTTCAGGAGAAGAAAGATCAAGTTTTATATCTCGCCCGATATTCTCTGTGATGATACGAGTAGCAGGTACTGATATTATTGCATCGATTCTATCTGTGAGCGTGTCAAGACAGGTGGGAATGTGCATATAATAGTACCTTTCGATAGGTTTTTTCTTAGAATCTGTAGTTACTACTGCCTTTTTTGAATACATTGATCTGTAGATAGATGTATTCCGTTGTTGTCCATCAAGAACAAGTGTTTCCGGTTTAACTGATTCTTTGTTTTTATCAACTCCTTCAAATAGACGGGTTTTGAAATGGAGATTATCACCACCCGTTTTTAGGAACATAGCGGCTCCTATAGGATATCCATTGCTGATACTTGCGATCAAGGCGCGTATTCGATTATCTTCCCATACCCATCCACGCTGAAAATCTGGAAGTTGAATCCTTCCTTCATCAATTGAACGAAGGATATCGGCTATAGCTTGATTATTAGATTTAATCATAGAAATTTCTATAATGAGGGTTTGCTAAGTGATCTTATATGACAAAATTACTAAAAAATTATTGAGATTTCAAATAATAATAGAAGAAAAATCTGTAATATAGTCAATGGTCCTGGACAAGGCGATAATAAAGTATTGTGAGATTCGGTTTCTTGGCGAAGTGCTTGGTCTGTGGGGAGAAGATTTGAAACTTAGGCACTCTAAATTATCTAATCAGGAATCACTATGTAAGGCAGTCTATAATTGGGGAGATTTCTGGGAATAATGACTTTCCCTAATTCAAAATTCTTTCGCTCTTTTGTTGGGAGGGTGTTATTAGAGGGATTATAGTTATTAGAGGGGTCTTGTTGGGGATAGTTATTAGAGGGATAGGAGGCAGGGCGTTGAGGTGGAGGGTGAGCTGAAGGTCGGGGACAAAAAGGTGATTGGGCGCGGAGGATGCTTTGCTGGTGGGGTTAGCTCCTGATGATAAAACTGATGACGGATTAAGAAGAATTTCATTTGATATTCTCTGGGATTTTTTTAATCTGCATGTAATAGTTATTGATATAATTGAGAAGGAGAATATACCTGAGATGCAGCCGACGTTGGAAGCTCGGAAAAATTTGATGAAAAGGGAAATGCCTATTGGAGTTCCCGCGAACTGAGTGATGCGATGGGGTATTCTGCCTATTGGAAATTCAGTCGTGTTATCGACAGGCTATACATGTGGCTGTGGCAAAAGGGATGGAAATAGACGATCATTTCAACCGGTCGGTTGAAATGGCCTAAGTTTATTTTGTTGGAGTATAAGATGATATGAAGTTGAGGGGATGAACTATTCGAGTTTTTCGAATAGTTGGGCGGGGGATTTTTTATATAAAGTTGAGGTATTGTTGGATTTATTTGCTAATTTTGTGATTGGTAATGGGGCTTGGCTTTTGAAAGGGGGTATATTAGGGAATATATCAGAAAATCTTATAAGTTATGTCGAAGGCGCAGTTGAAGAAGTATATACAGGGGTTGGATAGGGAGCATTTGGAGGAGTTTGTATTAGATATTTATTCGGATGTGAAGGCGGCTAAGGAGTATCTTGATTTNTTCCTTAATCCAGACGTAAACAAGGTGGTGGAGAAAACTCAACGGGCGATCTATTCAAAGGTATATCGTCNGAGTGGGGAACNTNTTNCGCGGCTTAAGTTCAGTAAGATCAATGATATTATGAAGGATTTCACCAATAAGGTGCGAGATCCTTATATTGTGGCAGATATGATGGTGTATCTGCTGACGCTGCTATGTGAATTTGGCTTGAGGCATAGTCATGGCGAGGCTTTTGTAAGGTCGCTGGTAGCTAATTTCGGAAGGTTTTCGAAATGGTTGGTAAGTAGCGGTCTGGAGAATGAGTATAAGGAGAAAATGAACTCGATGATAGCAAAAACCCATAAGATTGGCTGGGGATGCACTGATTGGGTTTATGCTACCATCGATCCTTGCTTCGAGTGAATCGGCATTACTTTCCCTGAATAGGTGGAGTGCATGCCGACGAGGGTTAGGGAGTTGGGAGTGTCAGATGGCTGGGCGGCAGTTGAAACCGATTGGATTGCGGTGAGGAACCGGAATGAATATCGGCATAGGGATGTCGGATGGGTGAATTTCGGAGAGTGATGAAGTGTCTTTGAGTCCGGCGTTCATCACCCTGACCGCCATTGCCGGTAAGATTTCTGTCTGGATGAGATTCATGACGTGACGTGCATTCCCGAAGGTTTGGTCGCGATGGGAATAATCGTATGCTAAACGGTTGCGTAGGGCTTCCCTTGCTTCAGGAGAAAGGGTGAAATCGACTTTTTCAAGATATTTTATGGCTATTTCCATAAGTTGCTCTTCCGAAAAATCTTCAAACGTATATATATTCGAATCAGGTATACGGGATTTGAAACCGGGGTTAAGGTCGAATAGGCGTCGCATTCCATCGGGATATCCGGCAAGAATCAGCATCCAGTCATCTTTATTCGGATCGGCAAGGGCTGTCAATAATGCCTCAATCACGAACTTCCCCGGGTCTTTGGGGTCATGCTGTTGGAAAAGGGAATGAGCCTCATCGATGAAGAGGATGCCACCCTGAGCCTGTTCGATTGCTTCGAGAGTCTTTTCGGCTTCCGAACTATAATATTGCCCTATCAGTGTGGAGCGTTCCTTAATCACTACATGACCACTTGAGAGGATTCCAGCCCGCTTGAGCATTTGCCCCATAAGTTTAGCCACTGTGGTCTTGCCGGTGCCGGGAGAGCCAAGAAACATAGCATGGAGCGGAGTCGGAAACATCTCGAGTCCCCGCTTGGCGCGGATCATAGTGAAGCGCATCAAACTGTCGTAGACACGGATTCTCTCCTTCACCGATTGAAGGCCGGTGAGATCGTCGAGTTCAGCAAGGAGATTTGCATTATCGCAGTCATCAGCATCTCCGGAGCTATAGGAATCTTTGGAGCTATTAGAATCTTCGGAGCCATCAGAATCTCCGGAGCTATCAGCATCTTCGGAGGAATCGGGATCTTCTCGAGCCAAAAATGCTTCGAGGAGAGCGTCGTAGTCATCATCAGTGAGTGGCTTGTCGTCTTTATCTTTGTCATCGTCTTTATCAATGTCGGAGGAAGAATCGCGCTTGAGCTTTTCGTTATGGAGGCGGCAGATGGTTGCATAGTCGTAGTCGTCGACAGGTTGGATATCGTCTTTGTTCCAAACTCCTTTAATTTCCTGATCGGTATCGAAAGTGAATCCTGCTATAGGGAAGTCCATACAGAGTAGCTCCACATAATATATACCCTTAAAGTGAGAGGATGGATGAAATGGAATGTCTACATAGTAAGAGAAGTCGCCAAGGTATGCGTAGCGGGGCTCGATGAATGTTACCTCAACACGCTCAGAAGCAGGATAATACAGGCGCACCTCCACTTCGGGATGAACGTCGAGAGATATGCCCGGGATGCGGTCGGAAATTTCAAACCGGATCTTGTAGGTCTGCTCCTCATTGGATGTCGCATCGCAACAGCGCAGAAATCTGTGGTCGCTGACTGTTATGAGTTCTGCACAGTTGGGTTCATACCACTTTTCAGGCTTACCAAGGTGGTTGACACTGAAGATGTGGAAACATTTTTCCCCTATGTTGGCACCAGTCTCGTCATCGCGCAGATGTAGCCTGTAGGAATGCCCGGATTTAAATTCAATTTCGGTAGAAGGGAAAGAGATGTAGAATTCCTCCATATAGGAGGAAGCTGGGATTTTGACATTGATTTGCTTAGTGAGCAGAAGCATTCGATCCGTTGCGTCGAATAGATATGCAGTTACTGTTCGCCCAATACGTCTGTGTGAGTCGTGGAGGAGGTTTTCGAAACGGATTTCGACTGCAATCCCGCCAAAGGCTTTTTCTATAAGGAAGTCTTGTCGGAGATCGTAGTCGAGTTTTGAGATGTCAAACGTCGATTGAAAGTAGTCTTTACGGGAGTAGTCGGTGAAGAGAATGTCGAA
>WFLX010395532.1_pt1 | contig 10726 bp, 6 predicted proteins | sample 4967041 | NCBI WGS metagenome assembly WFLX01 (sample SAMN12857096, study PRJNA449069) | gut metagenome | isolation source: stool from male and female vole | host: Microtus ochrogaster | place: USA:Florida | collected 2017
AAACGGTACTGTGACCGCGGTTATGGGTGGCGAGATTCTTTCTTCCGGCGATGCCATCTATGAAACATCAGTACTCACTATCTCTCCTGTTGCCGCACCCGGTTATCACTTCGAATCTGTCACAGTCAATGGCGAAGAACTCGCTTCAGATACATATGTCGTGACAGGTGATGTTACCATTTCGGCTATATTTGCTGAAGGCATAGATTACTGTATTCCCACTCCGGTGCCCGGACGCAGTGTATCAGGCTCTATTACCTCTTATGCCGGTCGTGGTGTCAATAATATCGAAGTTTCTTGTGGTGAAGAACAGATGACAGTAGCCGGTGCCGGAACAAAAGCCGCACGCGAAGTATATCTTGACCGTACAGAAAACACCCTCGTAGTTATTCCCGGTGAGGCTGTATCTCTTAAAGTAAATGGTGCCGGTGAATGGATGCACACTCATATCTTTGTAGACTTTAACCGCGATGGTTTCACTATGGAAGATTGCGTGTTTACTCATGGCTCTGCCGGTAACCAGCAAATTTCAGGCACATTCTCATTCATATTTCCTGACAAGACTCCAGCCGGCACATACCGCGTGCGTTATATGCTTGACTGGGACGGTATATCTCCCTGCCAGTATGGTCAGGAAGGAAAAGACAATGGTGAGGCTATCCTTGACTTCAATATCCAGATATTGTCGACCGATTATGATGAACCCCGTACAATTTCAGTATCAGCAGCCAATGAGCTCGGCTCAGTTGCTATCACTGATCCCGCCACTGAAGAATTGTCAGTTGAAACTGCCCAGAAGAAAGTAACCGTAATAGCTACTCCGGTAGAAGGTGCTGCCTTTATCAATTGGACCGACGCTGAAGGTCAGTTCGTATCTGATAATGCAGAATATACCTATTCAGCTCCTGAAAGTATAGCACTCGTAGCACACTTCGGTTATTATGTAACTCTCACTATCGAAGGTGAAGGTAAAGTTGATATGCAGGCTGACGGCGTATACTTCACTTCAGGCGCTGTTGTCGCTCCCGAAACTGAAATTGAATTAACCGCTACTCCCGGCTCAGGCAAAGCTCTTATCTCTGTGACTGTAAACGGTGAAACCGTTGAAACTAATGCAGGTGTGGCTACCTTTGCCGTAACACAGGCTACTGATATCCAGGTTGTATTCGGTGAAAAGCAGCTCACATTCGCTTACACCGTATTCGGTAAAGGTGCTGTATATGCTTGCACTGAGCTTGGCGACGGCGAAGATGACGCAGAAGATATGCTGATTCCTGCAGGCGATATGCTTGAATCAGGCTCACCGATTTCGACAGCAAGTGAAGTATTCTTCTTCCTCGTACCTGATGAAGATGAAGAAATTGCTTCTCTTATCGAAAACGAAGGTGATGAAGAAAATGATGTTACTGAGGATGTGGAAGGTGACGAATTCGCACTTGCCGACGGTACTCCCGCATTCCTTTACAGCAAATATGGTTTCCGTGGTGACTATTCACTCATAATAACATTCACCGATAAAAATGCTGCAATCGACAGTATCGCAGCTGACGGCGAAGCAGGTGAGGTAGAGTTCTTCAACCTCCAGGGTGTGAAAGTAGGCGCAAGCAACCTTACCCCCGGTATCTACGTTGTACGCCACGGTTCGACTACAGCTAAAGTTCTCGTGAAATAATCATCACAATCTCTCTTATTCATATAGCAGGAGCATCCCGCATGGGGTGCTCCTCTTTTTATTAAATCAGTAATAGCAGCTACCCACATATAATATCAGGTAGAAATATGATGTGATGTGACTGTTTGTTAATTAATATTAATTATTGAATTTATTTCATTAAGTATTTTGGTTAAGAAAAATGGCGGTATTAAATTTGTGGCATCTGAAAACACACCGAACCGAATCTAACAGAATGAAAACACAAGAAACCTTCAAATTATCTTATTCGACCGCTATCCTCCAAGAGTGGAGGGGCACATTCGGTATGTAATTATACAGACCTTTATCAAAACGTCAAAAAATAATGTCAAGCGGATTTTACCAGAATAATTCTATGACAAAAGTTTAATCAGCAAAAATTAATAACAAACAATTAATTAATATTATTTTAATCAACTCTAATTTTATCATGAGAAAAAATTTACTTTTATTAGTTGCTGCGCTTATAATGCCGGTATTGGCATTCGCGGTACCCAACAAGGCCCTCACGATAGATCGTGGTGCTTATAATAACGTGGCGGGTGGCTCCAATGAGAACCTCCTCTATGTTGACTATACCGCTCTTGGTTGGGAGCAGGCTGCTACCCCTGGAGAAGGAGCTAATTTTTCTATAGGTATGTGGTTTAAGACCACCGGTATTTTAGCGAATGATATCAATGCCGGAGTTCTTATGCGTCTCGGTACCGGTGACCACAACAACACAAACGGTGCTATCCAGCTTATCCATAGAAGCAATGGCAAATTATCAGTAAACCTCGGCGGTGACAATACAGGCGGCCAGACCGGTTGGAGTTTCGACAAGAGTAGTGAAACCGGTGCTCAATGTGGTACTGCCGCATTAAATGAATGGCATTATCTGCTTCTTTCGTTCAACAGCACCACCAATACTCTCACTGCCTATCTTGATGGTACTCAGACAGCACAAGCAACCGCTCCCGGCGTATTCGGATACAAATGGGAGGACGGTGTATTTGCTTTCGGCGGTTACCTCTGGTCAGGTCTGCTTGATGAAGTCCAGATGTACAATGCTGCTCTTACAGCCGAAGAAGCCGCTCTGGCATATAACAACCGCGCTAAATCTATTAGCAGCCTCACAGCACTCTACGATTTCAATGCAGTTAAAGCAGGAACTACCGGTCAGTTTGAAAGCGCAGTCGGTGCAAATGTAAACCCTGCATCTTTCGAGAACAGCGTATATAATAACTGGTGGGCAGGAGGCGTGGTTTATCGTGCTTCTCATACTGAACAATCTCCTACCCTTGTCGACGGCCGCGTGGTAGATTACACATTTACTGTACCCGCAGCTTCCGATTTTGAAAATATAGCCGAACTCACATTCGTACTCAATGGTGAAACTCTCAACGCCGGTGATGAAGTATCTGTATCAGTTAGCGATGAAATCACAATCAATGTAGTAGCTGCCAGTGGCTATCAGGTAGCCGGTATCACTGTTGCAGGCGAACCCGTAGAAAACGGTGGCACTTTCACTCTCAGTGGTGACACTACCAAAGACGATATCGTAATCACACTCGCTCAGGGCGCACATGCTCTTACTGTAGTTAATACCGAAGAACTCGCCTACACACTTACCACCACCGCAGGTGCTGAAGTTGACTTCACTCAGGTGCTTGAAGGTGCTGAACTCCGTCTCGTTGTCACCGTACCTGAAGATAAAGTGCTCAATGCTGTACGTCTGGGCGACGAAGTACTTACCGCAAATGCTCAGGGTGCATACGTATTCACCATGCCCGGTGCCGATGTAACCCTCACTATCGATGCAACTCCCAAAGCTAAATATACTGTAACCTACGCTCAGCCTCAGGGTGGTGTAATCACCGTAACCAAGGGTGGAGTAGAAGTAGCCTCAGGTACAGAAGTTCTTGATGGTACAGTGCTTAATGTAACAGCTACTCCTTCTGCCGGTTATTCTCTCGTTGCCTTGACAGCCAACGGTACAGAAATGACTGCCAGCGAATATACCGTAACAGCTGATGTGACTTTCGCAGCAGAATTTGAAGAAGGTATCGATTACTGCGTGCCGGCTCCTGTAGCAGGCCGTGCAATGGGTCTTAACACCAGCTATAGCGGTCGCGGTCTTACAAGCGTAAACGTAACATGTGGAGACCACAGCGTCACTGTAGCCGGTCAGGGTACCACAGGCACACGAGCCGTATATGCCGACCACACAGATATCATTCTTACAATAGAACCCGGAGAAACAGTAACCATGGAGGCAGAAGGTGCCGGTACATGGATGAATACCTTTGTTTTCGTGGATTTCAACCGCAACGGCTTTACCAATGAGGACCGCGTATATGTAAGAAACGAAGGAGCTAATGCCTATGCTGGAACAGCAACATTCGTAGTACCTTCAGATATTGAGCCCGGTAAATACCGCGTACGTTACATGGTAGACTGGGACGGTGTATCTCCCTGCCAGTTCGGTCAGTCTACTTCAGACAACGGTGAGGTAATTCTCGACTTCCTTTTGATGGTACCCTCACAGGATTACGACACACCACGTACAATCACCGTGGCATCAGCCAATGACCTCGGTACAGTAGCTTTCACAAACCCCGCTACAGATGAACTCACACTCTCTACCACTCAGAAGAAAGTTTTCATGCAGGCTACTGCCAACGAAGGCGCCGCATTCATGAATTGGACAGATGCAGAAGGTAATGTCGTATCAGAATCAGCTACCTATATTTATGAAGGAGCAGAAGACGCTACTTTCACCGCTAATTTCGGTTATGTACTTAATGTAACAGTCAAGGGTGAAGGTAAAGTAGAACTGAGTGCCAACGATCTTACCATCGCCAACGGTACAGTGCTTCTCCCCGCTACAGAAGTTACTGTTGCTACTACTCCCGCACAGGGCAAAGCGCTCATCTCGGTATCGGTAAATGGTGAAATGGTATCCACTGCAGCAGGTGTAGCCACCGTAGTTATGAATTCGGCAACAGAAGTAATCGTTGAATTCGGCGATAAGCAGCTCTCGTTTGAATACACCGTATCCGGTAACGGTACAGTATATGCATGCAACGGTATCGAAGATGGCGAAGATGAACTGGAAGGTCTGTTGATTCCCGGTGGTGCACATCTTGAATCAGGCTCACCGATTTCGACAGCAAGTGAAGTATTCTTCTTCCTTGTTCCCAATAAAGATGAAGAGGTAGCTACCCTTATTGAAATGGAAGGTGATGTTGAAACTGATGTAACCGGTGAAGTTGAAGAAGATGAATTTGCACTTGCCGATGGTACACTCGCATCTCTCTACAGCAAATATGGATTCCAGGGCGACTATTCACTCACTGTTACATTCACTACAAAGACTTCAGCAATCGACANCATNGCAGCTGACGCNGAANCAGGAGAAATCGAATNCTTCAACCTCCAGGGTGTGAAAGTAGGCGCAGGTAACCTTACCCCCGGTATCTACGTAGTACGCCACGGCTCGACTACAGCTAAAGTTCTCGTGAAATAATCATCACAATCTCTCTTATTCATATAGCAGGAGCATCCCACTCGGGGTGCTCCTCTTTTTTACATATATCCGCAGGAAAACCGGCCAAATTTGGTAATGAACAAAAAAAGTATATATATTGCGGAAATAAAAAATCAGTATGAAAGGAAGTTATCGTCCAAGAATAATAGATGTGGAGGTGTCGGCACGGCATCGCACAATGGGTGCAATATTGATAGAAGGAGCGAAATGGTGTGGTAAGTCAACCACAGCCGAGTTTCATAGCAAGATAGATCATCGTAAGGGTTCAGGCCAGTTTATTCTTACGGGTTCGGCGAAGCCGGTTGACCGCAAACGAATTTTACATTCGGAGACGGGGCGGTTTGCCTGGTTGAAAATGCGTCCAATGTCGATGTATGAGTCAAATGATTCTTCAGGAAACGTAAGGTCTGGCCGGTTTGTTTGCCAATCCGGATACTAATCTAATTTGAAATCCAAGACGGCCATTAGGAATACAGATACACGATATTTTGTTGACCCGTCGATAGCTACGGCTTCTTTAGGTGTCGGTCCCGGTGATTTAATAAATGATTTGAAGCTATTCGGTTTGATATTTGAGACATTATGTGTCAGGGATTTGAGAATATATAGTCAACCACTGGGCGGAGAGGTATATCACTATCGAGATAAAAATGGGCTTGAATGTGATGCAGTAGTGCATTTGCGCAACGGCTCGTACGGATTGATAGAAAAGAAACTCGGGGGAGAGGATTTGATTGAGTCCGGAGCTGAAAGTTTGTTGAAATTAAGTGCTAAAATTGATACGGAAAAGATGCAAAAGCCATCGTTTTTGATGGCGTTGACAGCTACCGGTGATTATGCCTATAGGCGTAAAGATGGAGTGTTGGTAGTTCCAATCAATACATTAGGTGTGTAAAGTTATTAGTGGGTTACTCTTCAGAGCAGTTTGCGGTGGAGGAGGGTGAGGGTGATGCCGCGGCAGAGAAGGTAGAGAAGAAAGGCGAGCCAGAGTCCGTGGTTGTGAATGGAGGGGAAGGCGAGCGAGTAGGTGATGAAGAAGATGGCTGTGGCCAGCAGCATGGTGACAAGCATGGATCGGGTGTGGGTGATGCCGATGCATATACCGTCCCACACGAAGCCTAAGAATCCGGCTATCGGTATGAATACGGCCCAAAGTGAATAGGTGGCGGCAAGTGTGGCCGTTGCAGGGTCATCGGTGAGCAGCGCCAGAAAGTCGTTGCCAAGCAGTAAATATACAGCCGAGAATATCAGAGCTCCTAAGAGTCCTATGCGTATGAAGGTGCGGATAGAGAGCGAAAGCATAGGACGGTTGGTTTCACCATAGAATTTGCCGCATAGAGCTTCGGCTGCAAAAGCAAGGCCGTCGGTGAAATAAGAGAAAAGAGTAAACATCTGCATGAGCAGAGCATTGACGGCGAGCATCTCGGCGCCCTGGGCGGCTCCTGTACGCGTGAACCATAACGTGACGCATACAAGGCACAGAGTGCGCAGAAAGATATCAGCGTTAACCCGCAGCAGACGGCTTATCTTGTCGACTTGCAGCACATGGCCGAGAGGGAGATGGGAGATGCGGCGGCGGATAGCAGCCCATCTCAGCAGCAGCAATGTGAAGCCGAGCCATTGGGCGGCGAGTGTGCCTATGGCTATGCCTTTTATGCCCATATCATATTGCAATGCGAGCAGGGCGCTAAGNGCTATGTTGAAGANGTCGATGATGNTGGATACATACATAGGTACACGGGTGTNTTGCATNCCCACAAACCATCCGGTGAGTACAAATGTGCCCAGTACGGCGGGTGCCCCCCAGTCACAGATGTAGAAATAGAGCGTGGTCGCATCGAATGCCGACGCAGGGACATCAAGCAGATGCATGGCAATCGTGCCTATGGGGAATGCAAACGCACATATCAGAAGTCCGGCGGAAAGGGCTATGGCCAAAGCCCGCAGAGCTATCAGGTGGCATTCGGCCGTGTCGGAGGCTCCGTGAGCCTGCGCGGTGAGTCCCGATGTGCCCATGCGCAGCAATCCGCGCAGCCAATAGAGTAGGTTGAAAGCTGTGGAACCTACAGCAATAGCTGCTATAGAGTGTGTGTCACCCAAATGCCCCGCTATTGCCACATCGGAGATGGACAGTAGCGGGGTGGTGATATTGACTATGATAGCCGGCAGAGCAAGTGCTGCTATCTGTTTTCGGAGCGATGGGGTCACTGTTTAGCGACTGAGTTTTTTGACGCGGCAGCTGTCCCAGATAAGATATGCTATGAGCAGCAGATACATGATCAGACCAAGAGCCTGATTGAGGCTGAAATCCATATCGATGGTAAACACACCGCCAAGGAAGCGTGTGAGAGCCGAGAACACACCGAAGAGCGCGCCACCGGCTATAAGGCCTGAAGCTATGAGGGTGCCGCGGTCGCGACGTGCATCATTGATTTCCTGTGATTTGGAGCGAGAGCTTACAAACCAGGCTATGGCACCGCCTACGAGCATGGGGGTATTGAGTTCAAGAGGTATGAACATACCCAGACAGAAAGCAAGCGCCGGAACTCCGAGCCAGTTGAGCAGAAGAGCCAGGATTGCACCGGTGATGTAGAGTATCCAGGGTGTATTGCCTCCGGTCATGATAGGTTCTATCACTTTTGCCATGGCATGAGCCTGGGGAGCCACTAAAGCATTGGGGCCGGTGAAGCCGTAGACGTTGTTGAGCAAGATAATCACGCCACCCACAGTGGCTGCAGATACGAGTGTGCCGAGGAACTTCCATGATTCCTGTTTGCGTGGTGTAGAGCCTAACCAGTAACCTACCTTAAGGTCAGTGACAAAGCCCCCGGCCATAGAAAGGGCTGTACATACCACGCCGCCCATAATCATCGAGGCTACGATGCCTTTGGTTCCTGAGATGCCTATGCTTACGAATATGGCGGCTGCCACGATAAGAGTCATCAGGGTCATACCGGATACGGGGTTGGAGCCTACAATGGCTATGGCGTTGGCTGCTACGGTAGTGAAGAGGAATGCTATGATTGTAGCCACAATCCATGCTATTAAGGCCTGCCAGAAATTGCCGAGAACGCCGAGCCAGAAGAAGAGGAATACAATTACAAGGGCAATAGCCATGTAGAATACCACATACTTCATCGACAGGTCGAGTTGCCAGCGTACAGGTTTCTTTTTTTGAGTGCCACCCTTGAATTCGTGTATGGCCAGTCCGGTAGCCTGAGCTATGATGCTGCGTGATTTCACTATGCCTATGATGCCGGCCATGGCGATACCGCCGATACCTATCAGACGGGCATAATCCTTAAATATCGCTTCAGCATTCATGGCTGCAATCGATTCGGCACCGTAGTTTCCAAGCAGAGGTATAATTACCCACCATACGAAAGCCGAGCCGGCAAAGATGACGAAGGCATATTTTAATCCTACTATATAGCCCAGACCGAGCAGAGCGGCGCCGGTGTTGCAGCTAACCACTATCTTGGCTTTTTCAGCAATGGCATTGCCCCAGCCGGTGACGGTGGAGGTCACAGTTTCGGCCCACAGACCGAAGGTGGATACCACATAGTCGTAAATACCGCCGATCAGAGCAGCTATGACGAGAAGTTTTGCCTGACCGCTTGAGCTTTTTTTGCTTTCGCCGCTCATCAGCACTTGTGTTGTGGCTGTGGCTTCGGGGAAAGGGTATTTGCCGTGCAAATCCTTGACGAAATATTTGCGGAAAGGAATGAAAAAGAGTATACCGAGCACACCGCCAAGTAGCGAGCTGAGGAAAATTTCAATGAAATTGACCGTGATGTCGGGGTGACTTTCCTGCAAGATATATAGGGCAGGAAGCGTGAAAATGGCTCCGGCTACTATCACACCCGAGCAGGCACCGATAGATTGAATGATTACGTTTTGGCCCAGAGCTTTATTTTTCTTTAATGCGCCTGACAACCCCACTGCTATGATAGAGATGGGTATGGCGGCTTCAAATACCTGACCTACGCGCAGTCCCAGATAGGCAGCTGCCGCACTGAAGATAACGGCAAGTATCAGACCCATGATTATGGAGTAGGGGGTAACTTCAGGATAGTAGCGGGCAGGGTGCATTGGCGGACGGTAATGTTCATCTGCACCAAGTTCACGGAAAGCATTTTCAGGAAGTACCGTCGGATCGGCATCTTGATAGATTTCTTCATCTATCGCCTGAGGATTTTCTTTTTTCATCTTAAAGTGATATTGTTGGTTTGATTGTTTTCAGTTGTGTGAGGTCAGCGTTCTGTGGCGGGACGTGAAAGGATTTCCATATTGTCGACATATATTTCGGTGACGGTGTGCTTGATGGTGTTGCGGTCTTCCCATGTGCGGGTCCGTAGCTTTCCTTCCACATACAGGCGTGTGCCTTTACGAATATATTTTTCGGCTGTTGTTGCATTGTTGTCCCACATCACGAGCCTATGCCATTCGGTGCGTTCCGGTATGGTGGCACCAGAAGCAGAGGTGCGCGCACGTTCGGAGGTGGCGAGCGACATTTCTGCCACGGGGCGTGAATCGACGTAGCGTATCGTCGGGTCAGCGCCTATGTTGCCTATGAGAATTACTTTGTTGACTGACATTTTGCAAAAATATTGAAAATTTATCGAATTACAGCTATTATTGCATTAACATTTTTGTTTGCGCCATCGTCCGAGGAGGAATTCCAGCACTTCGCGCTGCACTTTTGAACCGCCCAGGCAGTTAAGGAGTATATAGATGCCGATTCCTGTTATTAGTTCGCCCGCGAGTATGGCCCAGTCGGCTGTCAGGAGTCGTTCGATACGCAGCATTGCACCGGCGGCTATTAGAGTGATAAGCAGATAAGGGGTGCTGTCGCTGATTAGTTGCCACGGTTTGCGCCACGACAGGCGCGCTGCGATGAAGAGTAGTACAATCCATGTCACGGCTGAAGCGGCCACTTGTCCCCACAAAAATATGGCCACTCCTTCCGTGAGATCGTCGGGAGTGGATAGCGCTATATATGGGAGTGTGATTATGATTGCTGCTATGGCTACGGCATCACGAATGATTTCTCCGGCCATGATAAGCCTGGCGTGTCCGCGCGACATTATAAAATTTTGATACAGAGTGGTCAGTACGGTGAAAATACNCCGGNGCATCAGCAACTGGAANAATAATATCGATGCGTCCCATTTATGCCCGAAAAGCAGGTGGAAAATCTGCGGCGCCATCACGGCAAGCATGACGCAGGCCGGGAAAAGGAGGTAGGAGGTGAATCGNGTCATCTTGGCTGAAGCGGAAGCAAANCGTTTGGGGTCGTCCTGATANTCTGAAAGTGCCGGCAGAAACGAGCTGCTGAGTATTGAGGCGAGCGATGATACGCCCATTGTGCTCCATTTTTCGGCCTGAGTGTAGTAGCCNAAGGATATGATACCGGCGCTGTTGTCAATGTAAAAGGAGTAGATTAGCTGAAACTGGATGCTCAGAAACGTGGCTCCCATCATCGAAAAGCCTACTTTGCGATA
>WFLX010272267.1_pt1 | contig 10724 bp, 12 predicted proteins | sample 4967041 | NCBI WGS metagenome assembly WFLX01 (sample SAMN12857096, study PRJNA449069) | gut metagenome | isolation source: stool from male and female vole | host: Microtus ochrogaster | place: USA:Florida | collected 2017
ACGCTCGAGCATAGTTATCTTTGATTCACACATTGCCCGACGGATAGTAGCGGCGTCACGGTGAAGATTGCCGGTAAGGCGGTGCATGTGCTACATCACTTTGGATTGACGAAAGATATTGTAGCCACGGATAGTATGGCTTACGAAGACAGTCTTACCGACAATGCGTTCACATTCAAGCGTATGAGTAAGCTTTCGTTTACCCAGCCATGAGTGCTCGGGGCGATCGGTATCATTGGCTCTTATCCCATATCTGAGAGCTGCATCGCGGATAGACAGTTCCGTCGGATCATTACCAACGGTGAAATATATGCCATCAAAACGAGCAGCATCGCCAGTCTCGCGAAGTCGCGTAAAATGCATTATAACCATTTGCACCAGATCAAACTCATCACCCCATTTCCCCTCTCAGGCNGCTNTGAGCAGCTCAGANTCACTAAACCGATAAGGATTTATCACCAGNCGCCAGCTCCTCAAAATCCGCTNCAACCTATACCGGCTGTAGTCNGCATCNTTCTTTGNCGGCATAAAAAGCATAGCTATATAATTTTAACGTTTCCTCGCAAAAGTAACACAAATCCCCCTCCCCACCAAACTTTATATAAAAATCTTGCATATCCCTACCCTCTTATTTCATTTGGGATGGCATGGGCCATCTGATAAACCGCTTTGGAAAATAATAGATGTTTCTTTCATTGATGAACTGAAAAGCCAACGGGTCTATTATGATAGCGCCAATTATTCAAGACTAAGAAAGAAACGCACAATGATAGCAAGAAGACTTCAAAGATTGATGACGCTTTGATATTGGAATTGTGAAACGGCATAATGAATCAGTGGCTGTATGTATAAGTAAGTATTACCGCAGTGGAGCGGGCGAAGGGTGATTTTTATTTATTGAGGAAAATTTGGTGGGTGGGGAAATTTGTTGTAAATTTGCAGCAAAATTTACCCCTCCCCCAAAAAAAATATTAACTAAGATTCCTTTGATTGTAAAATTTTATTAGTTTATGAAAAATTTCTCACGTTTAGCCTATTTGGGTTTTCCCTGTGTGCTGTTAGCGGGATGTGTGGCTTCAGAGCCGCAGAGTGAAGAACTCAGGGTTATTGAAAAATCACAGCTTACCAATGTTAAGTCGTGGCAATTTGACGATTTATATAAGGAGGTCAGAGTTGTTGCCCTCGAGACAACTGAAGAGTCTCTCTTTGCTGATATAGAGCAAACAATATGCACTGACTCGGATATTTTTGTGCGTGCAGCCCTTTCATCTGACACAAATGATGCGGCTGTGTGGCAATTTGACCGTAATGGCCGTTTTGTAAGACAGCTTGGTGCAATCGGAGAGGGGCCGGGTGAATATAACGATATAAGCAACATTATTTTAAAGAATGACACATTGTTTGCTTTTGATAGTTATAATCTCAATGTTCACCTTTATAATGTCAAGACAGGAGAGTTTATTCACAGCACCCCTGTTGATGAATTTGACCCGCTTCAAAAAGCAAATACCATATTGCAGATACCCGGTTCGTCAAATTTCCTGTTTAGTTCAAATGTGTTCTTTGGCGATAAGACTTTTGGAATAGCTGAGTGTAATCCTCTCACATCATATTTCAAATTGATTTTGCCCCAAAGGTTCAAAGTCAGCTCATGGACATCCTATCAGTACGGCTATCCCACTTTGGCAGAATATAATAAGGACAAGGCCCTGGCATTGCTTCCGTTAAATGATACAATTTATTCGGTTGGCTATGCCGACGGATCGGTCACTCCCTTTGCGGTAATCGACATGGGGGTAACCTTACCTGAGTTTGCCCCGAATGAGGAGTATCAGACTGCCCTTAATCAAGCTATTGAAAATAAATATATCAATGGGCTTAAGGGCATGTATGCGTCAAAGGACTATCTTATTCTAAATAGAGAGAGTGGCTCGATTGTCTGGAATTTAAAAGAGCAGACAGGTAAATATACGCTCAACGGCTGGAAAGAGGCTGATGACAACGGTTTTCCTTTCTTCCCAATTAATATTGTTGAATCAAAGAGCGACAATACTTTTGTGTGCGCCTATGATGCAGAAAGCTTTATGCCATATAGCCAAACGAAGTTTAATAAGTCTGTAATCAACATGCCTGATAACATCAATAGCATCAGTGAAGATTCAAATGACGTTTTGGTAATATATCGACTTAAATAACTCCTCTCCATTCGCTATCCGAATTTTGAGCAGTAAGCTCACTTCTCTCATAAACACATGCAAAACATGAGTAACCCAATTATTGAGTTTGGCAAATTTATGGTTTTTCATAAAAAAGTGATGTGGGGAATATTCCTCATATCCTCTCTTGCCACGATGTCAAGTTGTTCCTCTTCTGATGAGAAAACAACTGATGTCGTAAAGGTAGCTGTCCCTACCGAAGAATTTGCGCCGGCAGACTCCTTTTTTACCGCCAGCAGCTATGTCATGCTCGAAGATAAGGATAATGTGCTGATCGGCGGCGCCAAATATGAGGTAACATCCGATTATATTCTCTCTTATTCCCACGATGGCGGATTTAATCTGTTTGGAATCGACGGACGGCATATTTCCTCCATCTCCAACTATGGAGAAGGCCCGAATGAATATCTGGAAATCACTGATTTCGTATTAACTGATTTTCGTATTAAAGGTAACCGACTTTATGCGATTGAACGAATAAGTAGACCGATTCAGCCAATTTCCATATCTCACTTTCAGACCGATTGCATTTGTTGACGATAAATATATCTGCGTTGCTGACGCGGAGATTCTGCTTGAAGCTGAGAAGATGGTTGGTGACATCCAGTTTTCAACTCAAGGCCTGAAAAGAGACTCCAACCCTGTAGTTTTCTTTTATNAGATGANATAGAGAATGCCACACTGAGACTTTCAATCCATCNGGAAATTTTTATTTGTATTTTTATTTGGCGGAAAAGANATTTTTATAACTTTGCATTGAATTTATACTTTCATTTATTTTATTGGGCTATTAAAACAGGTCAAAATGTCATTTTTCAAACAATCTTTCATAGTTTTTGTCATCATTTTGTCGCTTTGCGTGGCAGGATGTGAGCGCTNTGTCGNTATTGTGCCCAATATTGCAGGAGACNATAANTCTGAGCTTGTGAAAGTNCTGAATCATTATAAATCAGATTCCGTTAAATTCAAAGCAGCTAAGTTTTTAATAGAAAATATGCAGTGGCATTATTCGCAGGAGGAGGACAAATCATATCNCGATGCAGTAATCATTGACTATGATTTTTTAGTCAGCCATATTGATCATGCTTTTTATCAATGGAAAAATTCTCCCTATGCCCGAGGATTGTCTTTCGATGACTTTGCAGAATATCTTCTTCCCTACCGCGCTTCGCAAGGTTTCGGCTGCAATATAACCGCCCCTGATAGAAAGCAATGGCTTAGCGAACATATAGGCCTTCCGGACTCAATTCATAGTTTAGAGGGGTGGATTCAACACTATAACAGGAGCATTCGAAAACTTCGCATTGACGGAGGTAAGACTGGTGCTTCTTATCGTTCAGGCCTAAATGACCTATTGCACGAAGATTTTACGGATTGTGCGGATAAAGCCATGCAGGCATGTCTCAATCTCAGAGCTATAGGTATCCCCTGCGTGGTTGAGCATAACCTCGGATATCGCACATTAAAGGCTCATCACTACCACTGCGCAGTGTGGGACTCAGAAAATCAAAAATGGATTAAGTTTGATGCTGAGGGAATTAAAGATTATCCGGGAGAGGGAGATTGGACTTCGGCCGAACTGCTCAATATATATAGGGAAACCTATGCTCCGCAATCAGACGCCCCTTATGTAGAGGGAAAGAAAATGCCGCGTGGTTTTAGTTCTCCGTGTCAAAAGGATGTGACTCATCATACCGTAAAGATAGAAGTGCCTTTAGATAGTTTCCCAATCGAATGTACTCCCTATCTTGCCTCATTCCATAGATCTGCGACCGGGCTACAACCATTTACGCATGGATATGTAAAAAATGGTAAAGCTGTCTTTGAACATGTTGTCCCGACGGTTTGGTATGTGGTTACAATATATCCGGATGGTAAACAATCCATTATCAGTCGTCCTTTTTGGGTTAATGAGATGGAAGATGGGACTTCGTATATATCGTATGCAGATTTTGAAGGAGATAACCAGCAGACAGAAAACATCACACTTACTCGCAAATATCCCGTTAAGGACAGACTTGTTAAACGTGCAATGACTTTAATCGGAACAACTATAGAAGGTGCAAACCGACCGGATTTTGCCGATAGCCAAATTTTATGGAGATTAGACTCTATGCCGCAGCCTAAGGTAGTTAACTATCCATTCAAGAAACGAGGCAATTATCGCTACTACAGACTAAATACACCCAAAGCATGTGAGGTATCTGTGTTGGAATGGTTAACTGAAAATGGAGCCATTCCAATAACTGATAAAACAAACCAGGCATATGATGGTGACATGACAACTGCGCCAACTGATTCTACATCAATAACTTTGTCGTTGACAGACCCACAGCGTGTAATAGGTATAAAACTTGCTCCAATCAATGCAGATAATGCCATAACACCTGGGCATAACTATCAACTATATACATGGAGTGATGACAAAGGATGGCTACTTCATTCAACGCTCAGAGCGTATTCTGAGTATGTGACTTTCAGAAATGTTCAAAAAGAATCATTGCTTTGGCTAAAAGATATATCCAAAGGACAGGAAGAAATGCCATTTTTACACAAAAAAGGACAATCAAAATTCATATATTAATAAACTAATCAAATAAACAATGAGAAATTTAATGTTACTTATCTNCTTAGTAGCTATAATCNGCATTGCTATTGCGGNGCTNAAAGAAGAAAAGACAATGTATTCNGATATTGCGTTAGCCAATGTNGAAGCTATTATGGGTTTACAAGATGATGAGAATGAACAAGAAGAATGTTCGCGTTGGATTGCAACTGCAAACTGTTACCGAAAGAACGAAAAAGGAGGATGGGAATGGTGTAATCTGAGAATTACGGCCGTTGNAAAGNATTATAGAAAATNTATTNTGNAAATTTGTCNTCATGATATTGTTACGCAATGCTATTCTAACTGCGAGGAAAGATAAGGTATGAAAGGCGTTAAAATGATTATTAGTTTTATTGTTGTGTCACTTATGGGATGCAACAATAACACTAATAATCATACAGATATCATAGAGATAAACCTATGTGAGGGCAACAATACCATTGTTATGACAGATTTTGTATGCCCCACATCATTTGTTACGTTGGAAGGAACGGATTCTTGTTTGCTCAGGACTATAGATAAGGTAGTGGAGAGTGAAGATGCATTATATATTCTCGATAGGACCTCTCAAGAAATTTCAAAATTCGATCATGATGGGAGCTTCCTATTTAAGATAGGAAGAAAAGGCGATGGTCCGGATGAATATGCATGTGTGTATGATATTGACTTATCGGATGATAAACAGATAATTTATCTATGTGTGTCAGATTCTGAAGTATTGGCATTTGATACGACAAGCGGACAGTTGATAGAACGGTATCAAATTAATACGGAGATACCCTTTTCTTCTATTCAGATTATTGGAGATGAGATTTTTGTAGCAGCGGATGATGTGCCTCAAGAATTTGACCGCTTGTATGTACTTACTTCAGATTTTCGATTCTCCGACTCTTTTCTAAATAGAGGGCCGGGTATTACGTCGTCTTTATGTTCTCAAATCAGGAAATCTTCCGATAAGTTATATTTCCTTGATTGGTACAACAATATTCTCTATAATTATAATCAGGTAAATAAAGATGTCGATGAACTCATATATTTCAAACTGAATAACGATATTAAAACCGAAGGAATAAATGATTTTATGTGGTTTATGAATCGGCAGCATGAAGTCGGCTTTATATCTATATGGGGGGCATCGGATAACAATATCCTGGTTTTTTCTATATCCGGCGGTAAGACCAACATCCTGATATTAGATGTAAATTTGAACGTGGTAGTTAATAGTCAATATTCGGGATTGTTGATGGATTTNAATTCATCAGCAAATGGCCAAAATTTTGTAACTCCAATAACATATGACAATTATAAATATTATCAAGAAACGTTGAATGGAGAGGTAAAACTACCGGCTTTTGACGATAATAAAACTAACGCTATTCTTATGTTTTGGGAGGTAAAAACTTGTGCCAATCAATGCAGATAATATTTTATTAGTTTATGAAAAATTTCTCACGTTTAGCATATTTGAGTATTATGAAGAAATATAGATTAAACAAATGGCTGTGGTGCATGAGTACAATCATTGCACTGGCCTCATGTTCATCAGACAAAGGAGAAATCACAGGAGAAGAAATTTCTTTGTCAATGAATGAGGCAGAAAATATTGACGACATGCCTGCTAAGGATACTGATACTATTTACATAAATTATCCTGACAGTGTGCCTTTAGGCTCAATATCTCGGATATATCCGGCTGACGATATGTTTGTAATAGTCGACCACATGAATCAACCATATGGCTTTACTCAGAAGGGAAAATATGTATGCCAATATGGTTCACATGGGGAAGCTCCGATGGAATATGTTAATATGGGAGCTTGCGCCATATCTAATGATAATGTGGTTATATGCGATTCATACAAACACCAAATGCTTTTCTATAACCTTAAAACAGGAGAATTTAGCCGCAATATAGATTTTCCATATGGATCTCTAAATATGGTTCAGCAATGCGTATTCGCTTCTGATACAACCGCCATGCTTGCCCGTTATGTGTTCAATCAGAGCAATTCTGTATTTGCAAAGGCAAACCTTGAAAACAAAACCGTGACTGATTTTGCTTCTGTGCCCATGCATACCGATAATATGGCTATGCCAATCGGATGGAACGCTATTTCTTCATACGAGGGCACAACCATTTATATAAAACCATTTTCGCCTTATATCTACAAGTATCCCGAAACGAAGTGTNTCTATATAAATCAGTCTGAGCCGGTATATAGTGAAGCTGAGCTTTCTGCAATAGATGATTTCTCAATAATGACATATGCAAAAGCNATGTCGAATGGNTATTTTGCAGGNTTTACCGATATNTTTGAANTAAAGGACTGGATATTCTTAGCNTTCCAAGATGTGGAATTTTATCTTATAAACAAACACAATTGGAAATTATCACGGTTTAAGTATGAAAAAGATGATTTTATGAATTTCACGAAAATCACAAAAATCATAGGCACGATTCCTCAGAAAAATGCTCTGATAGGAGTAAACAATCGCGCAACCGATGAGGACCGATTCTATATCTATTATCTGGAATCTAATTGAGGATCTATACGATGGAGTTTTGGTGACATATAAACATAAATAATAACACTTGATGAATGGATAGTGTTGCAATATGAGAATTGACTGCTGTTTTGCTGAATTTCCTTATATTGTTGAATGCTATCCATTCTTATAATTTATAAAATTTTCAAACCCAATGAAATNTTTGTGGNTGTTTTTGAGNAAAAGGATTACGACAGTAGTGATTGTGGCTGCCGCCATAATCGTTGCTGTTACATTCTTTAATAGGAAATCGCAGAATAACACAGATGAAAATCTTGAGGGGTTAGTTAATGAATGGATCGGGAGAACTTTAATATTACCGACCGATATAGGCACATTCACTACAAATGGTGATTCTGCTGATACATATTTTCCAAATGCGCCATTCAAAGTGATTCGCTATATCGGTAAAGAAGGATGCACTTCTTGTAAGCTGCATCTGNGTCGCTATCCTGAGATACTTAAGGAACTCTCCGATAGTGCAAATAGCAAAATTGAATTTGTTGGTATTGTAAATCCGGCTAATATGATGGAACTACGCCGCATATTAAGGCGAGATAATTATGCCGGTCTAACAATGTGGATTGATGAAACGGATACCATCAATAGGTTAAATCAATTTCCTGAGATTGAAGCGCTACAGACTTTTTTGCTAGATAAAGATAATAAAGTGCTTGCAATAGGTGACCCTGCGGTTAACCCTAAAGTAATGCGGTTATATACCCAAATTCTTACCAACGAAACAGTCAACCCGGCCCGACTTCCGCTAACAGAGCTGTCGGTGAAGACTGAAGAAATCAATATTGGCAGGGTTGCAGCCGGTGATTCGATTACATTTTCTGTGGTTGTTGAAAATGTCGGACAGCGAGAATTTGTTCTTGATAAAGTTCTCACCTCCTGTGATTGTACTTCTGCCGATTTATCCTCCAAGTTCATAGCTCCCGGAGGAAGCGCCACATTGACCATCCATTTCAGCGAGGAGGAGGCTATTGGTGACTTTTATAGAGTTGTGGATATTTTTGGCAATACAGAGCAAGAATTGTCAATTGAGTTTTATGGCACAGTGATTTAAGGATGAATAAAGCGATATTATACAAAGAATTCCGCATATTCCGATCCTTTACAGATTGGAGGCAATGTTTGTGTATCGCCCTATTGTTATATGGCTTGGTAGAAGGGGTATGGGGTATATTGCAGTTTTGTAATGTTGTGGATAGCGGCCATCCACCCTATCCGGTAACAGGGTCATTTTATAATCCCGGACCATATGGATGCTTTATCGGATGTTTACTGCCATTGGCTGTTAGTATATATATAACTAAGGACGAAAATAAGTTGATTGAATTACTTTCCGGATTGTATATCCTATCGTGCGCATTATTGCTCCCGGGTGGGATGAGTCGCACCGGTTGGGTTGCTGCTGCAATTGGAATAGGAATTTTACTTGGCGGGGTCTATAAAAATCAGCTGAAGATGTTGAGCACGAGTAAGAAGGCACTATTGATCGTCACAATCTTAGCTCTGACCTTAGCAGGATGTATTGGTGCTTATGTTTTGAAGCCGGATTCGGCTGATGGCCGTTTGTTGATATGGAAGGTTGCAACCAATGCTACTTCTTACAGTCCATTGACAGGTGTGGGTTGGGAGAACGTAGCCGGAGCCTATGGAAATGCTCAGGAAGCATATTTTTCAGGTGGAACTGCTAACGCTCATGAAGAGATGCTTGCCGGAACCCCGGCCTATGTATTCAACGAATATCTACAGATAGCTATTGCGTTCGGCATACCCGCAGCTTTACTTTTCATCGGTTTATTAGTGTCCGCAGTTATTATATATTGGCAAAATGGTCAATATGGGTTGTCGGGATTGTTGGTAGCATTGATGATTGTGATGTGTGCTTCTTATCCACTGCAATTCTGGGAGTTTAAGATTTTGATTGGGGTGGTTGTGGCAGGCGCATTCATGATGTTAGGAAATAAACTAATGAAAATCCTTGTTACATTGATATTTGTAGGTCTTTGGGGATACCTTTGTGTTGAAGCCCACAAGGTACATCTCAGTGTGGAATTTAATCATGCCCAAAGTGCTCAGCGAATAGGACGCTATGAGGAGTCAAATCAGATAATAATTGGGATTATGCCTAAAACATCCGATCCTATGCCCCTCAATATTATGGGGCGTAACTATCAAGCTATGGGCATTAAAGATTCAGCTGAGTATTGTTTCTTAAGGGCTTCGGCAAGAGTTCCCAACCGATTATACCCTCACTATCTGTTAATGAAGCTTTATGCAGAAACACCGGCAGATAGTATAAAGATGAAACATCAAGCTGAGATAATCCTGACAAAACAGCCAAAGACACATTCCACGGCAATCGAGGAAATGCGTCAGGAGGCTCGCAAATTATTAACTAACCCATAGAACTTATGGAAAAACTATGTATCAGCATAAATATCAAAACTAATAAAGCCTACTATTGGGCTAATAATTAAATCAATAACAAATCACATGAGGATTAAAACAATTGCATGCATCTCCGTTCTGACACTTGTTGGAGTCTACGGTTTACAAAAACAAACGGAGCTCAAACATGACTCCAATGTGACATTGGCCAATATTAATGCACTTTGCGATAAAGAATGGTCAGTTGATATTGAATATGACAAGGCCTGTCTTGACCAATTTGGTGATGGGTGTTGTCTTAGCGCAATGGACTGGCGTCCAAACTTGCTTGCGTATAACGACTAAATGCTCATGACGACCTGGCAATATCATAGAATTGCTATAGGAGCAACTATCCTGATTTTCCTTCTCTCTGCTTGCCTCAGAGAGAGGGAGAATCTCCATGTTGTCTCTTATGAGAATTGGGATAATCCTATCTCCATTACTGATGAAATCGATTATGCCTATAATGAGGATATTGATTCCGTCATTATAAGTGCCGGAACATTATTGTTGTCTAATCAGGATTTGCTTTTCATTGAGGATTATAATTCCACAGAAAAGATTGTTCATGTAGTAAATATTCCACTAAGAGAATACATCGGCTCCTTTGGAAATTTTGGAGAGGGCCCTTCTGAAATTCTCAGGCCGGGAAGTATCTTTCCTTTTGGTGACGACAAACTCGCTGTTTTTGATTACGGGCATTGGTGTGTGAAGTCGTTTGATGTAGATTCAGCATTATCCTACTCCAACTATCTGCCTCAAACCTTAGTTAACTTATCAGTCGGCAACGGCACATTGGGATTTCCTGACCGATTTGTATTCGCTGACGATAATTGGGGGATAGGTCGCCTGATAATGCCCAACGACAATGGAGGTTACTCGCAAGCTCTGTGCACCTTTAATCTAAA
>WFLX010034647.1_pt1 | contig 10723 bp, 4 predicted proteins | sample 4967041 | NCBI WGS metagenome assembly WFLX01 (sample SAMN12857096, study PRJNA449069) | gut metagenome | isolation source: stool from male and female vole | host: Microtus ochrogaster | place: USA:Florida | collected 2017
CTACGCTTTTTGTATATTTGCAAACCGAATGCTTACGAGAGGAACCCAAAGCATTGACAGAATCTATTTTATTAGTAATCTTATGAAATTTATATTACTTTCAATCTTGATGCTAAGCGTCTTTTCCTCTTATGGGGAGTATATAGATCGGACAACTGCATTAGAAAAAGGCCGAGAATTTATGAAAGAAAAAGCCTACTGTGCCGAGAATACTCGGAGCGGAGAAGACTTATTTCAATATGCCTATGCTGCAGAGAAGTCAAATATTCCATGTTTTTATGTTTTTAATAGAACCGGAGGTGGATATGTAATAGTTTCAGCCGACGATCAAATATCTGAGCCGATTTTAGGTTACTCTACAACAGGATATTTTTGCTATGAAAATCTGCCTGAAGATGCAAAATATTGGATAGATAGTTATGCAGATCGAATAGCAGCATCTAAATCCATTCCAAATAAATCGAAGGAACAGGATAACAATGCTATTGGAAAGGAAATTCCACCACTGTTGGGCGATCTAAAATGGAATCAGTGGAGTCCATATAATCTTTTATGTCCAGAGATAGACGGCATTCTACCTCCAACCGGATGTGTAGCCACTGCAATGGCACAGATAATGAGGTATCGCAAATGGCCGGAGCATGGGAATAGTTCCGTTAGCTATAATTGGAATGGAACAACATTACACACAAACTTAGCACAATCTACCTACAATTGGTATATTTTAAAAAATGAATATCTATATGATGACAATGATGAGTCAGTGGTTACACTCGCAACTCTTATGAGAGATGTCGGGTATTCGGTTAATATGAATTATAGTCCAACAGGAAGTGGAGCCAGTGACGGTATGGTGGAACAAGCTTTAAAAAACAATTTCAATTACTCGGCATTGTTCTTACCATATTGGATGATTGACAACCAGCAGTATTGGAACGAATTAATTAAGACAGAACTTGAAGCAGGACGACCTGTTTACTATAGTGGCCAAGCTGATGATCAATCCGGGCACGCTTTTGTTTGTGATGGAAGTGATAGCAATGGTTTTTTTCATTTCAATTTTGGATGGGGTGGAGAATTAAATGGCTACTATCTTTCATCCGAGCTTATTTATTCTTATAATCCAAATATAGTGATTGGGATTTCTCCAAAATATCAAAATCCAAACATTTTATTTGGGAAAGCTCGAAATGGAGTCAAAATCCAAAATGATTGGATACGTATTGAGATTGATGTATTTTCCACTCTCCCCGATTTGAGTTGTGAATGTGCATATGCGCTCGAAAACTTACATACTGGAGACATTACATACCATAAAATAGGAAGCTCATCTTCATTTTTTATTGCAGAATATTCTCCGGGAGCTGTAGACCTCCAAGATGGAATATATCGGATTTATCCTGTAATAAAGGCCATACAAGACGAGAAGTGGCAAAAAGTAATATTTTCTGATTCAGATCAGCCATATATTGATATTCCAGTAGAAAATGGCACATTCGTCCTCCCAGAAAAAAACATATGGGTTATTAATGGATGTACATACCGCCAAAAATCAGATGATTTAGTTGAATTGATCGAAGCAACCCCTGATGAAAATGGGAAAATTTCCATTCCAGACTTTATTACAATAGACGGGCAATGCTATTGGATAAGTTATCTAATTTCGCAAAGCGTCATTAACAATGTGGATGAATTGAAGACACTTGAGATCGGTCGCAAATTAATTTTATTATTTGACTGCCCGAAGCTTTCGACAGTGATTTTTACTTCGGATGCAGGCGCTTATTCTGAATTCTATAATTGTGAAAATTTAGAAAACGTCATACTCCCGCATAATTTGGCTGAATATAACGTCATTATACAAAATAATAATAAAATTAAGGGTATTGATTTTCCGTCCACTAATGAATCGCTTAAAATATATGCCAACAGTTTAAATGGTGGTGTTAATTATATATTGCATACATTTATTCCTCCAACTATCACTGGATCTTCTCCTAATGGTAAAGAAGATATCATTTTCCATATTCCTAATGGATATAAGGATATATACGAGTCGGCAGGATTTAAGGGTTATAATCTCATTGATGATGTGGAATTGACCCAAAGCTCCAAAATCGATTGGGGTTATAGTGTTGGCAGGAATACCAGCAATCTGGGCTTTGGCCATACCAGCGGAGGAGATCTTGCATTATATATGGATTCTGAAGCATTAGCTCCGTATATCGGAAAAAAAATAACCAGTGTTAACTATTATGTCAATGAGAATTACCCAACCAGTATTTTTGTAAGCGGAGTTGACAGAGACTTTGTTAGAACTAATTTAACGCCCATCAACGAACATGATTTCTTATGGTATACTTATCATTTTGACCAACCATATATAATAACTGGAGAATCTATCTATGTTGGATTAGGTTTCAATGATTGCATCAGCGGAACATTTAGCACAACGGACTATGAAGTGGGTGAACAAACGTTTTATCGTGAGAAAAATAATGAGCAATGGGTCCCTGTAGGTACTGTCTGTGTAATGCGTCCTTGGCCAGTAGCTATGTCTGTAGTAATAGAAGGAGAAGAATTGCCGGTTGACATAGTATTACACAATATAACAAGCAAAGGGAAAAATATCGAGTCAAAGAAAAATGATAATATTGAATACTATAAGGCACCCGCTCTTGTTGATGGCAATGTGTGTACTATTCAGATGCTGGTGCAGAATAGATCCAGTGAGAAGATCAATCAAATTACTGCTTCTATAAATATCAATGATGATGAATTGCAAGTGGATATTCCATGTTTGCTGTCACCAAATATGGTAACGGTATTAGACTTTGATATTCCTGCTTCAGATTTAGCCTTGGAAAATTCAATAAGTGTAGACATCATAAAGGGTAACGATAAGCCCGATTGTATGGCAAATAAAAAAAATATCGACATTATCAATCTTAGTAAATATACCAAATATCCAAAAACGAACGTGGTAGAGGGATTTTTCTGGGATAACGAAAGGGAATCCGAATTAATAATTAGCACAATTGAGGACATAAGAAAAAAATATGGAGATTCAACCATAGGAATCCTCATCGGATATAATGATGAGCCCATAAACTACACTATACCTAAGCAGAATCAAGCTTATACTCATATGAATCTTTTACTCTTTACTTCCAGGAAAGAAGATTATGCTACTGATAGTATACCTGACTTTGAACGAATATTGAGTATAGAAAGCAACTCTTATGGAATGGTTGAAAAAACTATAGCAATACTTGATGACGATCGGTGTGAAGTAAGTTCTGAAATAAAAATTGGTGGCACTGCAAATGGCAATGATTTCACTGTGGCATACGCCGTCATAGAGAATCAAGTTGGTCCTTTATCATATAAGACAATGGACTTTACTCAAAAAGAAGCTATACTGGATGGGTATGCAAGGGGAATCTTCCCAGACACATATGGCGAATTTTGTCTTCCCGAAAAAATTGAGAAGGATGTATCTTATTCAGTATTTCAATCGTTTGAATTACCAAATTCCATTCAGGATCGAAATAATATTGAAATCGTTGCTTTGCTAATAAACCGCAATGGTGAGATTGTAAATGCCGAAAAGGTTACACCAATTGAACGATCAAATTCGATACTCATTGAAACAATCGAAATTGTTGAAGACAATATAGAGATGAATATTGGAGAGTCCCGACAATTGAAAGCACGCATTTTGCCTGAAAATGCTACTGACAAACGAATACTCTGGACATCCGACAATGAATTAATTGCTTCTGTGGATAATAACGGACTTGTCACTCTTAAAAATCAAGGCACTGTCAATATATTTGCCAAATCTATGGATGGAAGTAATATCGAAGATGTATGTACGATTTACGGTTCGGCTGGAATCAATGAAATCCTAACAGAAGGCATGCAAATTGACATATATGATATGAATGGAGCATGTCTAAAACACAATGTGGATGCAAGCTTTTTCAATAAATTGGAAAAAGGTTGTTATATAATTAAAAGTAGAGATAAAGTATATAAAATCATTAGGTAACATATCATTATAAATAACTAAAACCAAATAAATATACAATTAATTATATTACGCTTGGTAGTGCATCACTGAGTGTGTCTTAGACGAATTGACACAAACACACTCAGTGAAACACTACCTTGTTCCCATTGTCCATCTTCATCTTGAAGTGCTCGCCGGCGACATATGCCTGCATAAATATCATCTCCTTACAAATAACGGAGATTTCGTATGTTTTATGTTAGGTCATGAACAAAATTGTCACTTATAGAGAACAATCATGTAAATTGTAACCTGTAGAGAACATTTTCACGAATTGTCACTTGCAGGTGACAATTATTTTTATTAAATTTGCAATATCTTATTTAATTATTGTTGATTATGGAATTGCTTGAAAGAATATATAAGAAACTTCTTGCCAAAACAGACACAAAATTTTATCGCTTCTTATACGATAAAATCGATTGGTCGCAACCTTTAGTTGGTATCAAAGGACAGCGAGGGGTAGGGAAAACCACTATGATGCTCCAACGAATTAAGNCCACCGATCCTAAAGNAGAGAAGTCTTTCTATGCATCTCTCGACAACATGTGGTTTGNCAACCACACGCTGCTTGATTTGGNAGAAGAAATGAGTTCTCGTGGTGTAGTCAATCTGTATTTTGATGAAGTTCACCGTATACCCAACTGGGAACGTCAGATAAAGAATATCTACGATTCGTATCCTGAACTGCATGTGGTATTTACTGGATCATCGCTTCTTATCATCGACCATTCTATTGGAGACCTCTCGCGTCGGGTTGCAATGCATCATCTTCCCGGTCTTTCTTTCCGGGAATTTCTTATTCTTGAAGGGAAAGCCGAAGCATTCTCTCCTATTTCCTTCTCTGATATCCTTTATAATCATGAGAAAATTGCACCGGGACTCAGCGCAGGTATAGATATGGTAGCCAAATTCCATGNNTACATGAGGAAAGGATACTACCCTTACTTCAAGACCATGACTGTCACAGATTTTTATGGACGGCTAAGCAATTCTGTAAGTTCGGTAATCGAATCAGATATCCCAACCGTAGAAAAAAAGATTGATTATGAGACTCTGTTAAAGGCAAAAAGACTAATGGCCATCATAGCTGGCTCCTTACCCTATATCCCCAACTTATCTTCTCTGTCAGATGTGATGGGCACAAGCCGCAGCCAATTAATACGACTCTTCGACCTGTTAGATCGGGCTGGACTTATCCGTCAGCTGTTCATCTCTGCAAAAAGTCCTAAAAGTCTTGCAAAACCACAAAAAATCCTCTTGAACAATTCCTCTATCATGTATGCCTTGGATGCCCCACAAATCGGAGCGGCAAGAGAAAGCACATTCGCCTCGCTTGTAAGTGCCAATCACATGGTAAGTTCCGCAAAAGACGGTGACTTCATGGTAGATGGCCGGTATCTATTTGAAGTTGGCGGCAAAGGAAAAGGCTTTGCTCAAATCCGAAACATCCCTGACAGTTTTGTAGTAGCCGACGACATTGAGTATGGCTTCGGCAATAAAATCCCACTCTGGCTCTTTGGCTTCCTCTATTAAACCACCTAATACAGTGTTCTCAATATAACCATTTCCTTAAGAAATAATTTGGAGGGGATGGAGGTTTTTGCTAAATTTGCAGAAACTTAAGATTTTTAGCAAACCTTCATCATTATACAACTGCAATGCATCGTAAACTTACATATTTATCAATATTTTGCCTACTCTCCATAATTCTGTGGATGCTGCCCAGCTGTGCCAAACATTCTGAGGCGGATAACTCAGCCTCTTACGGGGTTTCTCTTGATTCTGCTCTTAATGTGCTGAATATGGAGATGAAGAAAAGAGATTATTACCGACGGAACAAGGAAGAGCGGCTTAAGGCTCTGAAGCTTGATCTTCGAGATAGCTCTTCACGACTTAATTTCAAGGTCGCCAATGAGTTATTTGATGAATATAAGGCTTATCAATCTGACTCTGCGTATAAATACGCCTCTGTGATGAATAAAATTGCAGAAGAAACAGGTTTACCCGAATTGCGGTCAAAGACAAATGTCGCATTTGCCGACTATTTCATTTCCGTTGGTTTCTTTAAGGAAGCTTCTGAGATGCTCGGCAGAACAGATAGTCAATATCTCGACACTGAGGAAAAGTGCTACTTCTACAATCTTTACACCAGGCTTTACCGCTCCCTTTGCTCTTACGTAGGAGGAGAAGCATCTCCACTTTGGGCTAACTATAACGAGCTGAATAAGAATTATCTTGATTCCATTCTCGACACGGCTCCCAAAGACTCATATATCTACGCATACACTAAGATAGACCGAGATCAGTTTGACAATAGAGATGATGTCAAAGCCATAGAAGAACGTAAGGCTCTTCTGCGTCGCTATACAATGTCGGAACATGAAAAGGCCATAAATTATTCACGCCTTGCATTTTCAAACCTTGATGCAGGCCGCATACGGGATGCTGAATACTACCTTGCTCTCTCATCTATTGCTGACATTAATTCAAATACTACAGAAACTACGGCAGCTGCAATGCTCGCCAATATGCTCCATGAGGAGGGTCGCAACGATGAAGCCTATTCCTATATACAGATGGCTCTCGACGATGCTTCGTTTTTCAATACACCTCTTCGCAAATACGAGATAAGCGGGTATTTGCCGAAAATCGATAATGCCCGCTATAACTGGGTCAATGGCCAGATGTGGCGCCTCGTGATAGTAATTGGACTGATTTTTGGACTTCTGATTCTTTCTATGGTGCTTTTCCAACAATTGAGGAAAAGGAAAAAAGCACTGGAACTTATTAATTCAGAACTTGACAATAAGACAAAAGAAATCAGCAAAAGCCATCAACAACTTGCCGAAGCGAATAACCTCCTTAATGAAACCATCTCTCAATTAAAGGAGACTACAGATATCAAGGATCGCTACATAATGCAGTCGCTCTACGTCAACACTGCTTTTGTCAATCAAGTGGAAGAGAAATGCAAGGAAGTGGTGAAAGCCGTAAAGGAAAAGAAATATGACGACCTGAAATTTTTGCCTTACAAAATGGGCATCAAGGAAGAGCGCCAGAGAATCTACCGCTCTTTCGATGAGGCATTCCTAAAACTATTTCCTAACTTCATCGAAGAACTCAACAAGCTTTTCGATGCCGACAACAGGATAGAAATTGTAGATGGGGAGCTTCCGATGGACGTACGCATATTCGCATTGCTTCGTCTTGGCATATCCGATCCAGCAGCTGTAGCGTCTTACCTCAACCTCTCTACGAAGACTGTCTACGTCTATAAGACAAAGATGAAATCCCGCTCCTTAGTGGGCAATAATGACTTTGAAGAGCTCATAAAAGCTATTCCAAAGCCATAAAAACGGTTTTATTTTTATTGTTTTTGAGTTTAATTCACACTTTATATTTACTATTTCAATCTCCTATTAGTCAGTATAATAACTTTTAAATTCATTTTAATTCGTTTTAAAATGATTGCTTTGATTGTAAGCTTAGGCTAATTTTGCAGTGTCGATTTGACAAAGTTTTCCATAATACTTTTTTTAAACGACACTGACCAATTAAAAAAATCGTTCATGAAAATCGGATTGCAAATGAAAAAGTTTATCCTATTGCTCCTGATGGCAACGAGTCTCACTGTCTCAGCCATCGCACAGACAGCCGAAGTGAAGGGCGTGGTGATCGACGCCTCCACAGAAGAGCCACTTATCGGAGCCACTGTGCAAGTTAAAAACACAAGCATCGGCGACGCAACAAACATCGACGGTGAGTTCACTCTAAAGAATGTCAACCTTAAAGCTACTATAATAGTAAGCTATGTTGGCTATCAGACAGAGGAAGTAAAGCTCAATGGAAAGAGCGTAATTGAAGTCCGCCTGAAAGAAGACACTCAACTCCTTGATGAAGTAGTAGTGGTCGGCTACGGCACAATGGACAAAAAAGAACTTACATCCGCAGTNTCACACATAGGAGAAAAGGACTTTCTTACAGTAAGTACACTCGACCCTTCAATGATGATACAGGGCAAAGTGCCAGGAGTATCAATCACCAACACTGGAGCCGGAGACCCAAACAATCAAGCATCAATTCAGATCCGTGGCGTATCCTCACGTTCTGCAGGTCTTGGTCCTCTGATCGTCATCGACGGCGTGCCGGGTGGCAACCTCACAAATATCAATCCTAATGACATTGCTTCATTCGACATCCTGAAAGATGGTGCAGCTTCTGCAATCTACGGTACACGCGGATCAAATGGTGTAGTCGTTGTGACCACCAAAAAAGGCAGCAAAGACGGCAATGTGCACACTACATACGGCGCAACACTTTCATGGGATAAAGCCAATCGCGAACTTGACATGTTAAGCGCACAAGACTTCCGTGATGTCCGTCTCGGTTGGGGCGACCGCGGAGTAGACCTTGGTGGTAACCTTGACTGGTTTGATGCTGTAACCCGCACAGGTTTCACTCAGCAGCATACATTGACTGTTAGCGGTGGCAACGAAAAGAGCAACTATCGTGTCAGTGCCGACTTCCGCGATGCACATGGTATCGACCTGCGTTCTTCTCGTAAAGAATATGGTGCCAGATCGTCAGTAATGCACACTACCAAAGGTGGACTCTTCACACTCCTTATGAATATCGCTCCCCGTATAATTTATCGCGACGCAGCTGACTGGGGCGTATTCAAGGATGCCCTGGAGGCAAACCCGACAACTCCTCTCATGAATCCTGAGAACCCTTCTCAATACTACAACTTTTATGGTCAGATAGTCGGTTCCAACCCGGTAGAACGTCAGATACTTGAAAAAGATCATGCCGATACTAAGCTATTAGATTGGGATGGAACATTAAAACTTAACCTCCTCCCTCTCTTTGCTCCTGAAAACATGCATGGCCAGACACTGACAACTCAAGTGATGTTTGCTGACCATCAATATGACAACAACAACTCATACTTCCGCCCCTCTACCAGCACAAACTCTATAAATGATGGGCATGATGGAGTTGCAAGCCGCTCTTATTCAAAAGAACGCCAATACATATTGGAATGGCTCACTAACTATTCCGGCAGATTTGGCGACAACCACAACCTGAAAGCGATGCTTGGCTACTCCTACCAATACTCACAGTATTCCGGATTCAATGCAGAGAATAAAGACTTCCCCAATGATGGTCTTGGAGCAGACAACCTCGGATCTGGCGACTGGGCCAAGGAAGAAGGAGAAGTCATGATGGGAAGCTACAAAAATGATGCAAAACTCATTTCTTTCTTTGGCAGATTAAGCTACGACTATGCCGGCAAGTATCTCTTCACTGCATCACTTCGTCACGAAGGTTCTTCCAAATTCGGTAAAAATCACAAATGGGGTAATTTCCCTGCAGTTTCAGCCGGCTGGCGTATCTCTCAGGAATCATTCATGAAAGATATTGAATGGATCAACGATCTTAAAATTCGCGCCGACTATGGCGTGACCGGCAACCAGGAATTTGGCAGCTACCTATCAATCAACACAATGTCAGGCTTCGGCTACTATTACTACAATGGCAAGTATTTTCAGGTATGGGGACCGGGTAAGAACGTCAATCCAGACCTCAAATGGGAAAAGGGTAAGAACTGGAACATCGGTTTAGACTTCTCTTTACTCGAGAATAGAATCTATGGTTCACTCAACTACTTCAACCGTCGCCAGCAAGACCTACTCGGCAACTACAAAGTTCCGGTCCCACCAAACATCCACGACGAGACTTTTGTCAACGTGGGCACAATGAAAAATACAGGTTTTGAGTTCGACCTCAACTTCAACATTGTCGAGACAAAAGACTTCACCTACAGCGCAAGCGTAATCGGAACATGGATGAGCAACAAGTTTGTAGATTTCAGCAACTCTGAATATGTCGGTCAGGACTACTACAATGTATGTGGCACTCAGGATCCATATCCTTTCTACAACCTCCAGCGCATTGAAAAAGGGAAACCATTAGGCAACTTCTACATGTGGCGCTACGCAGGAATCACTAAAGAAGGCGAATGGCTGGTCTATGACAAGGAAGGAGATATCATCCGAGCAAGCCAAGCGACCGACGAGGATCGTGCGATTGTCGGCAATGGTATGCCTAAGTTCACAATGTCGACTTCTCACAATTTCACTTACCGCAATTTCGATCTTGCATTGTTCTTCCGCGGAGCCTTCGGATTTGACATCTTCAACATTCACGATTTCTACTACGGCACCCGCAACTTCAATGGCAATGTCCTCAAAAAAGCGTACGGAAAGAACTTCGACATCTCTCCTAACGCAGCTTCTGTAGTGAGTGATTACTTCCTTGAGCGTGGCGACTACTTCAAGCTCGACATGGTGACACTTGGCTACAATATCAAGCTCCCCAACTGCCGATTCCTTGACAAAATCAGAATTTACGGCACTGTAAAGAATGTCTTCACCATAACCAAATTCAGCGGTGTCGATCCATCAAGCTTCCAAGTCAATGGTCTTGAGCCCGGCGCTCAGGGAGGACGTTCTTATTATCCCACGACCCGCCAGTTTATAGCCGGAGTACAAGTTGATTTCTAATAACATTAAAAATTCAATAGAAATGAGATTTCTAAAACATATAGCTTTTGCAGCCATCTCAACCCTCTCCTTGGCAAGC
>WFLX010071559.1_pt1 | contig 10721 bp, 11 predicted proteins | sample 4967041 | NCBI WGS metagenome assembly WFLX01 (sample SAMN12857096, study PRJNA449069) | gut metagenome | isolation source: stool from male and female vole | host: Microtus ochrogaster | place: USA:Florida | collected 2017
CGGTAAGGAAGATTGCCATCAGGGGTGCGTGCATTACGCCTGACATCACTCCGGCCATACCCATCAGGGCGAAGTTTTTAACCGACAGATCAATAATCCCGAGATGGTTGAGCGTGAATGCGAAGCAGAAGCCTGCCATGCAACCCACATAGAGTGCCGGTGCAAATGTACCGCCTACGCCACCNGCGCCGTTGGTCGATGACGTGGCAAATACCTTCATGAGTGTCACAGCGGCTACATAGACAGCGATAACCCAGGCTATNTTNCGGTCGTTGTAGAATATTGANCCGTCCAATACCGCNCCGGCGTCACCGTTGAGCATTGANGTTATCACGGTATAACCCTCGCCGTAGAGCNGGGGAAAAAGGAATATNAGCACNGCAAGCACGATGCCNCCGATAGCGGCTTTTTTCCAGGGATTGTGTATGCGGCTGTAAAATCCCTCCATGAAGTTGATCGTCCTGATGAAGTAGAGCGAAAGNAATCCGCAGATAATACCGAGTATAATAGCGTAGGGAATACGCCCAGGGGGGAAAATCTCACTCTGGGTGAAGAAAAACTCCACGTCGTAGCCGGTAAATACATAAGCTACCGTGGCCGCGGTTATCGAAGATATCAGCAACGGCATTACAGTTACCGTGGTCAGGTCGATCATCAGTACCTCAAGCGTGAAAAGCGCACCCGCAAGCGGAGCCTTGAATATACCTGATAGTCCGGCAGCCGCACCACAGCCCACGAGCAGCATGAGTACCTGCGGCGACAGCCTGAACAGGCGCCCCAGGTTACTGCCGATAGCCGATCCGGTGTACACAATCGGGCCCTCGGCTCCAACCGATCCNCCGAANCCGATGGTGATTGATGAAGCCACTATCGAGGTATAGCAGTTGTGAGGCTTCAGACGGCTNTTATTCTGTGAAATTGCATGTAGCACACGGGTGACACCATGGGATATATTNTCCTTTACGACATACTTGACGTAACATGTCACNATGANGATGCCTACCAGCGGATAGAGCAGGTAAAGGTAGTTGCCTTCAGTGACGTTGATGTTAAGGAGCAGCGAGCCGCTGATAAGGTGAATGAGCCATTTCAGTGCGAGAGCGGCAAAACCACAGATGATACCTGTGATGAGGGCGAGAATAAGCACAAAGTTTTTCTCTTTGATGTGATGCTCTCTCCACATGATGAACCGCATCAGAGCCGACGATGCGGTGGTNGATATTCTGGCGAAAAAATTCATATTCCTTTTCCGGTTATTACGGTTCGTAGTGTATATATCAGTATCTTGATGTCGGTTGCTGTCGACATNTTGTCAAGGTACAGAAGATCATAACGCATGCGTTCGAGCATGGCGTCGANTGACGATGCATAGCCATACTTCACCATGCCGAGCGAAGTTAGTCCGGGCTTGACGCGGTGCAGCAGGAGGTATCTNGTATCTCTGTTTAAAAGCAGTTCGGTGTAATATCGGCGTTCGGGACGCGGACCTACCAGTGACATGTCGCCGCGCACTACATTCCAAAGCTGCGGCAGCTCGTCAAGCCGGTATTTTCTCATCATGGATCCTATGTGAGTGACACGGCTGTCNCCCGGCATNGACAGGCTCGGACCGGCTGCCTCGGCGTCGACATTCATCGACCNGAGCTTGTAGATGGTGAATTCNCGGCCATGGATGCCCACTCTTTGTTGTCTGAATATGATNGGACCGGGTGACTCGCGTCTTATGGCAATGGCAAGCGCTCCCATGACNGGCAAAGCTAANATCAGNCCGATGCTGCCGAGGGTCACATCCATCACGCGTTTCAGGTTGAGTGTGGAGGCTGATGCCGGTGATTCGGTGATATCAACGAGAGGCTGTCCGGTCAGGTCGGAGAATGACCGCTGCAATCCGGCCGACCGGCATGCCGAAGGCGATATGAATATCCGTCGTCCTGTCGGCAGGAGTTTTCCAAGCAGAAGTGACAGCTCGGCGTCGGTCAATTCGGCCTCAGGCACGATAAATGCCTTGATATCTTTTTTATCNAGGTCCTCAGTGCTGTAATTTAGTTCGTCCNGGCTTATGCGGTCAGCTATCCGATAGCCGGTTATGGCCGCTTTNCCNCGGCCGGCTACAACGGCATTATANCCCCAGCGGCCTTTTAAAAACCGGTGGCGCACTGACATGGTGATGAAGTAGCGGGTCGTATAGACGATCGTCAACAACATTCCCGCCATGATAAGTACGAGTATGTAGGATATGGAGCGGTCATCCGGGACATCGTCGATAAGAGCTCCTAAGAAGAATATCGCCGTTCCGGCAAACGAAGCCTTCAGGGTGGCGCTGAACTCGTGCAGACGTGACTTGAGCATCACATTGGAATAGTAGCCCGTAAGCCAGTATACACCGAGCATAAGCAGCGGAAACAGAAACTGTTCGAGCAGTACTGTGTCTGACAGAAGGTAGCCTGAGAGAGAGTTGAAGCCGGTAGGCGGCTGATTTATGGTGTAGCGTACGCAATTGTACAATAGAACAGCTATGGCGGTAGACAGGAAGTCGGCCGCCACATACACTATCCGTTGTCGTGTCTCAGTAGTCAATCGCGCAGTACAGTGATATTATTTAGTGAATCGATTTTTATCACCCGTGAGGGTGCAGCAGCTGACANGTCATCACGGCGTGTAGTGCACACATAGTCGACTCCGTCGATGATGTCAGGGGTAATGTCTTTGAAATGGGGCGCGGAGGGCGCACCGCTGATATTGGCCGATGTCGAGACTACCGGGCGCCCGAGCATACGGCAAAGTGATGCCGAGAAGTTGTCACGGCTTATCCGGAAGCCTGCACTTCCGTCAGCAGCCAGCAGTTCGGGTGCTAACCCATGTGCCCCGTCGAGCACCATGGTGGTGGGACGGGATGCACGGGTAGCTATATCGGTGACGGTTTCAGGAACAGCCTTTACGTGACGGGAAAGCANATCAAGCGAGTCGACCAGCAACAGCATTGCCTTGGAGTCGTCGCGGCGTTTGAGCCGGTATATGCGCCTGACCGCTTCACTGCATGTGGCGTCACATCCTATGCCCCATATCGTATCGGTGGGATAGAGGATGACACCTCCTGACCGCAGCACATCAACGGCATGCTGCAGATCATCGGCGGTCATAGTCTCGGCTGCCTGCATCGTAATTATTCTGCGTAGCGAATCTTGCCTACGATCTTGTGGCTTGTCACAACATCGCCCTCAGCCTGTACTGAAGGCTGGTGCAGATCGCTGGGGAAGTAGAGGAAGAAGCGGTCAGGTGTAGCGGGACGATAGTCTACCGGGCCGTCGGCAACATATTTGGTAACATCCTTTACGGGATTGTAGGGGTCAGTCTCGATTACCTTTTCTGCAAGACCCATCAGCTCATTGCCCTCGAAAGTGTACTGGAGGTCAATCATGTTGCGGTGGTTCTCCACTTTTGTATCGGCGATGCTCTTCGGAGTATACTCCATTACATTGATCCAGAGCTGGTCAGGTACAAGAACTATCTTGCCAACCTCGAGTTTTGACAGGTCGTGGGTTGCGATAAATTCAAACAGCTTGTCCCACAGCTCTTTGTTCTTTTCGTACTGAGATTTCCATTCAACGGCATTTATTGACTCATCGGGGGTCAGCGTACATCCGTTGGCCCATTCGCGGCTTTCCATCCACTCTTTTGCCGCCTTGCATTGTTCACAAGAATTACACATGATAAAAAATGATTGGGGTTATTAGTCGTATAAGCAAAGTTACTTCCCGCGCGTCAATTATGCAAATTTTAAGTGGCGAAAAAACACCCTATGGTCTAAGCGAAAACATCGCCGATGATTCGAAGCGGGGAAGCGCCACAAGTTGCACCTGAGCCTGCCCGTCGGCAGGTGTGTTGCAGCCCGTACCTACTGTGATTCCGGCCTTTTCAAGCTCTTGCCGCGATGTGGCCAGGGCCACATCGGGAGTGTTGTTGTCGTGGCTCAGATGACACAGAAATATATACCGCAGCCTGGGGGTGAAGATCCGGGCGAGATACTCGGCGGTCATCCTGTTGTCAAGGTGACCGTTGACATTACGTATGCGCGATTTGAGATATTCAGGATAGGGGCCGAAACGCAGCATGTTGAGGTCATAGTTGCTTTCGATCATTATGTAATCGGCCTGACGCATATAGTGGTCTACACGTTCCGATATACAGCCGAGATCGGTTGCGATCGTAAAGGCACGGTCATCGTGCTGCACGAAAAATCCCACATTGTCGGTGCCGTCGTGCATCACTTCGAAAGCGGTTATGGTGAAGTTGCCTATCGTGAATGGTATTTCTTTGTATATGTTGACCTGATAGTCCCTTATGCGGCGTGAAACATTGTGACNGCNCAGGATGCCNCNCATGGCGCGNGGGGTACAGTATATCGGGATATGGTGAANTTTCCTTACGAGGGCATACGCATAGCGCATGTGGTCGCTGTGGTCATGGGTAATGCATATCCCTTTTATATGGGATGGGAGNATGCGGTGGGCGGCAAGCCGCTCCCACACTGTCTTGTCATCGACTCCGGCGTCNATCAGAAATCCTGACTGAGAGTCGCCTATATATGCACAGTTACCGCTGCTGCCGCTTCCCAGTGATATGAACTGGATCTTGTTGGGAACNGGTTTTACGACGACAGGGCCGAGCGGATGCAGGCGCTGGTTGGGATTTGACTGTTGTGAAATGCCTCCTTTAAGCAGTGTGGAGGCTGGTTGCGGGGATACGATATCGGCTGCGCCCTTCTTTATTGCGGGTGCATCGAGATCATCAAATAGTCCCGGGAAATTATATGGATCTGGTTTTTGTGGCAATTTGGTGCTGAAGGAGATGTGTTAGGAGTGTAACAGAAATATTGTCGGTTTTTTATCGTAATTATACTGAGTGGTCGCCCATTTGCGTAGCGGCATCGTTATGATGCTTTCCGNAGGCCCGGTTATATCTGATGCCACGCAGAGCAACATCGATCCGGGAAGACTCCGGGCAAGCTCAGCTATCAGCTTGTTGTTACGATAGGGGGTCTCTATGAAGATCTGGGTCTGNCGTTCGGAACGTATATGTCGTTCCATGTCACGAAAAGCTGCGGTGCGTGCCGCGGAGTCGATAGGCAGATAACCGCGGAAGGTGAAACTTTGTCCGTTGAAGCCTGATCCCATCAAGGCAAGCANNATGCTCGATGGNCCCACGAGTGGCACNACCCTGATNCCTTTACGCTGGGCTATTGCAACCGCGTCGGCTCCCGGATCGGCTATTGCGGGACAGCCCGCTTCCGACAGGATGCCTATATCGTGGCCGGCTTCGGCGGGAGCAAGCATCGCGGCCACTTCCTCAGGGCGCGTGTGCTCGTTCAGTTCGGTGAATGACAGTGAGTCTATGTCAATCGTCCGGTCGCAAGCCTTGAGAAAGCGACGTGCCGAACGCAGATTCTCGACGATGAAGTAGCGCAGACTCCTGATGATTTCAATATTGTAGGCCGGCAGTACCTGCGATGGGGGAGTATCGCTCAGTGTGACCGGAAGTAAATATACGGTTGCCATCGGATGCCTGAAGTTTAACGGTTAAGACGCTTTTCAATGGAGTCAGTGACGGCTGTTAACGATGAGCCGCGATAGACTACGGTGCCGGTTGAATCAGCTAAAATATAAAACGGGGTACGGGGCACACGCATTGTGGCGAATGTCGGATAGGCAGGGCCTCCCGGCGCCCATACCGAGGCCCAGGGTAACGGATCGGCTTTGTTTGCATTCTGCCAGCGCAAAGTGTCGGTCGCAAATGAAACCTCGACCACTTTAAGCTTCTTCGGTGAATACTTCTCAAACAAAGGCTTGATGGCCACTATCGACTGTGTGCGCGGACGTGCGGTTGCAGTGATGAAATACAGGAGGGAATAGGAAGTGCGGTGAGGAGTGAAGCGCTCGAGAGAGTCACCGTAGGAGTAAAGCGTAAATGGCCTGATGCGTGCATCGAGCTTAGCCTCATTGTTGACCGACAGCATGTAGCGGTAGCTCTCGACAAGATATTCAGGCCGTGCCGATTCCTTGATCGAATTGAACAGACTGGCACACTCAGCCTCGTTGTCGACTGAATTGAATGTTGTCAGTAGCAATGCGGTCGATACAATGCGGTCAGGATGTTCGGTGACATAACGTGCTATCGCCGCATTAATCTGCATGGAGGTGCTGTCGCGGAGCAATGAGGCGTTGGAGGTGATCCACTCGGCCCACTGGCTTGAAGGCTTGGAGCCCGATACCTCGATATTATACGGATCGTCAAGTTCAAACCTGCACTTTACAGTCTCGCCGTTTTTCACAAGCAGGCGTCCCACCGGATACTGCGGGGAGACATAAAGCTCGGCGATGGTATATTCGCGTGAGTTGCCGATGAGTTCTATTTTTCCGTCAATTGCCGCGCAGCGTTCACTGACAATACCCNTTGGAGTGGTGTATATCATGGTGATATAGCGGGTGCCGAGCCCATTGACAAGCCCGGTGATACGGAATTGTGTATCATCGCCACATGCGCTTACCAAAAACGCAAGCAAACTGATTAAAGTAAGTCGTAATATATTCACTATGCAAAGTTAGCATTTTTGGGCCATAAGCTCTAAACTTTCGATTAAAATATATATCTTTGCGGTATTATGAGACGAGTGGTAAGAGGGACTGTATTTAGTGTGTTGGCGATGATGGCAATGATCTTCTCAGCTCAGTGCTGTCATGCTCAGATCGTTGCTGTAAATCATGATGAAGTGCTTGATCCTAAACAGGTCAGGGAGGAATTTGAGAACCGGCCCTACTTCGGCCTGTATAAGGATAACTATTTCATTTTCGGACCGGCGATCAATCACCGTCCTACCGCCGCCAACACCAATGTGAAGTTCCAGATATCAATCTCCCAGCGTCTTACGCGCAGCGTCCTGCCGGGCGGCACATATCTCTATCTGTTCTATACCCAGAAGTGCTTCTGGAATGTGCTTCAGAAGTCATTTCCGATGACCGACCTGAATTTCAATCCCGGTATCGGCCTTACAAAACCGCTTTTTGCCAAAGACCGCTTCATCGGTAAGGTGTCGCTTATTGCCGAGCATGAGAGCAACGGAAAGGCTGAGGAGGCAAGCCGCTCATGGAACCGCCTGTCTTTGGCGACCAATATTCTGATTGACCCCACTATTATGGTTCACGGTAAGTTCTGGCTCCCTTGGGTGGATGGCGAGAACAACCGCGATTTGCTCGATTATTACGGTATATATCAGTTCGGTATGAGTTACCGTCCTACCTCGGGACGTTTCGGAGGCAGCATGATATTGACCAAACGCCGCGGTGTGAACCTGAATTATAATGTCGTGGTCGAGCTGTGCTACCGCATGTTTGCTAANGAAAACCAGTATCTGTTCATGCAGTTCTACAACGGATACGGAGAGGGTATGTTGGATTACAACAAGTTTAAATCGCAGATAAGGGTGGGCATTGTCATCAAGCCCGAATTCTTCAGTGAATACTGATACTCCTCGGTATTACAGCATATTGCGTCCGATACACCACACCACAACGATGACTGCCAGCACAGCTATAAGCCATGGNCTGTGGATTGATGCATAAAATTTAGGATATCGCCGGCGNGTNAGTTCTCCGGCTATGAGTANTGNAACAAACNGTAGTGAGGCTACNAGCAAGGCGTTATAGCTCCATGCTCCGGCAATGTCACCGTGCAGCAGGCAATGTATGGCCCGTTGGGAGCCGCATCCCGGACACTGCCATCCGGTGATGGCGAGGAACGGACATTGCGGAAATATCCGTGACGAAGCCGGGTCAAAAATAAAGTAGGCCGCGACAAAGATTGCCGCGGCTACCATGATGATAATATTGCGTGTAAGCGTACGCATCAGAAAAATTTGGTCTCGCTGCCGAGGATATCGCTCAGCAGGTTGTTGGCCAGGCGGCTTGTGCCGATACGGAACAGTTCGTTGGTCATCCATTCCTCTCCGAGCACTTCTTTNATGATTGTATAGTATTTTACCGCATCTACTGTTACCGATACACCNCCTGCAGCCTTGAAGCCTATGCGGCGTCCTGTGGNCTCATAGTATTCCTTGATGCACTGAGCCATCACGTAGGCGGCTTCGAGAGTGGCACCTTCGTAGACTTTACCGGTCGATGTCTTGATGAAGTCGGCGCCTGAGTACATTGCGAGTACTGAAGCGTTGCGGATATTTTCCATTGTCTTCAGCGCACCGGTCTCCAGGATGACCTTCAGGCGCGCATGGCGGCACGAATGTTTCTGCTCGGAAATCTCGTCGGCCACTTCCTCCCAGTCACCTCCGAAATAGTTGCCGAGGTTCAGCACGATGTCGATCTCATCGGCGCCGTCGGCCACGGCAAGAGCAGTCTCGGTAATCTTGACCTCAGGGAATGACTGTGCTGTCGGGAATGATCCTGACACACAAGCTACGTTTACGGCGCTTACGTCGAGCACCGTACGCACTACCTGGGCAAAATTAGGATATACGCATATAGCGGCTACGTTCGGCAGTTCGGGATGTTCGCTGTCAAAGGCATTGACACGTTCCACGAAGTCAGATACCGATGCCGGGGTATCGGTTGTGGAAAGTGTGGTAAGGTCAAGACAATTGAATATCTTCTTGTAAACCTCGGTATTCATATTCTCGGCGAGATGCTTTGACAGGATCTCCTCAACGGCAGCCTTTACCACATTTTCATCAGTGGTTACCTTGGANGCAGCCACGGTGTCATGATATTTGTCACTCATAACGTTCTTGTATTTTGGGGTTATATATTTTATCAGTTGTTATCTCTCAATTTTGGGTTGTCACGATGACGGGTGGCATCGCGGCGGGTCTTTTTGTCAATGTTGCGCTGTAAGGCTTCGGTGAGGTCGATGCCGCTTTGATTGGCAATGGCCATTAGCACCCACAGCGTATCGGCCAGTTCGTCAGCCAGCGTGTCACATTCGCCCTGTTTGAATGACTGGTCACCGTAGCGCCGGGCCATCACCCGCGCCACTTCCCCGACTTCTTCGGTCAGTATCGCCATNTTGGTGAGCGGCGAGAAATACCTTACACCTATCGTGGTAATCCATCTGTCGACGGTTGCCTGGGCCTCGCGCAGCGTTATGTCGGGAGTTTCAGAGTTCATTCTTTCAGTTTTGAGTCGATTATTATAGTGACAGGGCCATCGTTGACAAGCGCAACCTGCATGTTGGCGCCGAAAACTCCGCGCTTCACATCTTTCCCAAGCCGTTCGCTCACCATGCGGCAGTACTCTTCATAGAGCGGTACCGCGAGGTCATGTCCTGCTGCACGGATATAGCTCGGCCGGTTGCCCTTGCGGGTGGAGGCGGTGAGTGTGAACTGGCTTACCGCCAATACTGAGCCGCCGACATCGGTCACCGAACGGTTCATGACGCCTGCTTCATCATCAAAAATGCGCAGACCGACAGTCTTGGATGCCAGCCATGCCGCGTCATCGATGGTGTCGCCATGCTCAACTCCTACAAGCACCAGCAGTCCGCGGTCAATCTCGGAATGAAGCTGTTCGTCAATTGTCACCGAGGCTCCGGTCACACGTTGTATAACAAGTCGCATAATAAATGAGTTTTACCTTGTGACAAATGTAGCCAAATTTTTTTAATCGGCCATGCTGCCGGCCGGAATAAGATAGTCGGCGAGGAAGCTGCCGGAACTGCGCAGCCCTTCGGCGATGGATGCGGCATTAAGCCGTGCTCCGGCCAGCGAGGAGTGGGTATGATCTTTGCAAAAGTAAGAGCCTACTTTACGAAGACCCTCATCGGCAGCCATACGCTCCAGCTTGTCGCCTGTTATGCGGTTGAGGTCGATGAATGTGACTCCTTCAGCNTCGGCGACACTGCGCGTCCANGCTCCGAANCTNTTGTCATTGCGCTGTATCTGACCGTTGTCGAATATATTGCGCGGGGTGTGACTGATTACAATCGGAATAGCTCCTTTTTCACGCGCGTCGCCGATAAATTTGCGCAGGTACCATCCGTAGGTATAGACCACCTGATTGCGTCCTGAAGGCATTTTGAATACCTTGCTCTCGGGGCCTGTTCCTGACAGTTCGGCGCGGGCCTTACCGGTGTTGATTGCACCGGCGTCATTGTGGCCGAACTGAATTAGCACATAATCACCNGGCTGGAGGGCCTGATATACGCGNTCCCACAGATGCTCGTCGGTAAATGTGCGGGCGCTACGTCCTGCACGGGCATGGTTTTCTACCGTGATACGGGTGGTGTCAAACTGTTCGGCAAGCACTGATCCCCAGCCCCACATACCTGTGGAGTCGTTGTCGGCATTTTTTACNGTAGAATCNCCTATTGTAAATATCACCGGACAACCNGGCTTTCGTGAGGAGCCGGTTATTGTATCGGGCACTTGCGGCAAGAGATAATCGGCAAGCGGCAGGCGACGTGCAGCGCGAAGCCCTTCAGCAGCCGATTCGGCGTTGACCCGCGCTCTGAATTCCGACGTGTGGATGCGGTCGAGATAGAACATATATTTTACCTTTTCTTTGCCGAAATGCTCAAACTTGCGTGCGGTGATGTCGTTGAGGTCGACAAACGGCACATGCTCTTTGCGCGCTACCTGACGGGCCCATAATCCGAATGTAGAGTCAACGGGGGTGATGACTGTGGAAGAAGCATCAGCCCATGCACAACGCGGAGTGAGC
>WFLX010373763.1_pt1 | contig 10719 bp, 9 predicted proteins | sample 4967041 | NCBI WGS metagenome assembly WFLX01 (sample SAMN12857096, study PRJNA449069) | gut metagenome | isolation source: stool from male and female vole | host: Microtus ochrogaster | place: USA:Florida | collected 2017
ATCTTGTCGGTTTTGAAATTCTTTTTAAATCAGTAAATTACCGCCAAGTTTCCTGAGAACCCAAATTACCACAAAGTTCCCTAAAAGAACCCAAACTACCGCTAACTTTTACGGCACATATACATATATAAGGAGAAACCGCCATGCTTCCCAGAGAAGTCACCTTAAAAAATGAAGAACTCATGCTCTCCCCATTCGCCTGCAAAAGCATAAACGCAGGGAAAAGAGAGCGTGATGAAGAACCATGCCCCGTAAGAACGGATTTTCAAAGGGACAGGGACAGAATAATCCACTGCAATTCCTTCCGCCGTTTAAAACATAAAACGCAGGTGTTCCTTATCCCCAAATCCGACCACTACCGTACTCGCCTTACCCATACTTTAGAAGTAGCGCAGATAGCAAGAACGATAGCAAGAGCTTTAAGGCTCAACGAGGATCTGACGGAGGCTATCGCTTTGGGGCACGACTTGGGGCATACTCCCTTTGGACATGACGGAGAGAGAACCTTGGCAGAGCTGTATGAGGGAGGCTTTAAGCATTACGAGCAGTCCGTCCGTGTTGTGGAACGCATAGAGCGCGAAGGAGAGGGACTTAACCTTACTCCGCAGGTAAAAAACGGCATACTCTGCCACACCAATATGACCGCCGATACTCTGGAAGGAGTTGTGGTCAAGCTGTCGGACAAGATCGCTTACATAAACCATGATATTGAGGACGCCATAAGAGGCGGCGTGCTGAGGGAAGAGGATCTGCCCAAGGAAGCCACTGATGTGCTCGGTCATACCAAATCCCAAAGAATAACCGCCCTTGTCAATTCCATTATAGAAAACTGCTCCGACAAAAATGAGATAAAGTATGACGAAACCACACAGAAGGCACATGATACCCTGCGTTCCTTTATGTTCCAAAATGTGTACTACGCCAAGCCCACCGCTGCCGAAAAGGATAAGGCATGCTATGTGGTGGAGAATTTATATAATTATTATCTGAAAAATCCCGACGAAATGCCGCAATTATACAAGGACATTGCCGAAACGGACGGCAAGGAAAGAGCAGTTTGCGACTATATTTCCGGAATGACCGACGATTTTGCTGTCGATGTGTTTAATGAATTCTTTATTCCCAAGTCATGGGTCTGAGCCTTGATTATTTTGATTCCGGATATTTATCGGTCTTTTGACAGAAAATAAAAAGATATAAAAAATGAAAGGAGGAAACAAATATGCCCTTGCCAAACGAATTTATAGAGCAAGTGCGTGACGATTATGCGATCACCTCTGTTATTTCCTCCTATACCTCTTTAAAAAGGGCAGGGCGGGACAATGTGTGCCTATGTCCCTTCCACTCGGAAAAAAACCCCTCCTGCCACATTTACTCAGATACTCAAAGCTTTTACTGCTTCGGCTGCGGAGCCGGAGGAGNCNTAATAAATTTTNTCAGANTTATAGAACATNTTGACTATATAGAAAGCGTCAANTTTCTGGCNNAAAGNGCGAATATCCCTATGCCCNAGGACAGCTTTGNCAAAACCGCCGAAGCTAAACAGAGACTGCTGGAGATCAACCGTCAGACGGCAAGATTTTACCGTGATATTTTGCTTTCGGACAAGGGAATTCCGGGGCGGCAGTATCTGCTGCAAAGGGGTTTAAGCGAAAACACAATAAGAAAATACGGCTTGGGCTTTGCTCCCGNCAGCTGGGACGCTCTTAAAAACTTTATGCNGTCAAAGNGCTNTACCGAACAGGAGCTGCTGGACGCCGCACTGCTTTCCAGAAAGCGTTCCCAGTCCGAGTCGGCATACAACGGCAAGGTGCATACCTACGATAAGTTCCGTAACCGCGTAATGTTTCCAATTATCGACAGACGGGGAAATATTATCGGCTTCGGCGGAAGAACATTGGAGCAGGACGCGCCAGCCAAGTATCTCAACAGCGACGAGACCCTTGTTTTCCACAAGAGGAGCAGTCTTTTCAGCCTTAANTTNGCCAAAAACACAAAGGAAAAATTTCTTATCCTNTGNGAGGGCTATATGGACGTGATCAGCCTTAANCANGCNGGCTTTGACAACGCCATNGCNACTCTNGGCACCGCCATNACTCCCGAACAGGCNAGNCTTATGCGGCAATACTGNGAAGAGGTGGTTATAAGCTACGACAGNGANGGAGCNGGNCAAAAGGCTACCATGAANGCNATAAACCTTTTGGGAGAAGCNGGAGTNGACGCAAGNGTNNTGCAGATGAGCGGCGCNAANGATCCCGANGAGTANGTTAAAAAATACGGCGCNGACGGNTTCAGNCTGCTTNTGCAAAANTCGGGGGGNGCTATCAGCTTTGAGCTGAAAAAGCTCACACTGGGTCTTGATATGGACACCCCCGAGGGAAAGGCGTCATATCTTAAAAAAGCGGTGGGCTTGCTGGCAGCCATAAACGACAAGATCGACCGAATGGNTTACATAAACGATACCGCCAAGCTTTGCGGACTAAGCGCGGGAGAGATAGAAAAAGCGGTGGAGGAACGGCGGAAGATCGCCTACTACNCCGCAAAAAAGACGGAGACAAGGGAGCTGATAAATCCCACAAAAAAGAAAAGCTCCGACTATACGCCAATGTCTCAGCTTTCCGCCCGTGAAAAGGCTCAAAGAGGGGTAATAGCCTTTATGATACATTCCCCCGATCTGCTGCCCAAAACGGAAAAGAGGATAAGTGCAGAGGATTTTCCCGACGAATTTTGCCGAAAAATATACCAAAGGGTGACGGAACGGATAAAAAACAGCCAAAGCGTTGATCTGTCATCACTCGGAAACGAATTTTCGGCGCAGGAAATGGGAAAAATAACAGGTATAATTCAGGAAAACAGCCTTTTACCGTATCAAAAGGAAAGGCTTGAAGAATATATAAGAGTTCTGGAGGAACACCGTGACAGGTACGGCGGAAAAAATCCCTCCGACCTTACCAATGAAGAAATGCTTAAGGAAATGGAAAAGCTGAGGAAAAAGAAAAACGGAGGGTAACCGAAGTTTTGGTAATATTTTGCGGAATAAAAATACAACAAAAAGAAGGAAGTAAAAGATGAGCGAAAACGGAAAAAACAACATTGTCAACGAGCTTCTGGAGCGCGGTAAAAAGGAAGGAAAGCTTACCACAAAGGAAATAAACGATATCCTTGAGGATATGAATTTTGACGTGGATCAGATCAACAAGCTATATGACGATTTTGAAAGCAACAACATCGACATTGTGGACGATTTTGTGGCGGACGAGGATCTTGACACCGCCCTTGACTTCACGGGAGAGGACGATCTTGACCTTGCTCTGTCCACCGAGGGCATTACCATTGACGACCCTGTTAAAATTTACCTTAAGGAAATAGGAATCGTGCCCTTGCTTACAGCTGAGGAGGAAATTGCCCTTGCCATGCGGAAAAGCCAAGGAGATCAGTTTGCGAGAAAAAGACTTACCGAGGCNAACCTCCGNCTNGTNGTCAGCATAGCAAAGCGNTATGTGGGNAGAGGTATGCAGTTNCTTGANCTTATNCAGGAGGGCAATATGGGACTGCTTAAGGCNGTGGAGAAATNCGACTACCNCAAGGGCTACAAGTTCTCAACCTATGCTACATGGTGGATAAGACAGGCTATCACAAGAGCCATTGCCGATCAGGCAAGAACTATCCGTATCCCTGTACACATGGTTGAAACCATTACCAAGGTAAAAAAGGTTTCAAGCCAGCTGCTCCATAAAAACGGACATGAGCCCAGCGTGGAGGAGATCTCCAACGAGCTCAATATGCCCGTGGAGCGTGTAAGAGAAATTATCCGCATAAGTCAGGATCCCGTTTCACTTGAAACGCCTATTGGTGAAGAGGAGGACAGCCATTTGGGAGATTTCATTCCCGACGAGCTTGCTCCCGCTCCCGCCGAGGTAGCTTCCCTTTCTCTTTTGAAGGAACAGCTTGACGAGGTTTTGGGAACTCTTACCGAGCGCGAGGAAAAGGTTCTGCGCCTGCGCTTCGGCTTGAAGGACGGCAGACCCAGAACTCTTGAAGAGGTGGGCAAGCAGTTTGAGGTAACACGGGAGCGTATCAGACAGATAGAGGCAAAGGCGCTCCGCAAGCTTCGTCACCCCTCCCGCAGCAAGAAGCTGAAGGACTTTTTGGATTAAAAAACGGTATACGTTTTCACAAAGTCCTTATTATACATAATTTTACAGAATGTCAAAGATACTTGAAAGGAACATAAATGCACATTACTCTTGAAACGGATTATGCTATCAGAATCGTAGACAGGCTTGGAAAAGAGTCCTTAAAGGAGGACAACGGCGTCAAAAGCTGCATAGACGCGGGAACAATTTCCGAAAGCACCGACGTGCCTTTAAGGTTTGCCCTTAAGATACTGAGAAAGCTGGTGGGAGGCGGACTTGTAAAAAGCTACAAGGGCGTTTACGGCGGTTACCGCCTGATCAAGCCTATCAGCGAAATTTCTCTTTATGATGTTATTGAAATAGTCGAGGGGGAATATCGGTTCAGCCGATGTCTTTCCGAGGGGTACAGCTGTAATTGCAGTGCAGACGGCTTGCCCTGTAACTATCAGCAGGTTTTCGGGGGAGTTTCGGAAATGGTTAAGGAATACCTTAAGAAACAGACCTTTGACAAGCTGATAAAAGCTGATAAAAGCTGACAGAAAACCCAAAATCATTCTGAATTTATTCTTGATATTGGAGAATTTATATGGATATTGAGCAGATACTTAAAAGAAACGGAAAAAAAGCCGCAGCGGCAGAGGCGGTTCAGGGCGACAGAATTTTTGCCCTCGATATAGGCACCCGCACCGTTGTGGGAATTATCGGAGAAAGAGACGGGGACAATTTCAAGATACTTGAATGTGTTTCCAAGCCTCATACCCGCCGGGCAATGGTTGACGGTCAGGTTGAGGACATCAAACAGGTGGCGAAGATAGTGGGCGAGGTAAAGGCGCAGCTGGAGGAAAAAATCGGCTGCACCCTTCAAAGAGCCTGCATAGCCGCCGCAGGACGCGCCCTGCGCACCGTAAACATTTCAAAGGATTTTGACGTTTCGGGAAGCGAGTTTGTCACCGAGGAAATGGTGGCTTCCATGGAAATGGAAACAATTTCCCTTGCCCAGTCGCAGCTTGACGAGGAAACCAAGGGCGACGGAACATTGTTTTACTGCGTAGGTCACAATGTGGTGAACTATCTTCTCGACGACTACAAAATGATCTCTCTTACAGGACATAAGGGACAGAAGGCGCAGATAAATATGGTGGTGGCTTTCCTTCCCGGCATAGTTGTAGAAGGCTTGTATTCGGTTATGGAGCTGAACAAGCTGGAGGTGCAGAGCCTGACATTGGAGCCTATTGCCGCCATGAATGTTATAATCCCTCCCGAAATTCGGCTTATCAATATTGCCCTTGTGGATATAGGCGCAGGTACTTCGGATATTGCAATTTCCAAGGACGGTTCAATAATAGCCTATGCCATGGCAACTGTGGCAGGCGATGAGATAACCGAGGAAATTATAAAAACCTATCTTGTGGATTTCTCCGCCGCGGAACAGATGAAGTATGACGCGGACACAGGAGAAGCGATCAAGTACAAGGACATTTTCGGAATTCCTCATTCCGTTACGCAGGAGGATTTTATAGAAAGCATTTTGTCGGGTATGGACAATCTTGCTGCCACTATCTGCAATACCATACTGAAAATAAACGGCGGTTCCCCTCAGGCGGTTTTCCTTGTAGGCGGCGGAAGTCTTATCAAGGGGCTTACCACATTAGTTGCGGACAAGCTGGATATTGACGAGGACCGTGTAGCCGTAGGCAGCGGAGAGTTTGTCCGCGGCGTTGATATAGGAGCCTTTAAAATGGGGGCGGAATACATAACTCCCATAGGAATAGGCGTTACCGCCTTGAACGACAGGGGCTATGACTTCTCGGTCATCACCGTAAACGACAAAAAGGTGAGAGTTTTCGATACCAAAAAGCTTACCGTATTTCAGCTTTTGTCGGCGGCGGGCTTTAAGGCTGCGGAAATTATGGGACATTCGGGTCAGGGTCTGACCTTTACCCTTAACGGCAACAAAATTTTCCGCAAGGGCACTTTAATGACCTCGGCGGAGATAACCGTAAACGGCAAAAACGCAGGACTTACCACCGTTGTTACACAGGGGGACAGAGTTACTCTTACCCCTGCCAAAAACGGCGAGAACGCTCATTCCTCTTTACAGAACGAAATTGATTACAGCAAGTACAATTCGGGCTATGTCAATTTCGGCAGCAAGAGATATAAATTCGGCTTGGAGGTCACCGTAAACGGACAGCCCCAAAATCCCGACTATGAGATACAGCCCCTTGACAATATAGTTACGGGCGGAATTCTCACCTTGGGCGACCTGCTGGCTTCTCAGGGCATAGAGTATTCCGAGGGCTTTATGATAAACGGAAATTCGGCGGATCAGTCTTATGTTCTTTGTGACGGAGATTCCATTACGGTGAAGATGATACCTGCCGTTATGGGAAATGCGGTTGTAGGCGGTAATGATACTGTTGATACGGTTTCGGCGGTTCCAACTGCTCCTGCTGTTCCTGCTGCTCCCGCAGTTCCCGCTGCGCCTGTTGTTTCTGCTGCACCCGCAATTCCGGCAGCTCCCGCAGCTTCCGCTGCTCAGGCTGTTCCCGCCGCTCCTGTTTCGGCAGACACGGTTACGGCAAGCAGCCCTGTTTCATCGGCTTCACCCTCTCACCATAGCAGCATTGATGAGCTGAACCAAAAAATACAGTCCGCTCATAATTCGGCAGGGGACGCCCTTGCTTCTCATGATTCGGACGATCTTGCAAATGCGGAAATTGAAAGAGGAAGCGACGGATTTCCCAAATTGGATCTTACTCCAAGAGGGAAAAATATGAATATTGAGATCTACGGGGAGAGCAAGGGTTGGATAGCTCCCATAACTCTCACCCTCAACGGATCCCCCATAACCCTGCCCGAGAAAAATGACGGTGAACCTCATACATTTTTGGAGCTGATGAAATATGCCAATATAGACACCAAGAACCCCGGAGGACACGGCGTTGAATTGTCCCTGAACGGATTGGAGATAAGCTTCGGCGAGGAGCTTCATGAAGGAGATACAGCGGTAGTGCGCTGGAAAGATTAAAAAAGAAGAGATAAGAACATGAAAAAATCAATAAAGCTTGCCGTTGAGGCTGCTTTGATCGGCAGTCTGCTTTTGTCGGGCTGCTCAAAAATTGAATATGAGACTCCATCGGCAGGAGACGACACGGGTACTGCCCCTCCTGTTACCGATGAACCTGCTCCCTCCGATACCGAGCCCGAGGATTACTCTATCCCCGACAAGTATCAGGTGAAGGAGATCAACATCAACGAAGAGCCTTTCTCACAGACCTTGCAGCTTGAAGAAGTCTGCACCAACGAAAGACACACCAATTTAATGGGCTATGAGGGAGACGGATTTATTCAGATAGACACCAACGAATATGCGGAGTTTACCGTTCATGTACCCTCTACGCAATACTACAAGCTTACCCTTTATATGTGCGCCTTTGATACGGGGGTCAATGTTATTATCGGAGGGAACAAAGTGGTTTCCGAGGAGGGCTATGAAACCTTTGACGGAGTTTCCAAAGGGGTCATTTACGAGAAAAACATACTTGCCTTTACCCCCTTTTCCATTGAGGGTATTTACCTTAAAAAGGGCGACAACACCATAGTTCTTCAATCGGTGGGCGGCGCGGCATATATGGATATGGTGAAGATAGAAAACGGCCGCAGTGTCAGCAACGGATTTTACACCATGAGCAACTCTCCCGCAAATCCGGGCGCAGATACCAAAACTATCAAAACCATGGGAATGCTGGCGGAATTTTACGGCGAAAAGACCCTGACGGGACAAAAGGTGACTCCGGGGACCAATGCGGAAATTGCCGCCATATATAATTTAACGGGCAGACTTCCCGCCATAAGGCAGGGAGATCTGAGCTGCACCCAAAGCAGAAGCCCCGACTATGACATGAGGGACAAGGAATTGGAGCTTGCTAAGGACTGGAGTGACAGAGGAGGGCTTGTGGCTTACGGATGGAACTGGTATGCGCCGAGCGATACAAGCCACTATCTTTCAGTGGTGACCGATTTTGATTTTTCCCTGGTTTCCACAAATATCGATATTTCCGAGGCGTCCCTTGATACTGTGGAATCCCTTTACGGCAGCGGTGATGTTTCAAGAGAATGTTACAGGCTTATTCAGGATATGGACGAAGCGGCGGCATTTTTGAAGGAATTGCAGGAAAGCGGTTTTACGGTTCTGGTTTCCCCTCTTCCCGACGGAGGTAAGGGTGGCTATGGGTGGGGCAGCGGCGCAAATTATCAATGGCTTTGGAAAACCATGTTCAACCGCTTCAGCAATCTGCACGGTCTTACAAATCTGATCTGGGTATGGAACGGCGGTTCGGAGCAATATTTCCCCGGAGATCAGTATGTGGACATTGTGGGCGAAAACATCTACAACACCACAGGAGACAGCGGAAACGGCAGATTTATGGGTACGATTTATTACAAATCCTCCAGAGGAACTGCAATGACCCATTGCCTGACGGTGCCCGATCCCGATGTGCTGGCACAGGATAACGCCTTGTGGCTGTGGTTTGCCCTTGACAGGGGAGAGTGTATTATTGACGCTGACGGCAGGCTGACGGGCAAGTATACTTCCAACGAGCTTTTGGAGAGGGCTTATAACAGTGAGGGCATGGTTACTTTGGATGAGCTGACTGTCAGATGATGAATTTTTGTAACCGATAAAATATCTCTGCAAATCTTAAAATATAAACCCCGATCCGACCCAAAATATAAGGAGGTGCCGGTATGATAATTGGTTTTATTGTGTGGAGTGTAATTGCGGTGCTGTTTGTTGTAATAGGTATCAGCGGTTTAAGATCCAAAGAACCGGTAGGCTTTTTTACTTTTGTAAAAGCTCCCGAAGTGAATGATATCGGAAAATATAACCGTGCAGTCTCAATTCTTTGGATCATAGCAGCCGTTCTCCTTGAAATACTGGGAGTGCCCTTTCTCTTTTTGGAACAAAATTCACTGATGTTTGTTTTGGTGATTTTCGGTGCAGTTGCTTTGGTTATCGGAATGATGATCGGCTATATCAAAATTGAGAAGAAGTATAGGGCATAAACTCGGGAATAAATTAGAGGAAGAGAATATGAAAATCGTACCTACATTAAATTTTAGCGGAAACTGCCGCGAAGCGCTCCAAATGTATGAAAGAGCATTTAACGGAAAAATCACTTGCCTGATCACTTACGGAGAGGCAAACGACCCCGAATATAATCCGCTGCTTAAAGATAATCAAAAGGACTATGTCTATCATTCGGAGCTTGTATTGGGCAGTCAAAGAATCATTATGAGCGATCAGCTTGATATGGAATTTCAGACGTGCTATTCAAACTTTCTCACTGTTATGTGCGATACAAAGGAAGAAGTGCAGAGAGCCTATAAGATCATGGAAGAAGGATGCAAAACAATTTATCAAATGGAAGCCACCCCTTACAGTTCCTGTCGTGTGGTTTTTGTAGATAAGTTCGGCATACGCTGGGGAATTATGACTGAGCAGACAGAACGGTAAATTCGATATGAATAACAAAAATAAGCCCGAAATCGGTTTTGAAAGCCGATTTCGGGTCATATTTATGAGCGCTTTTTATACTGCCTTTTTACAGCTCCATTTCCTCCTTGCCCCTGTTGTCTATCCTCTTAGCCGAAATAACAAAGAGGGTAACAAAGTAGCAAAGTATGATGATAAGCAGTGTAATTCCGATACTGCCCCACAGGTTGGCTTGGTCGATTTCCTGTCCTATCAAAGCGTCCTGCGCCTGTGACGTAAGAGTAAAGGGGTGGAACTTATCTGCCCCCAAGGCGCTGAAAAATACAGTGAGAATTGCGTTTCCGCCGTACATGATGACTACCGACAAGCCCGCCTTTGCCGTACACAAGCCCAAGGTAAAGTATGCGGCGGTCATAAACGCGTCAAACACTCCAGCCACAAGAGCGGTAACAGCCACCGAACCTATGGTTATATCATTACCGGGGAACATCAGACAGCAAGTGCCGTAGCTTATCCATATTCCGCAAAAGCCGAACACTGCCATTGCCAAGGGATAAACCAAGAACTTTGGCAGAATATAAAGCTGAGGTGTGAGTCCCGCATTCTGTGGGATTATCATGGAGCGTTTTTTCAGTTCGCCTCCCGCGGAATACATGGTAACAAGCATTGCCACAAGCATAAGGGTGCCAGTCAGGTCTCCCAGAGAGCTTACCACTCCCAAGGCAGCCATATATTCGGAATCGCCCAATGCCCCAAAGTCTAAGTCAGCGGATATATTCATTGACATATCGTTTACACCGGGATCCGCATTGTCGCTTATGTTTGGAACAGTGTCGTCAAAATTAAAATCCGCATCGCCTATAGCGTCCAGCATAATAAACGAAACCTTCATCAACAGCGGCGAAACAACGGCAAACAAAACTGCCGCCAGCAAAATTCCCCACATTCTGAAGGAGCGGGTGAAAAACATCATCTCTTTTTTAAGCCCCGTTTTAAGCATTTTCGTTCACGACCTTCAAATAGATATCCTCCAGAATTTCGGTAACAGCTCTCATTTCGGAGGGCACTACGGAATTTTCCCCG
>WFLX010002797.1_pt1 | contig 10718 bp, 10 predicted proteins | sample 4967041 | NCBI WGS metagenome assembly WFLX01 (sample SAMN12857096, study PRJNA449069) | gut metagenome | isolation source: stool from male and female vole | host: Microtus ochrogaster | place: USA:Florida | collected 2017
TCTCGTCAAGTGTCAGCGTGTCGGTGTCTCCCTCCATGAAGAGGGGATCGTCCCCCCGGTTCATGTCGATAGCCACGCGCACAGCCTTCGCCATTTCATCTGCCCTCACTATCATGGCTTAGGAAATTATGAAAGTTATGCCGCAAGAGGCGGCGGTTTCCTTTATGATTTCCTCGCTCTTGAGCTTGGTGCGCACTATGTCGAAGTTCTCTGCAAGATAGTCCTTGGCTGCGTCAAGGTCGCTCACGCTCACTTCTCGCAATGCCGGGGCTTCTTCCTGGTTCTCTTCNTCCTCGGCGGTAGCCTCCGCTTCATCGGAAGTTTCTGCCGGGGTTTCCTTCGCGGTTGCCTTCTTGGGTGATTTAGGGCTGTTCTTTTTCGATGGCTTGGCAGTGGTCGGGGCAGTCTCGGCGGTCTGCTCCTCACCGATAAGGCGGAATAATTTGCCATACTTGTAGTGGTGCTCCAAAGCCCACTGTATTTCCTTGTCATCGGTATAATACACACTTGTGCCGTCTGTCAATTCAGAAAACGACACTCGCGTGTTCCCTCCCTTCGGAAGCGTCACGGAAACACTGATGGCGGTATTCGCTAAATATTTCTTCATTGTCTCTCTGAAATTATGGGAGCGGAGATTCTATCCGCGTCCGGATAGTCGCGTCCGATTAGTCTCCGCTCCCGAATCGCAAAAAAGGGTTTTCTCTTTTAGGGTGTCACTTCCACAGGAGCCTGAGCCAGCTTCATGCGGGCGTGTGCCTTGGCATAGCGCAGATAAAGGCAGCTCACTTCCTGAATCACTACAGCCTGAGTGTTGCGCACTCCTGCCTTCTTCATGTCGAGAAGATTGCGTCCCCAAGAGACGTGTGTGCGCTTGTTAAGATATTCCGGGTCCATAGCGAAGCCACAGTCCTTCATGCCGTTTATGTCGAAGAGTTCATGATGGATTGCAAGCACCTCGCCGAAGTCAGTATCCCAGCTCTTGAATTTAAGATTCCATACCTCTACGGTATCTTTNAGGCGGAATTTCTCGCTCTCGATCTTGGAGAAGGCGGCAAGCATGTCGCTTCCGCAGAAAAGTATCTTNCNCTTGTTGCCGATGCCTGTGCCTACGAAAAGCTCCTTCGCGATGTCCACAAGGTCTTCGTCAGAGATTACGGCTCGCTTCTTCGTAGCGTCCCAATGTCCCACTTCAAGGTCTTTCCCTGCCATCCACCAAATGCCGCCTGTAAACCATGTCAGCATATTCTCTTTCGATGTGTGCTTGATTCTGCGCTTCACACCGAAAAGGAAGGTGTTCTCCATAGCAAGGCGCATATCATAGATGCCGTCCTCCTCAAGGTCGGAGAANTCCCAATCCACTTCTTTCTTCGCCAGCTTGTTGAATGTCGATTCCTCAATCTGAATCATGAAGTTTTGGCAATACTGTATTTCCGGCATGGGGATATTGTTGAAGCGTCCGGTCTGCACGTCAAGCTCGCCGCAAGCCTTACCCATGCGCACAAGCGTAGTTCCTGCCGGAATGGCGGGTACGCGGTCAGCCTGTTTCGTGGTGGCGTTCCATTCGCCGTTCACTGCATAGACGGTCGGGTTGTTGGTGGTGTCGTTCTTTCCGCATACGCATAGCACGAGGTCAGGCACATTGTCGCTCGCTGTGTCATACTTTGAGCCGTTCTCCTCATAGAGTCCCTTCACGCCTACCACTCTGATTGTGTCGTCGAGCGTGAACATGGTCGGGTCGTCCACTACAAGCTGCACGCTCGCCCCGGTGGTCTGCTTCGCAACTGCTTGCGAAAGGGTGCATTTGATAGGGCGTGTGCCTACGCTGTAGTATTTCACCTCAAAGCTGCTGCTTGATTCTGACTTCGCGTAGCGGCTTATCTGGTCCACAGGAGTTGCCATAGGGCGGATTTTGATGATGCGCCCGTCTATCTCCTTTGAGTAGAATTCCGGATCGCCATCTTCGCGACCCTGCGTTTCGGTGGCGATGCCCCCGGTGCCTCCTGTGCCGTCTGCGCCGGAAGAGGTCTTTCCTGCATCGGGGAGATTGGCTGCCTCAGCCATCATCACACCCGAAGACGCGCCCACCACAATAGCGATGAGCGCAAGAGTCATGCTCAGAAGAAATCGAGCTGCTCTGCTGAATGCTGTTTTCATTGGTGTTGTTGTGAATTAATTAATTATTGGTGAATAGAAAAATCCTTATCGCTTCGGTATTCGCTTTTCTCCGCCTCTCTCGAAAATGCTCTTGCTCTCGCCGTATCTTTCAAGTGCGCCGAGGTCGCGCTTAGGCTTCGTGCTTCCGGCGTTGCCGTTCTTGCCGTCAAGTGCCACTGTGCCGTCTCCCTGCTTCCCTTTGCGGAGCTTCTCTTCAATCTTGGCATTTCGTCCGGCTACTTCTCCCTCTGCCTGTGCCTGTTCCACGTCAGCGTCATAGTTCTTGGCTTTCATCAGCATTTCAAAGGTTTCAGGAGTAAACTTGCCCACAATGAAATTGCCGCATATCTCCGCAAGCATTGTTCCCAATTCATTGACGGTGTTCTCGTCTATTCCCTTCTGCTCCGCCCATTCGTCTATGGCTCTCGCGCTTTCGGGGAAGTTCTTCTCATACTGTGCGTCATATTCATCGCTCTTGGCGAGTCTCTCGGCAAAATCCTTGTTGGCTTCTTCTATGGCTTGTAGCCTTTCGGGATCATCGATGGCGGCAAGAATATCCTCCTTTCCATAGATGCTGATAAGGGAGGCTACCGGGTCTTTGCCGTCTTTCCATTCCATCATCAGCCGCGCGGCTTTCGGGTTTTTGTAGAACATTTCCGAAAATGCCTTCTCGCGTCCTTGGCTTTCAGATAGCTTCTTGTCGTAATCATCGTAATCATCGTTGATTTGTCCGAAAAGCGCCTCATCATCGTCATAGCTCCTGTCAGGATACCTTGCCTTCATGCGCTCCATAGTTAGGTCGCGCTTGCTCTTAACTGGGTTATTGTCAGGCATAATTTTGAGTTTAAGATGTTTGCGGTGTTTTTAGGTGCAAATATAAACTCAAAATGGGAACATGATATTTTATCTTTTTACTCTCATCATAGTTATCTTTGTACTCGCCTAAACGCATCGTGGATTTTCAAAATGGCTAAGACACCCGGAAGAAGCACTCTTGAATATACGGAAGAGCGGATCACTGCCCTCATGGAGGAATATGACCGCTACATTGCTTCGTGTCCCTATATCCGTATGTCTGATGTCTTCGCACATATTGTCAATCAGCCTTGCAGCAGGTTTTGGGTGAGCAACATCCGTGCCGCTGTGGTCATTGCCCGAATGTTCAAAGGCAGGAAGCTCCTCGGTATGCGCCCATCAAAAAGGGAAATGTTTCAGGAGATTTTTCGCCGCGTCTCCCTCCTAAAGGAGTTGCGCCCCTCGGAGTCTCTGTTTCAGTTGGTCGCGGAGGTCGTTGCTCAGCCAGCTCCGAAGTTCTATCTCACTCCGGGGTCTGCAAAGATTATGGTCTATAAAGCTAAAAAGGAATGGTACGCACGAAAACTTCAGAAAATGCCCCGGCTAAAACTGCCGCAATCCTGACTGCCGTTGTCATTCTCCTCATGTCCCTCACCTGTGTTCCTGATTGGTCGATGGTGGGGGTGGCTCGCTGTTCCCCCTTGGCGGCTCGCTTCGTCTATCCATTTTTTCATGCCGGGCTGCTTCATGCCGCCGTCAATGCTTGGTGCTTCCTCTCCATAGTCTTTCTTTATGATGTTTCTGCATGGNGNCTGCTNACCGCGTATATTGTGNCTGTGGTGGTGCCGGGTTTTCTGCTGTCAGAAGTGCCTACGGTGGGATTGTCTTGTATATGCTTCTTTCTCCTCGGCTCTCTGATATTTGAGGTTAGGCGGAAGCTCTATTTCATATCCTGTATGGCTCTATATATCGCGGTCGGCTTTTTGTTCCCCTCCGTCAACGCCCTCATTCATCTCTATGGCTATCTTGCCGGGCTTTTGGTCGGCTTGCTCAATGCCCCTCTGTCATGCTTTCAGCGGAAGAAATAAAGGCTGTTCAGGATATTGTCGATGAGAATGAGCGGAGGCTTGCAGCCAACAACGCCCCCTTCAATCCCATATCAGGTTTCGGCTCGGTGGGCGAGAGGTGCAAGGTCGTGATTGAAGGCTTCCCGATAAGGGTGCAGTGGCTTCCGGTTCGCATGATGTCTGTCCCCTTGGTCAANGGGTTGGCAAAGTCCGGCGATCTCGATAGCTTCATTGCCTCCACAGTCAAGGAAGATTTCTCAGAGGAAGACCGTCTGAAAGTTATTGACGCATTCGTCCGTGTCCGCTCTCGCCATGACTTCCCCTTTTGGGCGGCTACGTTCGTCACCATTCAGTCTAAAGTCCCCGGTGAAGGTGAGATTCCCTTTCGTCTCTCGCGCCCTCAACGCCGCTTTGTGGCGAAGCTGGAGGAAATGCGCGTCTCAGGTCTCCCCATTCGTCTTGTGCTGCTCAAGGCTCGTCAGTGGGGAGGCTCCACCTGCTCGCAGATTTATATGTGCTGGCTTCAGCTCGTTCATAAGGTTTCGCTCAATTCATGCATCGTGGCGCAGACTAAGAAGACATCGTTTGCAATCAAGGCGATGTATGACCGTGCTTTGAAATATTATCCCCTCGATATGATGTATCCGCAGGGTGCGGCATTCTCCGAGAAAGAGCCTAAGATGGTCAATGTAGGTCAGTCCGGCGATTACAAGCTCATTCCGCAACGCGATTGCACCATTACCATTGCCTCCTACGAAGCTCCCGATGCTCTCCGCGGCGATGCCTACTCGCTCGTCCACTGCTCCGAGGTCGGCTTGTGGTCTCCTACGGATAAGAAGTCCCCGGAGTCCGTTGTGCGCTCCGCTTGCTCCGGTGTCCTCTTGCGCCCCTACACGATGATAATTTATGAGTCCACTGCCAACGGCACAGGCAATTTCTTTCAGGAGGAATACGACATGGCTAAGGCTGGTCTCTCGCAGTTTCAGGCTCTCTTTATCTCTTGGTATGACATCGACCTCTATTCCGCTCCCATTCCCGATGATGAGATTTGGGATTTTGCCGAGTGGCTCTATGTCAACCGCAATAATCCCAATGTCGCTTCAAAGCGTGAGGAGTCGGGGCGTTATCTGTGGTGGCTGTGGTCTCAGGGAGCTACGCTTCAGGGCATAAAGTGGTATGTCGGCGAGCGTGCCGGAAAGAACTCCCATGAGGTCATGGCTGCCGAATATCCTACCGATGATGTGGAGGCGTTTGTGCATTCAGGCGCAAAGGTGTTCGACAAATACCGTGTCGAGGCTCTGAAGAAGACCTGCAAGCCCCCCAAGTATGTAGGTGACGTGTATGCCGATTTCGATTCAGGCGAAGAGGCTTTGCAAGGTGTCCGCTTCCGCGAGGATAAGCAAGGCGAGTTTTGGGTGTGGGCTATGCCGGAGATCGACCCCGATGAGATTGTCACCAACCGTTATCTTGTGGTCGTTGATATTGGCGGTCGCTCACATAAGGCAGACTGGTCCGTCATTGTTGTGTTCGACCGTCTTTTCATGCAGGAAGGCGGCAAGCCTGTGGTCGTTGCCCAATGGTACGGTCACATGGATATTGACCTCCTCGCTTGGAAAGCCGGGCAGATTGCCTCTTTCTATGATAATGCCCTCCTCGTCATTGAGTCCAATACTCTTGAGACNCACGATAAGGAGCGCAGCGTTGATGGAGATCAGTCGCAGTTCGTCCTCAATCAGCTTGGCGGTGTATATTCCAATCTCTATGCCCGTTCCTCCCCCGAAGATGCCATTGTTGAGGGCAAGCCTGTCAAATATGGATTTCACACCAACGTCTCCACGAAGCCCATGATAATCTCNACCCTCATCAAGGTAGTCCGTGAAGCCTCCTATGTCGAGCGCGATGAGCGTTGTGTTGCCGAGTATCTTGAATATGAGAAGAAGCAGAATGGCTCTTTCGGTGCCATAAAGGGAAAGCACGATGATTTGCTAATGACTCGCGCCATCGGTCTCCACATCTGCTTCTTTGAGATGGANCTGCCCAAGATATTGCCGCGTCAGAAGAAGCCGAGGGAGCATCGACGTCCGGTTTCTGCCGCATCATTATAAACTAAAAGTAAATCGAATATGAACATCTTTCAGCAATTTTTTGCCTATCTCCGTCTCCGTGAGGCGGTGCGTAAGGCTGACGAGGCTTATAGCCTCACGAGAAAACGCCATTATGTCCTCCCCGGTGCTGGGCGTAGCCTAATAGTCATGGACCGCAAGAATTTCCGTATCCTCAAGCGCAANGGCTATATTTCCCACAAGGCGGTCACTGCCGATGCCATGTTGGAGTCTTTCTATTTCACATCGCAGGGCGATGGTTCAGGCTTTCTCTCCGAAAGCGCACGCCGCCACAAGGTGAAGCAATACTTCGCTTGGTATGCCGCCCGGCTTAAGGAAGAGAAAGCCGAAAGGAANAGAAAGCGCCATGGGAAGGTATAGCGTNAGGCGTAAGCAGGATTTGTCCGGAATTGCCACGCTTACGGCAAATCCAATAGCGATTGAGAATATCCGCGCCGCCTTGGATAAGGTCTCGCAAGAGATGGCTTCAATAGCAGGTGTCCCCAAGTCGGCTTTTCAGCCGAAGAAATAACTGAAGAGGGCGAATGAATTTCGACGTTCATTCGCCCTCTTGCTTATGCAGCATTCCGCTGTCCTGTCAGTGCGCCGTATGCCATGTTGACGGCATTCATGTTCGCTCCCTGCTGTGCCTGTGCCATCAGCTCAGGCGGCAAGCCGTCCGGGGTCTGACCTTGTGCAATCTGCTCCTTTTGGCTCTGTATCCCTTGCAGCAGGTTGTCCGCGAAGGGGAAGTCTCCGTTTTCAAGAAGCTGCTCTGTCGATATTGCCTGTGCTTGCCATAGNTGGAGAAGAATTTCATTCGCCATCTGTCGGTAAGCCGGGGTCGAGGTGCTTTCTACGATCGAGAGGTCAAACATCACGTTCCGTATCTTCCTTGGGTCTCCCTCTATCATTATTCCGGCATTCCCTACGATGTTCGCTATCCGCTTGTCGTCATAGTATTGCTGGATATTCTTCACGTCCTTGTATGCACCTGCCTTGACGAATGAAGAGTAGCTCTCAAGCGTGTCAAGAAGCGATAGGGTGGCGTTCTGCGTCTCTTGGTTGTATTTCGCCGCGCTCGTCCCTGCATATCCCGGCTTCCCTTGCAGTGCGCCGTTCACGCCCGAAATCTCCTCAAAGAATTTCAGTTGCAGGTTCAGAAGCTCCACTATGCCGATGTTCGTGCAGTTCTGCGCAAGCTGCTGCGGTATCGGCACTCCTGGCTTCGGCTTGAAGAAGATCACTCCGTTTGAGCGGCTCCACTCGTCCGCTATGTCCTCCATGCTCATGCCGTCAGGCTCGCTTCCTTCCGGAAACATCAGCACGCCCTTCGCCGAGCTTTTCATTATCCAATCATACATCGTGATCAGGCGGTTCGTATAGCGTTGCTGGTCTATCACGTCTGCTACGAATGAATGTATCTCACCGTCTATGAAAGGATATGCCTTGAAGACGTAAGGGTGGCTCTTATGCTCATACGGCGTTTCTCCCTCCCTCAATACGTCCCCGAAGGGGCTGAGGTAGTAGAAATACCAATAATTATCCATAAACCATGTTGCCTCTATCAGCGGAATTTCCTCCCTCGGCATTCCCATAGCAAGCCCTCGGCTCAGGCGGTCGTTGTTGACTGCCTCCACCATCTCGTCATAGTCCTCAAGCTCTATCTTGAATACATCGCCGTTGTTCCAATCGTGGCAGCGGTAGCGAGGCTTTATCTCCTTGCGCCATACCTCTATCACCCTGCATCGCGTAGGGTCGCTCACAAAGAGGAAGTCGAGGTTCTCCAAGCGGCTATAGCCGAACTGCTCGCCGTATGTCCTTATCCGGTTCTTATGGTGCGCCGCAGTGTATATGTTCCTGAAGCGGCGGTTGTCCTCCGGGCTTTCTGAAAAGAGGGCGCATAGCGTGTCGAAGCTGATGTCATGCACCTCGCCCAGCATACTCACGTCCCAACCTCGGAAGTCCCTCATGTTAGTGTCGATGAAGAAATTGTTCGGGTTCACATAGTCTGTCCAGCAGTCTATCTCGTCATTTCTCCACCCATACCATTTCCGGTACACTGCCAAGCCGCTGATAAGGTATTCCTCCATCGTCCGCGCGTTCAGCTCCTGCATCTCGTTGAGCTGCATGTTATATTGCAGAAGGGTACTCATAGCCTCCCCAAGTTTCTGCTCCTCGCGGTCGCGTGCCACGCAGGTAGGCTCTTTCGATTGGCTGCGGTATACGCCGAGAAATTGTTTGACGAGGCGGTGTATATGATTGTTCACGAGCGGTATGTTTCCCTGCTCCTTGATATATTCCTCCTCCGTCATGCTCTTGCCCCCGACGCAGATTATGTCGCTCCATTGCTCCCCGAAGGCATATTTCTTGTTGCGCTCCCTCTCCTTGCGGAAGCGGTCCATGTTGCTCCAATAAGCCTGTGCCTCCATCAGTATGTCAAATGTCCTCCGGTCGCCGTTCCTCGCCTTGCTGTAGGCTACNCTGTCGTCCTCATCNTCNATCTTCGGACGNACGCGGCTCATGCGGTATAGTCTCTCTTTTTTCTTAGCTGCCATAGTCCATATCTGTTTTTGTGAGTGACGCAAAGATACTCATTCCTTGCGTCACTCTGTTGTTATCTGTTTACTTGCCAACCTCATGCAGTGCATCTACAAGCTCCCTCATCGTGGCGTATAGCTCTGCCTGAAGTTCTTTCTTCCCTTCCGGGTCGGTCTCTGCCTTTATCTCCTCATGGATTGCGTCGATGTCTGCCTCAAATTCCTTGAATATCTCATAGCGGAGATACTCGTTGGAGTTGTAGAGGAAATCTATCTTNTCCGCATAGGCTAAGGCTCCTCCGTCTGCTGCGTTCTCATACTTCTTTCTCAGTCGGTCGGTCTCCTCGGCTTCCTTCTTGTATTTGAAGTATTCATTTTGCAGCTTCCTGTTGGCTGTCCTCTCATCGCCGCTCTTCACCACTCGGTTTGCCAAAGGCATGTTGCGCCATTCAAATTCGCGGTTTCCGAAAGCGGTCTCCCCGGTCTTCTTTACTTTCATTGGGAAAGTCATCATTCCTCCGAAAGTGCCGTTGAGAAGATACTCCAGCTTTGCAGGGTTGATGTCGATAGCCCCTTTCTTGTAGTCATCCCCTCCGCTTGTCTCGTTGAGCCATTTGGCGAAGCCTACAAGGTGTTGGTCTGCGCTCTGATAAGCCTTGGTCCATTCGGGATCGTTCTTGTTGAAAGGAGTGTCCTTATAGACAGGAAGCCCCGTCCACCCTTTGTTCATGATGTAAGCCTCCGTCAGCGGCTTCACTGCACTCGGTATGAAAGGCGCGATGCCGCCCCCTCCCTCAAGCATGTCAAGAGGCAGTATTTGGCTCACTTGCGATGCCATCTGCCGTGTCAGCTCCGCGTTGCTGTATCGCTCGTTGCCGCTGATCACTCCTGTGGATAGCTCTCCCATGCCGTAGATTGCCCTGTATTCGATAGGAAGGGGAATGGTTATCCATTGGTCTCCTGCCTTGAAGCAGATGTTGCTCCGGCGCACATATTCGGGNAGGTTGTAGTAGGCGTTCTTATCATCATCGTCTCCGTCTCCTCCTCCCATGAGTTGGGCGAGAAGGGGGATTACTGAGCCGAGGGCGAAAAGTGCCGCCGCTCCTGCCATTGCCTTTCCGGGATTCCGCTTTCCGGCTCTCCCGAAATTCGTCAAGCCCTGCACTCCGGCATTCCAAAAGACGTAGGCTATCCTGCCTCCGCCTCCCAGATATGAGCCGATTTTGCCGAGTGTCTTCTGCCCGGTGGCGTTGACAAACTTGCCGCCGCTCCCTTTCTTGTTGAAGTTCACGCTTATTTCCTTTGCGTCATAGATGCTTCGGTCGAGCGGACGCCCCATTTCGCGAGAGGTAAGGAAGGCGGCAAAGCGGGCGCAGTTCTCAGCGCATCGGTTCAGGAGATCAAGCTGCTTGCCGAGTGCCGCCCATGCCTTGCGCCCCGCGCTCCCTTGCTTCTTTAGTTCTGCGGCGATAGTGCGCTTATGCCCCTCGATGTCTTTCACNGAGGTGTAGCCTGTCTCGCCGCCGTTNAGCATNAANTCCTTGAACATTCTNTCAAGATAGTCTCCGTCACTCAGGCTGTTGCTCTCCCATTTGGCGAGAAGGCTGCGGAGGCGTACAGGATTGACCCTGCCGAAATTCTTATGGAAGCGNAGCGCATAGCGCGGATTCTCCTTNACCCAAGTCATGGCGTTGGAGTAGAGCATATCGCGGAGGAAGTTGCTCATCACGAAGTCGGGATTTCTTGTAGTGTAGAATGCGCTGAGGTTTCGGTTTATGTATTCCCCGGCTTTCAGCATGTTCCCGATTACTCCGCCCATTTCCACATTGGGGTTCGTAAGTGGAAAACCCAAGCTTAGATGCCCCCGCAAACCAAAGTTTAGTTGACCCCTGAAAAATATTTAGTTTGACCCCTGAAAAAGTTCTGGCCGACGGGGTCATTTTTAATGTGGAGTATTTACACATTGAAGCTTTAATCTTCCGGGCACTTTCCCCTGTAAGCTCTATCCTGTGAGCGGTTTGTACTATTCTGTCAAGTATTGCATCCGATTCTGTGGGGTC
>WFLX010056489.1_pt1 | contig 10718 bp, 8 predicted proteins | sample 4967041 | NCBI WGS metagenome assembly WFLX01 (sample SAMN12857096, study PRJNA449069) | gut metagenome | isolation source: stool from male and female vole | host: Microtus ochrogaster | place: USA:Florida | collected 2017
TCCTCGCTTACGGCCAGAGCGTATGCAAACACATATCCGCGGGAGCGCAGATTGTCGCGGTATCCACCGGCCTTGACATAGTAGGCGTGTGATNTGCGCTGCAGGTTGAGAGGGCCCGGAAGGCGTCCCTCAGCTTCGAGGCCCCGCTCCACGGCCTCGCGCATTGTCTTCCACACCTCGCGCAGGTGGTCATACAGGCCGGGCCCTTCGATTTGCTCAACATACTCCCAGTAGGTGCGTCCGGTGCGCTCGCAGTAGGCCATGATTTCCTCCAGAGTGTCATGAGGATATATTTCCGAAGAGGCCGGATGGGGCTTACCCTCCTCCTCTACGGCTCCGCCTCCGACACTGTAGTAGGTCTGCGAATCGGTGGGGAAGCCTTCCGCGTCGAGCGAGCGGATAGTCATGGCGTTGGGANGATAGGGGAGGAACTCGTCCGGCTTCCAGNTGNTTTTGACGGGTATGCCGGTCTTGCTGAGCGNATCTATGACGGCCTCATCGGTCATGTGCCCTTTGCCGGTGGCGGCCAGGCTTCCGAAGAGGGTCACCTCGAAACCGCGGGCTCCGAGATGGGTGGAAAGAAAGCTCTCAGCCGCCTTGCGCGGGCCCATAGTGTGGCTCGACGAGGGGCCGGTGCCAATGCGGTATATCTCCTTGATAGATTTCATAATTCCGTATCTGTATTGATAATCAGCTATGCTGTAATACTGTATTGAAAACCAGCTTTAAGATATAACTGATGTGTCGTACCTTATATTATACAATATATATTCGCGATCTTTNGAGATAATCTCANCNNAGCGCTNACGAAACGTTGCCGAAAGAGAAAGCAGCGGGCACATCCATTGCCTTANATGCTCTTATAATAGTTCCGATTGTCAGATTATGGCCTCGTTCAATTCTTGACACTTGTGACCGTTTTACACCCATGAGTTCACCCAGTTGCTCTTGAGTCAAATTTTTTTCTTTTCTTGCTTGTTTAATTGCCTCACCAATAAGATATGATTGCAATTCTGCCTCCATTGCATCGCGGCGTGCAGTTCCCTTTATCCCGACAACTCGGTCGAGCATTTCTTCGTGTGTATACAGTTTCAGTTCTCCCATATATTATTTATTTTTACTTTGGTAATACTTCTTTCTCAAAGCCTCGGCATGCGATATTTCGCTCTCGGGGGTCTTCTGGCTTTTCTTTACAAACCCGTGGGTTGCGATTACAAGATTCCCGGAATCATTATCCCAGAATGCCAATAGGCGATATTTGAATCCTTGATAAATGGTTCTGAATTCCCAGATATTGTCATTTAGTTTTTTGAAAAGCTCTTTATCCAAAAAATATCTGCTCTTTGAGATATTATAAGCTATTTTATCTTTGNCCTTATCGGGCAATNATTCCAGAAAGAGAATAGCCNCCTCCATATAAATCACTTCAAACTTCGATTTCAGTTCCATTTAGATTATTTATCATGTNATGTTATAATTAATGTTACATATATAGAAACAAAAATTGTTAAACTTTGTTTAGAATCTGTCTTACAAAATTTTTTATGTCTCCAGCGTCGAAGTCTTCCTAAAAAACCATCTTCACTGAAATATCATCATTTATTGGGATTGCAGGAGTGGGCGGAAGAGGGTAACTTTGCAGTATAAACCGGCTTCAGCCTGCATTATGAGAACCTTGCCCGTTATCTATCTGACTATCATGCTTCTATCGGCAGTATCCACTGCCGGTGCAATATGCGTGGGCGCCCCCGGGCAGGGAATGATGCATGGAGACGCGGAGGGCAATTCCGCTGCTCCGCTCATCAATTATAATGAGGTCCGCGCTGACAGCGCGGAGCGCAGGGATGAGGTGACCTTGGGAGAGCTGAACGTCACAGCCCTCAAGCAGGAAGACCGTCTGCGCACGGAGGCCTTGGCGGCCACTGTCATCGGGCGCGCCGAGCTGGAGCGTCTTGACGCAGTTACTATCAAAGGTATTTCTGATGTCGTGCCAAATTTCTACATTCCTGATTACGGCTCGCGCATCACATCCTCGGTGTATGTCAGAGGCATCGGGGCACGCATGGACCAGCCGGCCGTGGGACTGACCGTCGACAACGTACCGGTGCTAAACAAGGATGCTTACGATTTCGATGTGGCAGACATCGCAAGCGTGGAAATGCTGCGGGGGCCGCAATCAACTCTCTATGGCCGCAACACTATGGGGGGCCTGATAGCTGTCACAACACTCTCGCCCATGCGTTACCAGGGATGGCGTTTCATGGCCGGCGCAGGAACCGGCCCTTCCTGTTCGGCTTCGGCAGGATGGTATCATAAGTTTTCGAAGCGCTTCGGCATGGCCGTGACGGCCAACGGCTCTTATGGCGCGGGTTTCTTCCGCAATCAGTATAACGGCTCCAAGACTGACAAAGAGCGCAGCCTCGCCGGGCGGGGGAAAGCCGAGTGGCGCCCCAAGCAGGGGCTCAGCCTCCAGAACGTGCTCGCCGCCTCAGTGCTCAGACAAGGGGGGTACCCGTATGAGTATACCGGCACGGGCGAGATCAGCTACAATGACACATGCTTCTACCGCCGTTTCACACTCTCCGACGGATTGACCCTGCGCAAGGTGCATGAGCGGTTTTCGGCCACCTCGATAACAAGTGTGCAGCATATAGATGACAATCTGACCCTCGACCAGGATTTCCTCCCTGAATCATATTTCACCCTCACGCAGAAGAAACGTGAGACAGGATTCACCGAAGACCTCCTTTTCCGCTCGCCCTCGGGATCCGGGGCGTACAAATGGCTCGCCGGACTGTTCGGATTCTACAAGCGCACCTCCATGCAGGCCCCGGTGACCTTCAAGGATGCAGGTATATCCTCCCTCATAGAGGCCCACCGCAACGAGGGCAATCCCTATTTCCCAATCCGCTGGGACAGCCGCACCTTTCCTCTCAACAGCGACTTCACCCTCACCACTTTTGGCCTGGCCCTTTATCATCAGTCTGAAGTCAAGCTCTCCGGATGGAAACTGACGGCAGGAATAAGGCTCGATTATGAGCGCTCAAGGATGGATTACCATAGCTTCTGCGACACGGGATATACCATCTATGATAATCCCTCGGGCTCGCTTTCAGGCATTGATTATTCCGATTTGACGCCATACCGCGACGTGAGCATTGTCATAGATGACACGGGACGGCTGCACCGCGATTACTGGGTGGTCATGCCCAAGGTAGGCATTGTCAGGACCTGGGATGAGGATGAGAATATCAACACATACCTTAATATTTCGCGCGGCTACAAGACGGGAGGATTCAATACGCAGATGTTCAGCGATGTCCTCCAGCAGAGGCTCATGAACATCATGGGCATCGGCTCGAAGTATGATGTCGATGACATTGTGGGATACAAGCCGGAATCGAGCTGGAACTACGAATTAGGGGCGCACATTGATCTCCCGGCACAATGCATAGGGGTAGATGCGGCCCTCTTCTACATAGACTGCCGCGACCAGCAGCTGACCATGTTCCCGGAGGGGACGACCACAGGGCGTATCATGACCAACGCCGGGCGCACGCGAAGTTTCGGCGGTGAACTCACGCTGCGCTGGAACCCTGCCGGCGGCTTCTCGGCAAATGCCTCCTACGGATACACCAACGCGCGTTTTGTGAAATTCAACGACGGCATCAACGACTATGCCGGCAAAAGGATTCCCTACGCCCCCTCCAATACAATCTTCATCCAGGGCCTCTATGACCTTGAGCTTAGCGGCAGTCATCTAAAATCGCTTGAGTTCGACCTCAATCTCCGCGGCACGGGGAGCATTGAGTGGAACGAGTCAAACACGCTTCGGCAGCCACTGTATTTCCTGCTCGGAGCCGGTGTGACGCTCTACGGCAGAGACTGGAGCGTAGCCCTATGGGGAAAGAACCTCACGGACACGCGCTACAACACTTTCTACTTCATGTCAATGGGCAACGAGTTCGTGCAGCGCGGTCGCCCCGTGACGGCAGGGGTGACATTACGATGGAATATATAATTTAACCTATATATCATTATGAAAAAGATTTTCGGATTCTTAGGCCTCGCGGCTCTCACGGTCTCCCTGACCGGATGCCTCGGAAAGGATGGCGACGATGTGCAGAATGTGTCGACTGTCACCCGCGCGGTGCTCAACCATCTCTCGCCGGTGGACGGCGAGGATGAAATCGTGGTCTCACGTGGCGAGTACACGCTTCGCTTTGACAACGTGAGCAATCTCGTGGTGGTGTCAAGCGGCACGATACGATACAAGAATGCTGACCACTCGATGCGCACGGGCGACCTGTCGTTCAGCGCCGCCATGTACAATCTCGGAGGCTATGCCGGCCAGGTGTTCCAGTGGCGCGGCGGCGAGGGCAACAACGCTGCCGCAGGCTATCCCACTGTAACGGGGCTGCGCGGCAAGATGAGCGACCTCTACTATTTCGACAACGTGCTTCAGATACCCGAGCTTGGGCCGATGAACACCAACGTGCTTTCGCGGCTCAACCTCTCTTATACTTATGACAACCTCTACAACGTCACGACTTTCTATCCCGACATGATGTTTGCCGGCGAGACCTCCACTACGGTTTCGGAGGGAGCCGATCCCTATAAGAGCTCCACTCCGCGCTATCGCGTCGTGATAAACTGGGAGGAGAAGACCGCCTCGATGGTGATATACAACGCTAAGTTCAATCCGCAGATGCCCGAGATGACGGCCCTGCTTCTCAAAGGACTCAGCGTGGAGTGGACCCCCACGGGTTATATCATCACCGGCGAGAACATCGTAGCCGGACAGGTTGAGAACGGCCAGGCCACCCCCGTACCCGCCTTCCCCTTCACCTCTATCAAGGTCGAGACCACTTCGGCAGACATGACGCAGGCCAAGATAGATTACGTCGTAGGAGGCCGTTTCCACGGTGTCTGCAACGGCGCTTACGTCTGGTATCCCTCCAACTGAGGAGCAGCTCTGCAAAGGGCTCGCGCACATGACTCCCACCCCTTTCCGTCCATCCTCGGGCGAGGGGTGGGAGTCGCTTGCCGCGAGGTCGGATGTGCCTCTTGCGGGGAGGGTGTTATGTCTTAAAGCATAAGAAATTATTTTGGTGATTAAGATATTTTAAGTATCTTTGCGGCAAATTCCTGCGCACTTTAGGGGGAAGTGAGCCGACCATGAAATCTAACTAATTTATTATAAAGCGATTATATGAATTTATTAATGGAAATAAGCAATGGCGAACTTGCCATCACCGCGACCCTCACGGGCATAACGCTGGTGTTTGCCGCCCTGCTCATAGCCAAACTGATTTCTCCGAAATCGTATTCAGTGAAGAAATCGGAGCCTTACGNGTGCGGTATACCGACCCGAGGTGAGTCCATGATTCAGTTCANNGCCGGCTACTACATCTTCGCGATCCTCTTCCTGATTNTCGATGTGGAGACAGTCTTCCTCTANCCCTGGGCAGTGGTGACCCGCAGCCTCGGAGTGCAGGGNCTGCTGTGTATCGCCATCTTCATGTTTATTCTCATTTTAGGCCTGGCTTACGCCTGGCGGAAAGGAGCGCTGCAATGGAAGTGAATATCAAGTCGATGAAGCGTGAAGACTTCAAAGACAACGAATATATCGACAAGCTCGTCGAGGAACTCAACGCCACCGGAGCGAATGTAGCCGTAGGCAAGCTCGACCAGCTCATCAACTGGGGCATATCCAACTCTCTGTGGCCCCTCTGCTTCGGCACGAGCTGCTGCGCCATCGAGTTCATGAGCCTCGGCGCGGCCCGTTATGACATGGCCCGCTTCGGATTCGAGGTTGCGCGCAACTCCCCGCGCCAGGCCGACTACATCATGGTGCAGGGCACTATCGTGCACCGCATGGCCCCCGTGCTCGTGCGCCTCTATGAGCAGCTCGCCGAGCCCAAATATGTGATCGCCTGCGGCGGCTGCGCCGTATCGGGAGGCCCCTTCAAGAAATCCTANTGCGTNGTNNNCGGNGTNGACCAGATNCTNCCNGTNGANGTCTACATCCCCGGNTGCCCNCCGCGNCCGGANGCATTCTTNTACGGCCTNATGCAGCTCCAGCGCAANATCAAGGTGCAGAAGTTCTTCGGCGGCATCAACCGCCAGGAGAAGGTGGAGGAATTCTTCCGCAAGCATCCCGAGGAGCGAGGACAGATCGACTGAAAATTGTAAAACCTGTATCGTAACATTTCATAATGAACGACATAAAAGAAAAAATTCTCGCCGTCTGTCCCTCGGTGACTTTCGAGGAGGGTGAATACCTTCAGATCAACGTGGCCGACAAGGACTGGTTTGCCCNGGCCAAAGCCATGAAGGAGAACCGCGAGCTNGATTTCGACGTGCTGACCNCAGTGGTTGGCATGGACTGGAAAGAGGCTTACGGCGTAGNGTATTACCNCACCAGCACAAAGCATGACTGGGATGTGGTGTGCGTCAAAGTCGAGGCCCCCAACCGCAAGGACCCCATGATTCACTCCGTGAGCAGCCTCTGGAAGGTGGCTCTCTTCCAGGAGCGCGAGGTTTACGACTTCTTCGGCATCAAGTTTATCAATCATCCCGACATGCGCCGCATGTTCCTGCGCAATGACTGGAAAGGCCACCCCCTGCGCAAGGACTATGACGCCGACCCCAAGCTCAACCCCATCCCGACGGATGACGAGAAGAACGAAGACGACACCCGTTCATACGTAGAGGATGAGAAGGGCAAGATCACCTGCATCCCCGGCAAAGTGTTCGGTCCCGAGGACTATGTGGTGAACGTAGGTCCGCAGCACCCCTCCACCCACGGCGTGATGCGCTTCCGCGCAGCCGTAGACGGCGAGACCGTCACCAAGGTGGATGTCGTGTCAGGCTATATCCACCGCGGCATTGAGAAACTCTGCGAGGAGCTTGGCTATCCCCAGATTCTGCATTTCACCGACCGCATGGACTACATGTCGGCCCACCAGAACCGCGAGTGCCTCTGCCTCTGCATCGAGAAGGCCATGGGCCTGGAGATTCCCGAGCGCGCCGTGGTGATCCGCACCATGATGGCCGAGCTGATGCGTATCTCATCCCATCTGCTGGCCTTCGGCTGCACAGCAATGGACCTCGGCGCNACNACGGCATTCTTCTANGGATTCCGCNAGCGTNAGCAGGTGCTCGACATATTTGAGAAGNNTTGCGGAGCCCGCATGTCGATGAACTATAACGTGATCGGCGGTGTCATCGCCGACCTGCATCCCGACTTCGTCAAGGATGTCAAGGAGCTGATCCGCATCATGCCCGAGCGCATCAAGGAGTACCATAAGGTGTTCTCCGGCAATATAATCGCCATGAACCGCCTCAAGAAGGTCGGCATGCTCCCCCTCGAGGATGCTGTGAACTACTGCATCACCGGCCCGAGCGGCCGCGGATCGGGCTGGAGCTGCGACTGCCGCAAGAAGCATCCCTACGGCGCCTATCCCCAGGTGAAGTTTGAGGAGGTGCTCGAATACGGCTGCGACTCTTACGCCCGCTACATGGTCCGCATGCGCGAGATAGAGGAGAGCGTCAAGATCCTCGAGCAGCTCGTTGACCGTATCCCCGAAGGGCCTATCCGCGCCCAGGTGCCCAAGATTATCAAGCTTCCTGTCGGCCGCTGGTATCAGCAGGTGGAGGCGAGCCGAGGCACATTCGGCGTGTACATCGAGTCTGACGGCAGCAAGACGCCTTACCGCGTGCACTTCCAGAGTCCCTGCTTCAACCTCGTGGGCGTGATGGATCTCTGCTGCCGCGGCAATATGATCGCTGACCTTATCACCATCGGAGCCGCGCTCGACTTCGTGATTCCCGACATCGACCGATAATACGGACTTGGTTCCCCGGAGCCGCTCTCCCGCCGAGGAGAGGGGCGCCGGGTTTGACCGTAAAGAAACCTACTAACAAACAACCCGGAATACTAAATCCATCACCGTCATGTTTGATTTCAGCATAGTCACCAATTGGGTCAACGACCTGCTCATGGGCTTCCTGCCCTCATGGGCCGCTGTGCTTGTGGAGTGCATCATCATAGGTGTCTGCGTTCTGCTCGCTTATACGGTGCTCGCCCTCTTCTACATCCTGTATGAACGCAAGCTCTGCGCATGGTTCCAGTGCCGCCTCGGCCCCATGCGCGTAGGTCCCTGGGGCCTGCTTCAGGTGTNNGCCGACANGTTCAAGATCCNCATCAAGGAGCTGATCTCGCTCAAAGGCACNGACCGCTTCNTCTTCAAGCTCGCCCCCTATATCATCATCACCTCCTCTGTTGTGATGCTGGCCTGTCTCCCCTGGGGCAACGGACTGCAGATCATCAACTACAACATCGGCATATTCTTCATCCTTGCCGTGTCATCCGTCGGAGTCTTAGGCATCCTGCTCGCAGGCTGGGCTTCGAACAACAAGTNCACTCTCNTTGGCGCNATGCGAAGCGGCGCNCANATGATTTCATACGAGATNTCTCTCGGTCTNGCCCTGATGTCTATCGTGGTCTTCGCAGGCACGNTGAACATCACCGACCTCGTGGCCGAGCAGCAGAGCGCATGGTTCCTCTTCCGGGGCCATATCCCCGCTATCATCGGATTCCTCATCTATATCGTGGCTGCCACGGCTGAGACCAACCGCGGCCCCTTCGACCTTCCCGAGGCCGAGCACGAGCTGGTGGCAGGTTACCACACCGAGTATTCCGGTATCCACTTCGGCTTCTTCTACCTGGCCGAGTACCTCAACCTCTTCATCGTGTCGGGCATTGCCTCGCTGATGTTCCTCGGAGGCTGGATGCCCTTCCACGTCCCCGGATGGGAAGGATTCAACAATATCATGAACTATATCCCCGGACCCGTTTGGTTCCTGGCCAAGGCTTTCTTCATTTCCTTCATCATCATCTGGTTCAAGTGGACTTTCCCCCGCGTGCGAATCGACCAGATGCTCGCTTTCGAATGGAAATATCTCATGCCCCTGTCCCTGCTCAACCTCGTGGCAATGGCAGTGTGCGTGGCCCTCGGCTGGCACTTCTGATGTCCGGCACTGATCTTAAAACAGAGAATACTTAACTACCCAACATCCCAAAAAGAATATGAGCGCTAATTACGGAACAGTGACTCAGGTTATCGGCCCGGTAATCGACGTGTCGTTTGAGGGGGGCAAGGAGAATATTCCTCCCATCTACAACGCGTTGAAGGTCAAGCGTGACAACGGCGAGGAGCTGATACTCGAAGTCGAGCAGCATATCGGTGAAGACACTGTGCGCTGTGTAGCCATGGAGTCGACCGACGGCCTGCGTCGCGGTGTGCCAGTAGAAAACCTCGGCCGTCCTATCGCGGTGCCGACCGGCAACCAGGTGAAGGGGCGTCTGCTGAATGTCATCGGCGAGGCCATCGACCACCTTCCCGAGCTTGACCGCGACGACCTCCGCCCGATCCATCAGCCGGCCCCGGCATTTGACGAGCTCGCCCTGTCGACGGAAATCCTTTACACCGGCATCAAGGTCATCGACCTTCTCGAGCCCTACTCCAAAGGTGGCAAGATCGGCCTCTTCGGCGGCGCCGGCGTAGGCAAGACCGTGCTTATCATGGAGCTTATCAACAACATCGCCAAGGGCCACAACGGCTTCTCGGTGTTCACCGGCGTAGGAGAACGCACCCGTGAGGGTAACGACCTGCTGCGCGAGATGATCGAGAGCGGCGTAATCAAATATGGCAAGAAATTCGAGGAGGGCATGGAGAAAGGGGGCTGGGACCTCTCAGACGTAGACATGTCAGAAGTCAACCAGTCACAGGCTACCCTCGTGTTCGGCCAGATGAACGAGCCCCCGGGCGCACGTCTGCGCGTGGCCCTCTCAGGCCTTACGGTCGCCGAGCAGTTCCGCGACGGCGAGGGAGGCGGCAAGGACATCCTGCTCTTCATCGACAACATCTTCCGTTTCACTCAGGCCGGTTCCGAGGTGTCCGCCCTTCTGGGCCGTATGCCCTCCGCAGTGGGCTACCAGCCGACACTGGCATCCGAGATGGGTATGCTCCAGGAGCGAATCACCTCCACCAAGAACGGCTCCATCACATCAGTGCAGGCTATCTACGTGCCGGCTGACGACCTTACCGACCCGGCTCCTGCCACTACCTTCTCCTTCCTTGACGCGACTACGGTGCTCAGCCGTAAGATTGCCGAGTTAGGCATCTATCCCGCTGTGGACCCCCTTGACTCCACTTCGCGCATCCTTGACCCGAACATCATCGGCGAGGAGCACTACAATGTGGCCCAGGAGGTGAAGCAGCTTCTCCAGAAATACAACGACCTTCAGGACATCATCGCCATCCTCGGAGTCGATGAGCTTTCAGACGACGACAAGCTCGTCGTGGCCCGCGCGCGCCGCGCCCAGCGTTTCCTCTCCCAGCCCTTCCATGTGGCTGAGCAGTTCACCGGACTTCCCGGCGTGATGGTGCCCCTGAACGAGACCATCCGTGGCTTCAAGATGATTCTGAGCGGTGAGATGGACGAATATCCCGAGCAGGCNTTCCTGAACGTCGGCACCATCGACGAGGCTATCGCCAAGGGTAAGAAACTGCTGGCAGAAGTATCGAAATAATAACAATCCCCTATGACACTCGAAATCATATCCTCTTCTGAAGTAATGTTCACGGGCGAGGTGGAGTCGGTGACTCTGCCGGGCCAGATGGGCCTCTTCACAGTATTGCGCAACCATG
>WFLX010086479.1_pt1 | contig 10717 bp, 6 predicted proteins | sample 4967041 | NCBI WGS metagenome assembly WFLX01 (sample SAMN12857096, study PRJNA449069) | gut metagenome | isolation source: stool from male and female vole | host: Microtus ochrogaster | place: USA:Florida | collected 2017
CCTCCAATAATTCTTATATTTTCTGCTTTCCCTGGGCTGATGGCCCAGGGAAAGCAGAGAAGCCAGGGATCATTTGCGATGAGGCAGGAACGCGCCGACCACATTGAGGACAGCGGCCAGACCGAACACCACAGAAAAGGCAATGGCTAAGGTGGGGTTTCCGCCGAAGAAAGGCACGCCGGTGAGCACGTCAGCCAACGGATAGGCTGTTTCCACCAGGTGATTGGCCAAAGCCACGGCAAAGCAGGCCCCGCCCAAGATGGGGGTGAAGGGGAGGCGGATCGCCTCGCCTGCCAGGGTGATGGCCGCACCGCCCAGCACCAGGCCGAAGGTCAGCCCGTTGAAAACACGGTCCACCTCGCCGGTGACTGGATCGGCGGTGGCCTGATAGACGATCAGGTACACAACCGCGCCGATAAGAGCAAGACAGGCGGCAACGGCACTGAGCCAGAAGCCAAATTTTGCGTCCTGCGTAATGCGCTTCATCATCTTATTTGCCCTCCTTCCTGGACTTGAGTTCGGAGAGTACATACAGAGCCGCACTGCCCGCTGTCAGCACGCCGATGGCCACATTCAGCCCTGTGAGGGCGGGCTTCCACCAGGGGGTGTAATTCTGCACGGCTTCTTCCTTACTCAGGCCGTTGACCAGATTGGAGCGGCTCATGGTGTAGAGGTAGTACTTGGCCACTTCCCGGAGTTTGCCCCAGATAAAGCCGTCTTTGTCCTTGACCAGCAGGTTGGANGCNTCGGGCACACGGCCGGGGTCGTTGTTGAACTGGCAGGTGCCGGCCTGGATNGCGTCGGCGGTGCCCATGTAGCTGGCGGAGTCCTTGGAGCTGTCGGTCATGTTGATGCCGATGAAGCCCCACTCTCCCCGCAGCACGGTGGTCATGGTCTCGTAGTCGCTGGCGGTGGGGATGCAGCCGATGCGGTTGTAGGCGGTCATGGTGGCCAGACTGTGTCCGGCCTGGAGTCCACCCTCGAAGCCCCGCAGAGGGACCTCCCGGTAGGTCTGCTCAGTCATGAAGGTGGCCACGCCGTGGCGGTTGGTCTCCTGGTCGTTGCCGCAGAAGTGTTTAAAGGTGCCCACACAGCCCCGATCAGCCATAGCCTTGGTCTGAATTTCGCCGCAGATGTAGCTCATGTTGGCGTCCTCNGAGTANTACTCGAAGCTGCGGCCNGAGTAGGGGGTGCGGTGGATGTTCCCACCGGGGGAGTAGATGTGACGGAAGCCGATCCAGTAGCTCTCTTCGGCGAAGAACTCGCCCCGGAGCTTCAGCATCTCTTTGTTGAAGGTGGAGGTGGCCACCATCTCCGCATTGAACAGCACGCCGCCCTGGTGACCATCCGGGCCGTCGCCGCCAGCGTAGGCGGGGAAGCTGATGCTCTCGATCGTATCCAGGCCCATCTTGTCGCCGGTGATCTGAGCCAACTCGCTGGGGGTAAGCTGGTCGATGAAAGCATCCCACTGGGGATCATCAAAAGCCACGTCCTTCATCTCAATGAAGGCAATGCCGTTGTCCTGCTTGTACTGGTACGTGGAAATATCGGGGGCGTCGGAGGGCTTCTCATACTGGAAGTTCTCCATCAGGTCCTGGATTTCAGGGGTGGCGGTGAGGCTGGTCACCGTGTCGGGGAAGGTGTTCCAGTCGGAACGGGTCAGGTAGGTGACGGAGCCGGGGATGAAGTAGTTGATGTCCCGGTCCTCAAAGTGGTTGGACACCACCTCACCGGTGTAGGGAGACACGGCGTAGGTCGTGTTGTCCAGGCTGGCCAGCTCGTCCTTGTGAGCCTTTGCGGCGTCGCCCTCCACCGGATTGCCCTCGGCGTCGAACATCCCGGTGACGCCTTTGGCGGCCATCACGTTGTTCAGTGCGTCGTGGGCGTCATCGCCGATGGCAAAGTAGTACTCGCCGGCATCGAACACGTAGCAGCCCGTTTTGGAGCTGTCCGCGCCATTGACGGCGCTGCTGTCATAGACAGCGAATATGTAGTCGGAGAACTCCAGGGTCACCGTCTCGCTCTCCCCTACCGCCAGGGCGGAGGTTTTGGCAAAGTCGGCCAACTGGATAGCGCTCTTTTCGGCCTGCCCCGGCTCGTAGGGGAGTTGGACGTAAAGCTGAACCACGTCCTTGCTCTTGCCGGAGTAGTTGGGCGAACCGTTGTTGGTCACCTTCACCTGGGCGGTGACGGTGTGGGTAGACTTGTCCCAGTCCACACTCAGCAGTTCCTGGGTGAAGTCGGCGTAGCTCTTACCTGCGCCGAAGGTGAACACCATTTCGTCGGCATAGTTCCACGCGCCGTCTTTGCTGGCATACACACCCTTGGAGCTGTTGGCGTTGTTGATGCCCAGAACCTGATCCTGATAGCGGGTTTCGTAGTACTTGTAGCCCACATAGATGCCCTCGGCGTACACCAGGTACTTGTTTTTATACAGACCGGTGAGGTTATCGAAGGTGAAGTCGCCGGCGTTCTGCATGGCGGCGGAACTGAGGGAGTCGGCGGCATAGGTGATGGCGTTGCGGCCAGAGGGGTCGACCTGGCCGCCCAGCAGCCGGGCCACGCCGGTCATGCCGTAGTTGCCGGGATAGCCGATCCACAGGCAGGCATCCACCCCGTAGTCAGCCAGCCAGCCCAGATCCATGGCGTAACCGGAGTTGAGCACAACGATGATCTTGCCGAACTTGCCGGAGTTCTTAATGAGGTTGAGGGTGTCGATCTCCTCCTGGTGGAGGGACAGCTCGGGCACACCCGCGGGGCCTTCCTGCCAGTCACCCTGGAGGCCGTGGTTGAGGTCGCCCTCCTCACCGCCGAAACGGCTCATGACATAAATGGCGGCGTCATTGTAGCTGGAGGCGTAGGAGCTCTCCGTCCCGGCGTAGGCGGAGGCGGGGATCTCGCCGATAAGACCGGTTTTGGTGCGGGTGCCGTTGGCNGCCACGATGGCGTTGTACACCGCCTCGTTGACCTGGAAGCCCTCTTCCTTCATGGCGTCATAGAGGTTGATACCGTCGTTGGGCGGTCCGCCGGAGCCGCCATGGTAGACGGGGGTGGCGGCCGCAAAGCCGAACAACGTCACGCTGGCGTTAGAGGCTAAGGGAAGCGCGTTATTTTCGTTGCGAAGCAGTACGCTGCCCTCCTCCTGGCTCTCGATGATGTAGTCCTTCAAAGCGGCGCGCATCTCATCCATAGATGCGTAGCTGGAAGCGTAGTAGTTGGTGTCGTCTGTCACCGCGACGGCGGGGGGAAGGGTGCCCAGGAACAGGTTCACGTCCCCTTCCCGGGTGAAGGCCAGACTCTGGCCGAACATGGTCAGGGAGAACACCAGCACCAAGAGGGTGCACAGCCCCCGCCACAGGTATGTTTTTTTCATGAAGCGTTCCTCCAAATCAGTTTCTGATCCGNAGGGAGCAGGCGGTATATGCAGGGCAGCGGCGCTCAGCCGACGAAGTCAGCGGTGAAGTCGAAGGAGCTGGTCTTGGTGTTGACCTGCACAGAGGTCTCGGGGAAGGCCACGCTCTCCAGATACTGCTGGGCGGTCCAAGGGGTTGCATTGGGGTCCACGTTAGCGGCGCCAGTGCTGGGATCGATCTCGGCGGGGACAACGGCCTTGCCCATGGCATCGGACCAATTGTCAGTGTCCAGCCAGTAGCTCTGATCAAAGCTGCGCACCACGCGAGTGGGGGCGGCCAGNGTCACNTCCAGCAGNTCNTCNTCCAGNTCATTNACNTGNGAGGTGTAGGTGCCGTAGAACTTGGTGATGGAATTCTCCCGCTCGTTGCCCTTGGCGTCATTGGTGCTCTCGGCCANCTCCAGGGCGGAGAAGGTGGAGGCAGACACCACCAGGCAGTAGGTGTTGTCGTCCATCAGGGTAATCTCCTGCTGGGTGAAGGTAGTGAGGTAGTAGTTATACTGGGGGCGCATGTTTGCGTAGCTCAGGTTGGCGGGGCTGAGATAGATACCGGTGATCTTGCCGGCGGCGCTGCTTTTGCCGCCACCGCCGCCGCTGCAGGCAGTCAGGGACAGGGCCATCACTGCGGCCAGGAATAGGGCGACCAGTTTCATGTTCTTTTTCATTGATGTGTCCTCCTCATGAATTTGTCGGGGTTCCCCCCTTTTCGCACATTCAATCTATTCGATGCACACAAGTTTTTCAATGGGAACCGCATAACCTTAGCTTCTGACCGCACAACCTTACAAATGCGCCCCGTCCATCCTTGACTTTTCTTGTCACAATTGCTATATTAGTATTTGGAGAGGAGGCGGATTGATATGATTGATATTGCTATTGTGGAGGATGATCGTAAGCAGGCCGCCTCCTTGGAGGCTCATATCAAAACCTACGCTGCCGAACATAAGCTGGATGTTTCCGTCTCGCTTTTTTATGATGCCATCACGTTTTTGGAGAAATACTCCGCCTTCCACATCGTGTATATGGACATCATGATGCCCATGCTCAACGGCATGGACGCGGCCAAACTCCTGCGGGAAAAGGATGAGAAGGTGATCCTCATCTTCGTCACCACCATGCGCCAATATGCCATTCAAGGCTATGAGGTGGCCGCCACGGATTTCATCGTCAAGCCGGTGGCCTACCCGGAATTCGCTCTGAAATTCACGAAGGTGCTCTCCCGTTTTGATTGGGAGACCTCCGCCGATATATTCATCCGGACGGAGAACAGCTTCGTGCGCCTGTCTCCCGACGACATCCATTATGTTGAGGTCAAGGGNCACCACTGCATCTATCACACTGCCAGCGGAGAATATCGTCAATATCAAACCATGAAAAGTGCGGAGGCTGCTCTGCGGGAGCACAGCTTTGTCCGCTGCAACAATTTTTTGCTGGTCAATCTGACTCATGTGGATCGTGTCGAGGGCATGACCGCTTATGTGGGCGGGGACACGCTTCAGATCAGCCATCCCCGGCGCAAGGCCTTTTCTGAAGCGTTTGCCCGGTATATGGAGGGGCGCGGCCGTGGTTAGTCTCTTTATGGATTTGATGGGGGCCTATGGCCTGCAAGGAACCAACCTGATCCTAACATTTTTGGAATGTTATATTTGCATCGCTCTGTTTGCCCGCAGGCTCCACCGACAGGATTTTTTTGCTGTTCGAGTGTCCATCACCCTTTTAGAGGGGCTGGTGTTGTGTTATCTTCTGGCCATCTGGTATACGGAGGCAGATTCCCTCCTGGTGCGGGTGCTGTGCTATTCGGCCATTTCCGGCCTGAACTTCACCTCCCTGCTCTTCTGCTGGAAGGACAGCTTTGAGGAGACCCTGCTGGCCTTCTGCTCCGGTATGGCTGCATACCAGTTTACCAACAAGCTCTACCCGCTGCTGCAAAACCTNCGGGGGATCAATGACCGGGAGACCAACTCCTTAATCCACAGCAACNTGGCGGACATCACAAATTTGGACTGGCTGATATTCCTGGGTTTTCATTTATTAGTAATCATTCTTTTGTCTGTGATATTTACTCCCAAAAACAGGCTGGTTCACAATCCGCGTACCACCCGCAACGTGACTGCTTTATCCATATCCACCGTGGTTCTGGTCAATATCCTCATCTGCATCTCCCGGGTGTATGAGGGGGAGAGTTTTATGCTCAACATTGTGACCAAAACGCTCTATGTGGGATTTAGCTTTACGATTCTAACCATCTGCGCGGGCATCTTCTCCCAAAGCGAGCAGGAGCAGCAGATCGGCATCCTCCAGCAGCTCTGGCGGCAGGATCGGACTCAGTTCGAGTCCATCAAGGCCAATATGGACGTCATCAACATGAAGTGCCATGATTTGAAGCACATTCTGGACAAAATCGAGGATAAGCTCACCTGCGAGGAGGCCGCGTCCCTTCGGGAAGCCATCGAATTTTACGATTCCAACATCAAGACAGGCAACGAGGTGCTGGACGTAGTGCTTTGTGAAAAGGCCCTGACCTGTCAAAAAAACGACATTGCCTTCTCCTGTATGGCGGATGGCAGCAAGCTGGGATTCCTCACCCCGGTGCAGACCTACTCCCTGTTTGGCAACATCATCGACAATGCGGTGGAGGCGGTCAAGCTGCTCCCCGCGAAGGACCGGGTGATCTCCCTCACCTGCCATGAGGAGGGGGGCGCGCTCATCATCGAAGAGTCCAACTATTTCAGCGGCAGGCTGGAGCTGGACCANGGTCTGCCCGCCACCAGCAAGGGGGACAGCTCCCGCCACGGCTTCGGCACAAAGAGCATCCAGTACATCACTGGACAGTACGGCGGCACCATGGACATCAAGGTTGTCGACAATATGTTTTTCCTCACGGTTTGTTTTCCCTTCAAGCTTCAAAGAGGCCAGTTGTGAGTTGTGACAAGTTGAAAACCGGGGCCGCCCTGCTGGGCGGTCCCGGTGNNTTTGTGTTNAGCGGATGGTGANAGTGTATTCGCCGGCTTGGGTGACGGAAATTTGATTTCCGTCCACCTCGCAGCTCCCCCCGGAAACCACGATATCCGTACCCATGCTTTCCGGCACGATGATGGTCCCCTGGGCGTCAATGGCGGTNACGGTAAGGGTCTTGCCCTCCGCCNATGTCTCCAGCTTCANGCTGATCTCCCCCTTGGGAGTCCAGACGGTGCAGTCGAAGCTGTCCAGCCCATCGCAGGGCNCGATCTCATATGACTCAAACCCTGCTTTGGTGGGGCGGATACCCGCCGCGTACTTGGAGAGGATATAGAGCGGTGCGGCGGTCCAGCCGTGGTTGACCGTACCGGTATCCCCATCAAAGGTCTCCCAAAGCGTGTCATATTCGTCGTGAAGCATGGGCTCGTAACGGTCCTTGATTCGCTGGAGGGCCAGATCAGTGTGGCCCATGACGCACAGGGCTTCCAGTACATACTTTTCAATAAAGGGGCTGGCCTGATAGGTGCTCATGATAACGTCGGTGATGAGGGGATAGTCGTCCTCCCCCGCCAGGCCTGACAGGGCCAGCATGGCGTTGGCACGGTCATCCACATACTTGCTGTCCGGGCTTTTGAAGCCCTCCTCAGTATAGTAGGCAGCCCGCCAGTTCTCCTTCATGGCGTCCATCCGCTCCGTGAGGAACCCAGTCCCCTCGGTGATGCCCAGGTCGTCCGCCAGGGATTTGGTCACGTTGAGGGCATAGTAGTAGATGCCTGCCTGGAGCAGCCTGGTGTCGATGCGGTCTCCCCAATCGTTCCACGTCCAGGACCCGTCCCGGTACGCCGGCAGACCATCCTCCATTTCCACCAGCTGAAGATAGTTCAAGAAAGCTTCACAGTAGGCCGCCGCCGTCTCCCGGTCCCCGGAGTGGAGCCAGTAGTGGTATACGCTGGTCATGAAAATCAGGCTCTGGTTGGGGATTTCCTGGGGCTTCACGCTGGGCGCCCGGCTGGGGATAGTCCCGTCGATCCGGGTCCAGGCCACACAGGCCAGGATGGCCTTTTTCGTCATGTCCAGTCCCGCCTGGTCATAGCTGTACAGCGCCGCGTCGATNTGGTTGGAGGCGTCCCCCATGTAGGGGCCCCGCTCCCGCTCGGGGCAGTCCATATAGGTGTCCCGCATACAAATNGCCAAGGTGTTGAGGGACTCCTGCCAGAGCTGGTCCAGCCCCGGATCGGAGGAAGAGAAGGAACCCGCCTGCTCCCCGTTGAAGCCGCTGGCACGGTAGCCCAGCCGGGTGAAGGTTACCCCGGCCTCCGCCTCGATGATGAGCTTGGAGCCGCTGCGCCAGGGGTAATTCTCATAACGCTGGGCGCCTTCTGCGGCAACATAGGTGTCCTTGAAATTGGGCAGATCCTGCTTGTCGGTATAGGTATCGGTATAGAGGGTGAGCCGCTTGCCCGCCGGGGCCTCCAGCTCGAAATAGGGCGTGAACTGGATGTTGCCCGGCAGGTCCAGCACCAGAGTGGTATCCTGGGCCAACTGTTTGCCCACATAGTCGGCGGAGTTGGAAAAGTCGGCAATCTCGCCGAATTTGACGGGCTGGATCATGGCGGAGTAGAGATCGCCGAAAGGCAGGTCCCCAGCCTTGGAAATCAACGCGGCACTCTCCCACTGGCTGTCGTCATAGCCCTCTGCCATGAAATCCCCCAGGTCGTCCCGGGCATCGAAATAGACATTGCGCTCTGCCAGCATGGAGGACTGGGTGTAGCCGGGATAGTCTGCCCCGGCGGTGACCCGGTTTTTGTACCCAGTGTGCCGGGCGGCTTTCCAGGAGCTGTCCGAGAGAATCGATACGCCCCCGGCGTCCATCTCAAAAATGAGCCCCGCCTGGGTGTACTCGTCGTCCTCTTCGTCAACGAGGACCGGGACGATAGAGCCGTCTCCTGACCGGCCATTGAAAGCGACCAGCAGCGCAATGGTGTTCTCCCCCTGCTTCAGGTTGGTGAGCTCTACCGTGTCGTAGTAACTGTCATAAGGGGTGGGCCCCCTCTTCAGCGAGCCATCCAGCACCACCAGCTCTCCGTTGACCCACAGCACGTACTTGTCCACGGCGGAGATGAATGCGGTGGCCGAGGGGACGGCTTGGTCCAGGGTAAAGGTCTTGCGGAAAGCCACATAGCTGTCCTCCGCGCAGCTTTCGGTCCAGATCCAGGTGGCGGTCCAATCAGCNTTTTTGTATCCCTCAATGGCTGACAGATACCGGAGATCGGAGCGATCCGGCGTGCCGCGGTCGGGGACTGCGGTCTCTACCTCATCGGAGGTGCCCGGATTCGGCGTGACGGTCGCCTCGTCTCCGCACCCGGCCAGCAGCGAGAATACGGAGGCCACGCACAGCAGCAGTGCAGTCCCTTTTGAGAACAGTTTTCTTTTCATCCCAATTCCCCTCTGTTGTGATTTTTGACAAGGAATCACAGCTTGTCCTGCTATCAGTATACACATTGTGGCATAATAGGGAACGGGAACCGCATAACCTTGCCTTTTTACGTCACAACCTTTGTTTTCTTTTTTTGATGCGTCTTACAATCAACACGATCAGGGCAACCAGGCCGGCAATGACCACGATGATGACTGCCACGGCGGCAACTAAGAGCCAGATCAGCTGCGTCGTGGTGTCGACTGGCGTGATTTCACCGCGCCCCCCAAATTGATAGTCCCCCCAGGCTGTTTCTTCAGAGACTTCTCCCTCAAGCACAAGCACCCATTCGCCTTCCCTGACTTCTTCAGCAGTGACCACCTTGCTCCGGTCAAGATTGAAGGCAGGGCGCATACATACGGGGCCTGTGCCGAATACGTTGTCCTGATTCTCAAAGAAATCAAGAAGCCAGCCGTTGAAAAATACAATGCCTACATCAATGGGAAAACTGGGGTCATGGGGAGACCGCAGCCACCAGTTTGCCGCAGTCCCCCCAAAGCCCGCGATCCGGGCCGTCTCGTCAACAAAGCCGTAGCTGCTGTTGTCCGCTTCCTCGGCTGAAAGGGGAAAGAGCTTGTCACCATTCAAGATGTACTCGGCAGCGTCGAAATTCACCACAGCCTGCATTGCATTGCCCTCTTTTAACAAGAAGGAAGGAATATTGAAATTAAATGTGTGTTCCTTGGCATACGCNGCGTCAGATTTATAGGTGGCGATCATCGCGTCTCTCTCTGCCTGTGAGAACGCGGTTTCNCAAAAGGAGGTACACCATGCCTGCGCGTCGCTGCCCTGATAAGCGTTGTTCTCCGGGTCGCGCTCATTTAAGAAGAAGATGCCGTTTTCGGTGTCTCTCCCAATCAGGTTCTCGCAGAGGAGAAACATCCCTGGATCTCCGGTATTTGTCCGCTCGGAGTCCAGAACACGCCAGACACCATCGAATTGGATGTCGGCATCCGGCGTCCCATAGTAGACCAGGTCGCCGTTCTTCACATTGGCAAGGGGGTCCGCATCGTTTGCGGCGTATGCCGGGAACAGGGAGCAGGATATGACCAAAGCTAAGCATAACGCCGCAGTTATAGCCTTCCGCATAAGTATTCCTCCATGGTAAAATCAAATATGTTTTGGCTTTATTCTGTGCGCAGCGCGATAACGGGGTCCTGCTTTGCCGCTTTTTTCGCTGGCAGCAGGCCGCCCAGCATCGTGATGAGCATACTNANCACAATCAANACCNNCGCNTANACAACCGGCANNGCTACCGTAAGGGTCCCGGTCCCCAGCAGGTTCTGCAGTACAATGTTGATGGGCACTGTCAGCAGANCGGATATACCCACACCCAGCAGGCCCGCGCAGAAGCCGATAATGAACGTCTCGGCATTGAACACCTGCGAGATATTTTGCTTGGAAGCTCCCAATGCCCGCAGGATACCAATCTCCTTTGTGCGCTCCAGCACCGAGATGTGGGTAATGATGCCGATCATGATGCAGGAGACCACCAGAGACACCGCCACAAAGGCNATCAAAACATAGGAGATCACGTCAACGATGGAGGTAACGGAGCTGGTCAGCAGCGCCACATAATCGCTGTAGACGATNCGGCCNGCCTCNTCCGTGCGTTCATTGTAACGCTCGATGCAGTCGGAGACCGCGTTTTTATCCTCGAAGCTGTCGGTATAGATGCTGATGGACGCGGGGGCGTCATAGCTGACCTTNCCAAACGTTTCCATATTGTCCGCATAAGAGGCTCCGCCGATGTANTCGTCNTAGAAGGACAANAGGAACTCGCTGTCCGGCGTTTCCGCAAGCCAATGGTCCAATGCCTGCGCCATGGTNATCTCGTCCATGTCCGTGCCCATATCCATACCGGGCTCCAC
>WFLX010385720.1_pt1 | contig 10717 bp, 10 predicted proteins | sample 4967041 | NCBI WGS metagenome assembly WFLX01 (sample SAMN12857096, study PRJNA449069) | gut metagenome | isolation source: stool from male and female vole | host: Microtus ochrogaster | place: USA:Florida | collected 2017
GAATCCCGCGAGTTTTGGGGTTATTTTTTCTCCCCGCCGGAATCTTTGTCCTGATTAAAGAGCTTATCCTGCTCGTCGAGGTGGAAATTGCGGCTCAGCAGGGCGATGAAACGGGTTATCTCGGCCACGGCGCGCTCTGTCTCGGGCGAGATCTCTTTTTTCGACAGGCGGAGCATCAGCATGCCGTAGAGGGCGTTGNAGCNGGTTTCGATTTCGCCGGCGGGAGCGTCGCCGCTTTTCGANCNCAGCTCTACGATATAGGGCAGCGCGCGGTAGAACTCGGCGGTATAGTCGCCGAACTTCGGGTCGGCCAAAAGGGCCTGGTGGAGAGCCACGAGCGCCGACAGCATGTTGCGGTTGATCTGCAGGTGGCCTGATTTCTCCACCCCCTCGCGCCTCATCATGTCGATGAGCGACTCATACCATTCGGTCATTTCGCGCCGCTGGTCGTCGGTGAGGTCGAAGCGCGAGATTACGTTTTTCTTTATCTGCTCGATGTCGAGGTTGTTGGCCCGGATAATATCTTCGATCTGCCACATATATAGGATATATTCGGCAATGTTTTCCTTGCGTTTTTGTGAAGCTATGATCATAGTGACGGTTATGAAATTAATTGTTCAGCAAATATAACAAATTTCCGCCGGATATTTCTCTGAGCTTTGCCCTCTATTTGCCGCCGATTTCTTAACTTTGTCGCCCGATTGAACAATTCCACCCCCTAAACAACGAGAATCAAGATGGATATGGATATGGAGCAGACTTTTCTGTTTGTCACCGAAATGATAGGCACCGTGGCCGCCGCCATCTCGGGCATACGCCTCGCCGCCACCAAGCGCTTCGACTGGTTTGGCGCCTATACCGTGGGCCTTGTCACTGCCATCGGAGGCGGCACTGTGCGCGACGTGTTGCTCGACATACCGGTGTTCTGGATGCAGAGCTGGGTCTATCTTGCCGTCACCGCGCTGTCGCTGGTCACAGTGATGGTGTTCAGGAGTTTTCTCGTGAGCCGCGACAGGATTCTCTTTATTTTCGACAGCATAGGGTTGGCGCTCTTCTGTGTGATTGGTATTCAGAAAACTCTCGCCGTGGGTTATCCTATGTGGGTGGCCGCCGTGATGGGCATTATCACGGGCGCCTTCGGCGGTGTGTTGCGCGACCTGCTCATCAACGAGGAGCCGCTGGTGTTTCGCAAGGATATCTATGCCACNGCGTGTCTCGCCGGCGCGATATGCTACTGGGTGGCNCTGCTNCTNGGNGCCGACCCGATGACTCAGCAGATAAGCTGTGCCGTGGTGGTGATAGGCCTGAGGGTGCTCGCCCTGAAATATAACCTCTCGCTCCCCACGCTCGCGCCCGTATCCCCCGATCAGCTCCGCAAAATCAAGAAATCATGACCCTTCCCAACGACATAGATGCCCTCACCCTGCTGCTCGCTGACGCAAGCCTCACCCCCAAGCGCCGCGCCGAGATACTCTTTGAGCGGGGCAAGCTCTACTGGCGCGAGGGCAACCACGCCATGGCGGTGGCCGACTATGCCGCCGCCCGCGACCTTGACAGCACGTCGCCGGCGGCGGTGGCTCTTCAACATGCCTCCGACATCGCTTCGTTTTTCAATCCCGATATGTTTAATCCCTGACCGAGATAAGTCACACCGCGGGGCGTATGAAGCCGAGTTTGAGCTTGAGCGGAGATGTGCGCCGCTCAAACATCACCGGGCAGAGCTTGCGCCATCCCATTGTGGCGTTGCGCAGGCTGATGTTCACAAGGCCGCCGAGGTCGGGCAGCGATTCGCGTATTTTCCTTATGATATCCTCTGTTGAGCTCACTCCGCTGAGCTTGAGCTGAGCGAGGGTCGAGCCATATTGAATCACGGTGGCGAAGATGATGTCGGTGGAGCTGATAGTTGTCATAGCCGGTTATATTTAAATGATTTGACAACGCAAAGTTAGAGCTGAGATGGGGCAGTTTTGTGGCACACCTGTGTGAAAAAGATTAAAAATTTGCTCATTTTACGCCAAAATTCTAATTTTGTAGAAAATTACGAATCTATATTCATCTAACCATCCCCAAAACTATGAAGAAACTTCTACTCTCTATTCTTGCTCTCGTGGCAGTAGTAGGTTTCGCCAAGGCCGAAACCATCACCGTTAATGTCAACGACGCTACCGACATTACCGGCGAACACTTTGCCGAAAAGCCCAAGGAAGGCACCAGCAACGGCGAGGCTGAGAAATGGCAGCCCCTCGAGTCGTTGAAGCTCGGCGATTTCCTCTTTGAGTTCTCCACCACCGGCAAGACCGCTCCCGCCTACTACAAGACCATGTCAACCACCACCGGCGGCCAGTACACCATCCGCGTTTATGCCGGCTCGAAAGTCAAGGTAACCGCTCCCGCCGGCTTCACCATGACCAACGTTAGCTTCAAAGGCTCTAACGCCGCCTCAGGCCTCACCCTCACCGCCACTCCCGGCACCATGACCCTCAGCGGCAACAACGCCGCCTGGACCGGCTCGGCCAGCTCATTCTCATTTGATGTAAGCGCCACATGGCGTATCTCGGAGGTGACTTTCAGCAACGAAAACGGCGGCACCACTCCTCCCGACGTGCCCGGCGACGACCTCCTCACCTTCACCAAAGCCACTCAGTTTGAGGCCGGCGAATATGCCATCGTAGCCGAGGGCAAAGCCGCAAAATGCCTCACCGGCAAGACCTACGGCTATATCAACGGCACCGACGTGACCGTTTCCGGCGACCAGGTTAAGGCTCCCGCCGAATGTGTGTTCACCTTCACCCAGGCTCAGGGCGGTTATTATATTCAGGACAGCGAAAACCGCTACCTCTATATGAAGGGCACCTACAACAGCTATAACTTTGCCGACGACCTCGGCGACACCGAAGACGGCGCCCTCTGGACCGTTTCGATCGCTGCCAACGGCGAGGCCACCATCACCAACGTTGCCAAGGCCAAGGTGATACAGTGGAGCGTGCAGTATAACAGCTATGGCGCCTACGCCGAGCTCACCAACGTGCTCCCCGTGCTCTACAAGAAAGAAAACGCCTCTGTAGGCGCTGTAGAGGCCGACAACGCCAATCAGCCCGTTGAGATCTACAACCTCCAGGGTGTGCGTCTCAATAGCTCCGACAACCTTCCTGCCGGCGTGTATGTGCGCCGTCAGGGCAGCGAAGTCACCAAAATTCTCGTGAAGTAATCATAAACTCCGCGCTATAAGCAGATTAGTCCGGCCGCTCTCGGGAGTCAGGCCGGACTAACTGTTTGTTCATATGGAGGAAAAATTTTGTCGGGTGAAAAAAAAGTCATAACTTTGCCTCACCAACTATCGCGGTAGTAGCTCAGTTGGTAGAGCATTAGCTTCCCAAGCTGAGGGTCGCGAGTTCGAGCCTCGTCTACCGCTCTTCTATTTCGGGCTGACGCCCTCAATGCAGTGTTGAGGGCGCCAGCCCGAAAAATTATTAATTATTTCCTCAGCAGGCTCATCAGCTCCTCGGCATTCGCCACAATCCACCGGGCTAAATCATTTAAGGCTAAACATTTGTTCCTCCTTAGCTCATCGACATGCATAGATGGCCTCGGTAGCCCGATATGCAGGCACCGCCCTTCCGCACATAAAGCAAATTCACTCTCGGAAGGCTTATATCGCGGCCCTATCCCATCTGCTACAATCCTAATTATGCTCCCGTTCTCTGCCAGAAGCCGATCCCTGAGCTCCTTCTCAGCTTTACTGATAAAGGGCGACACAAACACTCCCCCACCCCTGATTGTCTCTTCCCAAGCTTTTCGATTTCNGGCGGCTTCTTCTTCNGNGTANCGGCTGCTCACAATGGCAGTNGTAAGGAGAGGATGCCTTAACAANTGGAAATTGCCNAATACTTCAAAAACCTGATTCCCTATCTTTATCNTGTTTGCTCTCCTGAACAGATCCGGATAANTGANNGTCATAAGCCGGCGCCGGGGATTNTCGGAGACATATCGCCTCAGCCTGTTTGCCATANTCTCATCAAAGGCTATCCTGTCATTAAATTTCGGATTGAAAAGCGAAATCTCACTTGGTGTGTAATACAGGTCATGCCAATCTTTGGAACATCTGGATTTAAAAAGACCCACATAATATCCGAAATCTTTAGGTAGCCATTCTTTTACACGCCACATTATATGCACATGATCCGGCATAATCACATAATTCTCCACCTCAAACTCTTTCNTNTTNTTCAGANCTNAGAATTTGCGCCTCAATAANCCGTCCTTCTTTGGTGAGGAGGGTGCGGGGAGGATTATCCTCACTTCCGGGTNTTCCGCATAAGGAGGAGAAACAACCCACCGAAGNGTTCTTTGTGATAGTGATCATATATCGGCCGGGAGCTCTATAGTTATGAAAGTTAGCTCTTCGGCAACTATGGGGCTTATGAGGCCGATAATAAGGAGGGAGATTGTCCCTGTTTTTAAGATTATCCGGAATCATTGGAAGAGAATAAAATAATACTTCGCTAAATCGAAATTTAACGAAGTATTAATTAAGAAATTAACAGGGATGATTATTTGTTGACGCAGAAACGGTCGATGCCGTCGCGCAGGAAAGCCACACACTGGCGGGCGGCGGCGATGCCGGCATTGATGTTGGCTTCGGCGGTCTGCGCTCCCATCTTCTTGGGAGTGAAGAGCACACGCTTGCCAAACTCGGCTATCATCTCGTCGGCGGCATCGGGACGGATGTCGGCTACATATTTGATGTCGCTTCTCTCGCGCATGGCCTTGATGAGCCCCGGCTCGTCGATCACCTCCTTGCGGGCGGTGTTGATAAGGGTGGCGCCTTTGGGGAGCAGAGTCACCAGATCATAGCCCACTGAGCCTTTGGTTTCGGCGGTGGCGGGAATGTGGAGCGACAGATAGTCGGAGGTCTTGTAGAGGTCGGTGAGCTCTTTCACCGGGGCTACGCCAGCTTCGATCATCACCTCGTCGGGACAGTAGGGGTCGAGAGCGGCAACCTCCATGCCGAAACCTTTGGCGATGCGGGCTACATTGCGACCCACCTGACCGAAGGCGTGGATGCCAAGTTTCTTGCCTTTGAGCTCGGTGCCCGAAGTGCCGTCGAGGTGGTTGCGTGCGGCCATCACGGCGAGGCCGAACACCAGCTCGGCAACGGCGTTGGAGTTCTGGCCGGGAGTGTTTTCAACACACACACCGTGGGCAGTGGCGGCTTCGAGGTCGATATTGTCATAACCGGCGCCCGCTCTCACCACGATTTTGAGCTTGGGAGCGGCGTCAAACAGGTCGGCGCCCACCTTATCCGAGCGCACTATCAGGGCGTCGGCATCGGCCACGGCGTCGAGAAGCTCCTGACGCGAGGTGTATTTTTCGAGCAAGGCAAGCTCATAGCCGGCTTCGGCCACAACTTCCTTAATGCCCTCAACCGCAACGGCGGCAAAAGGCTTTTCGGTGGCTACAAGTATCTTCATTATGCTTGGGGTGTTAATGTCGGGTTGATGAAATCAATGTTTTTTCTCAAACTCGCGCATTGTGTCAACGAGCACCTGCACGCTTTCGATCGGGAGAGCGTTATAGAGCGAGGCTCTGAAACCGCCCACCGAGCGATGGCCCTTGATGCCCACCAGGCCGCGTGAGGTGGCGAAGTCGATGAACTCTTTTTCAAGCTCCTTATATTCGGGAGTCATCACGAAGCAAACATTCATTATCGAGCGGTCTTCGGGATTGACCACGGTGCCCTCAAACATCTTCGACTCGTCGATGGCGCCATAGAGCAGGGCGGCTTTGGCGAGGTCGCGGCGCTCGAGTTCCTCCACGCCGCCGAGGTCGCGGTAGTAGCGCAGGGTCTGGAGGGCGGTGTAGATGGGCAACACGGGGGGAGTGTTAAACATCGAGCCCTTCTTGATGTGGGTGCGGTAGTCGAGCATTGTGGGTATCGGGCGGTCAACATGTCCGAGGGCGTCGTCGCGCACGATCACGAAGGTCACGCCGGCGGGAGCGATGTTTTTCTGGGCGCCGCCATAGATGAGGTCATATTTCTTCACGTCGACGGGGCGGGTGAAGATGTCGGAGCTCATGTCGGCCACGAGGCGCACGGGCACATCGGGGTCTTTTCTCAGCTCGGTGCCGTAGATGGTGTTGTTGGTGGTGATGTGGAAATAGTCAACGTCGGCAGGCACCACATAGTCGTGGGGGTAGTAGGTGTAGTTGGCTTCCTTAGATGAGGCGAGCACCTCAACGTCGCCGAAAAGACGGGCTTCCTTGATGGCGTTGGCGGCCCAGGTGCCGGTGTCGAGATAGGCGGCTTTGGTGCGCAGGAGGTTCATCGGCACCATGGCAAACTGCATCGAGGCGCCTCCTCCGAGCCACAACACGCTGTAGCCTTCGGGCACGTCGAGAAGCTGCTTCACAAGCAGTGAGGCTTCATCAATAACAGCCTGAAACTCTTTTGAACGGTGGCTCACTTCCAACACCGACAAACCGGTATCGGCAAAATTTATGATAGCATCGGCTGTGTTTTTGATCACCTCGGGAGCGAGGATTGAGGGGCCGGCTGAGAAGTTATGTTTTTTCATGATGGAGATTGGTTATGGTTAGATTTAAGTTCTATCTGCAAAAGTAACCAAACCGTTTGAAAAACGCAATATGTTTTAGAACATCTATTTTGCAGCCGGGTCGATTTTCAGCTCTCGGCAAAGAGGGTTGCTGAGGTTGCCGAGGCGATTTTCACCTTCACGATGTCGCCGATACGGTGGTCGCCGCGGGGCAGGATGACAGCCTTGTTCTGCGAGGTGCGCCCTATCAGCTGGTCGGCCGAACGCTTGGCCCGCGATTCGATGAGCACCTCAAACTCCTTGCCCACGTCGGCGAGGTTGCTCTTGAGCGACAGATTGTTCTGCAGCTCGATCATGCGGTTGAGGCGGTCGATTTTCACATCTTCAGGTATGTTGTCGGGCATTGTGCGCGAGGCGAGGGTGCCGGGACGCTCGCTGTATTTAAACATAAAGGCCGAGTCAAATCCCACCTCCTCCATGAGCGACAGCGACTGTTGGAAATCCTCTTCGGTTTCGTTGTGAAAGCCCACGAAAAGGTCGGTGGTGATGCCCGCTTCGGGCACTATGCGCTTTATCGCCGCGATGCGGTCGAGATACCATTCGCGGGTGTATTTGCGGTTCATGTCGGCCAGCACTTTCGACGAGCCGCTCTGAACCGGCAGGTGAACATGCTTGCAGATATTCTTTCGCGAGGCCATGGCGTGGAGGGTGGCGTCGTCCATATCCTTGGGGTGGGAAGTGGTAAATCTCACCCTCATGTCGGGGGCTGCGTCGGCCACCATGGTTATCAGCTCGGCGAAAGTCACCGGCTTCTCATCGGGATTATCCGACTTATAGCAATAGGAATTGACATTCTGGCCCAACAGGGTCACCTCCTTGAATCCCCTCTTTCTGAGGTCTTCAACCTCGGCGAGAATGCTCTGGGGCAGTCGTGACCTCTCGCGGCCGCGGGTGTAGGGCACTATGCAGTAGGAGCAGAAATTATTGCAGCCTCTCATTATGCTCACGAAGCCGCTCACCTTGTTTCCACCCAGACGGCGGGGCAGCACATCCTTATAGGTTTGGGTGGTGCTCAGCTCCACATTGATGGCGCGGTGGCCCAGACGGGCGGCCTCGACAAGCGAGGGAAGATCGAGATAGGAGTCGGGGCCGGCCACAAAGTCCACCCCGTGGCGGTCGATCAGCTCGTCGCGCATACGCTCGGCCATGCAGCCTATCACGCCTATCACGAGCCTCTCCTCTCCGCGGCGCGCCCTCTCCTTGCGGCGCGAGGCGAGATATTGCAGCCTCGCCAGCACTTTCTGCTCGGCGTTGTCGCGAATCGAGCAGGTGTTGACAATCACTGTGTCGGCGTCGTCGATATTCTCCACAGTGTCATAGCCCACGGTTGAGAGCACTCCGGCCACAACCTCGCTGTCGGCTACATTCATCTGACATCCGTAGGTTTCGATAAAAAGTGACAGAGCGCGGTCGCCGCTGTCGTTATGTTTGGAATTTTCGTTCATAATTGTGGGTGAATTGCGCTTAAACACCGCTAAAGCTTTGTTTTAACGCATGAAAATTGGTATATTTGCCGCAAAATTACAAAATTCCCGCCACACAGGCCAATAATCATTCATTATCAGATAAAACCTTATACTTATGTCATTCCCTATTCTTACGCCGCAAGAAGCTGCTGAGTTGTTCCATAATGACCAGAATGTGGGCTTCTCGGGCTTCACTGCTTCCGGCTCCCCCAAAGTCGTGCCCGAGGCGATCGCTCACCGTGCCGAGGCTCTTCACGACAAGGGAGAAGACTTTAAGATAAACGTATTTACAGGCGCCTCTACCAACAACTGGGCCGACGGCGCCCTCGCGAGAGCCAATGCGCTCGGTAAGAGAACTCCTTATCAGAACACCCCCGACCTCCGCAAACGCATCAACTCACACGACTGTCACTACTTTGACCTCCACCTCTCCGAGCTGGCTCAGAAGGTGCGCTACGGCACATACGGCGACATCGACATGGCTATCTTTGAGGTGGCCGACGTGAAACCCAACGGTGAGGTGGTGCTCGGAACAGGTGTGGGCAACGTGCCTACCTACGCCCGTCTCGCCAAGAAGGTGGTGCTCGAGCTCAACGCCAAGCTCAACCCCGAGCTCTACGGCTTCCATGACATTTATCTGCCTCTCGATCCCCCCAACCGCCGCGAAATACCCATTTTCAAGGCTTCCGACCGCATCGGTGTGCCCACCGTGAAGATCGACCCCGAGAAGATCGTAGGTATTGTTCACAGCGATTCCTATGACGGCATCAAGGGCTTCACTCCCCTCGACGACACCACCCTCCAGATCGGCGCCAATGTGTGCGGTTTCCTCATCAACGAGATGAGAGCCGGCCGTATTCCCAAGGAGTTCCTTCCCCTCCAGAGCGGCGTGGGCAATGTGGCCAACGCAGTGCTCTTCGGCCTCGGCGACAGCAAGGAGATTCCCCCGGTGACAATGTATACCGAGGTGATTCAGGATGCCGTTATCGAGCTGATGAAGATGGGCAAGTGCCGCTTCGGCTCAACCTGTTCGCTCACCCTCAGCGACACCACCGAAGCCGAGGTGCTCAACAATCTCGACTTCTTCCGCGACAAGCTCGTGCTTCGTCCCGCTGAGATTTCCAACAACCCCGAGGTTATCCGCCGACTCGGTGTCATTGCCATGAACACCGCTCTCGAGGCTGACATCTTCGGCAACATCAACTCAACCCACGTTGTCGGCACCAAGATGATGAACGGCATCGGCGGCTCGGGCGACTTTACCCGCAACGGCTATATCTCGATTTTCTCCTGCCCCTCCATCACCAAGGGCGGCCTGATAAGCAACATCGTGCCTATGGTGAGCCACACCGACCACTCCGAACACTCTGTCGACATCCTCATCACCGAGCAGGGCGTGGCCGACCTCAGAGGCAAAGACCCCGTGCAGCGCGCTCACGAAATCATCGAAAACTGCGCCAACCCCATTTTCCGTCCCCTGCTCCGCGATTATCTCAACCGCGGCATAAACGGTCATGGCGGTCAGACTCCCCACACTATGGGTGCCGCTCTCGCTTTCCACGATGAGTTCCTCCGCTCGGGCGACATGCGCAACACCGACTTCTCGCGCTACTTCTGATTCCCCCTATTTCCCCTTCTATAAAAAACATCAACCGTTCATCCGCCTCCCCGGCGCTGAACGGTTGACGTTTTTTTATTGGGGTAATTNGNTNATNATAAGTCTTATAAGTCTTATAAATCTTATAAGTTAGTTGAGGCCGGCGGCTTTTTTGATGAGGGCAGGAATCTCTGTGTTGTTGAGGTTGCCGGTGAAATAGGCTGAGTTGGCGCCGATAGCATATACCGGCACAAAATTGCCCGCATGGGATGTGGTGGTCCAGCCTATGCCAAGGTGGGTGTTGAGGATGTCGAACGCTTTGGCGGTAAAGGCATTGAAAGTCTGATAGAGAGTGTCCTCATTTTTACCGTTTTTAGTAATGAAGGTCTCATCAAACATCTCCTTGAGCTGTGAGGTCTCCCTGTCGGTGAGGGGCACAACTGTCCAGAATCCCAGTTTGTCGCGCAACACATTTTCCATCTCCTCCCATGTAGGCTCGGCGGTTTCCTTGCCCCACTTGCGGGTCCATTCGCCGAAGAGGTCTTTGGAGATTTTCTGCGCGTCGGCATAGGCAATGTTCTGATTCTTGCCGGGTCGGCCGAATGACATGCCGCCGGTGTCGTGGTCGGCGGTTATGACGATGAGGGTTTCGTCGGGGTGCTGGAGATAGAACTGATAGGCCACGTTGATGGCTTCCTGAAAGTTGAGAATCTCCTTGATCACGGCGCCGCCGTCGTTGGCATGAGCCGCCCAATCTATGTTGCCACCCTCTATCATCATGAGAAACTTGTCGGGATTGGCGTTGCTGAGGGTATAGAGACACGCTTCGGTAATCTGAGCGCAAGTCATGGCGCCGGGAATCGAGTCGATTGTATAGCCTACCTGGCCCGCTGTGGGGTTGGCAGAATACATCAGCACTTTGTCGGGAAACTTATCGCCCCCCTTGAGGTTGGTGAAAGCCTCATAGCCCTCGGCAACCTCATAGTTGCTTTTCTTCATCACCTCCACAAACTCTGCGAAATCCTCGCTATCCTTGCCCC
>WFLX010021694.1_pt1 | contig 10714 bp, 5 predicted proteins | sample 4967041 | NCBI WGS metagenome assembly WFLX01 (sample SAMN12857096, study PRJNA449069) | gut metagenome | isolation source: stool from male and female vole | host: Microtus ochrogaster | place: USA:Florida | collected 2017
GAAGATGACTCCTGAGAAGGCCAATGAGTGGATGGCTCAGCATATGTTTGAGAAATATCCTCTCGGCGACCTGAAAATTTAAGTTTAGCAAGCCAAACTTAAGGTTATAGGTTTATGGGTTTATAGGTTTATTTAAACCTCAACTCTCGCTTGCGAAGGTTGGATAATAAGAATCAAGGCAATGAAAACAGAAATAATAGGCGACGGATTTGGCGGACAGGGAGTACTCTCGATGGGCAAGATTCTTGCTTATTCAGGGCTTATGGACGACAAAGAAGTGACTTGGATGCCGTCTTACGGTCCTGAGCAGCGCGGCGGCACGGCCAATGTCACCGTTATCCTAAGCGATGAGCGCATCTCCTCGCCCGTACTCGACACCTACGACATCGTCATAGCCCTCAACCAGCAGAGTCTCGATAAGTTTGCTCCGCGCGTGAAGAAGGGTGGCATACTTATCTATGACACCAATGGCATACACAAGCACCCGTCGCGTGAGGACATCACCATCTATCCCATTGACGCTATGGACGCAGCACTTGAGCTTGGCAATTCGAAGGCATACAACATGGTAGTGATGGGAGCCTTGCTTGAGGCGATGGAGTATAAGTTGCCGATGGAAAACGTAATCAAGGGGCTTAAGAAGTCGCTTCCCGAGCGCCACCACAAGCTCATCCCGCTCAATGAGCAGGCCATCGAGAAGGGGCGCACCATCCTGAAGAAATAACTATTCCATATATCATCCCCAAGGGAGGAGCTCCATCCGGAGCCCCTCCCCTTTTTTCTTTTGGAGGGAGTAAAAGGCAGCGCCTGAGTGGTGGCTTTGTGTAGGCCTGACAAAAATTCAGGCGGCTCCCGAGGGGGAGTCGCCTGAATTATTATTTGGGGTATGGGATTTTGATCAATCGTAGGGAACGAAGGAGCTATATCCATAGTTGATATAACCAGCTGATACATACCATACAAGGCAGACATCCACATAGCCATCCTCATATAGGAAATTGGCATAGTTGGTCAGACCAGTGACGAATGCCTCGTTGCCTTGCCAATAACCCACGTCATAGACTGATATCTGTCCGTAGTTGCCGAATGACCAAGGCGTTGGTTGCGACTTGACTCTGAAAAGTGTGAATTTGATGCCGTCATCTTCTCCTGTAACATTAAGAAGGTTGAGCTTAAGAGAATATCCTTCACCAAATGCATCCTTTATCCTATAAAGACTTGGATCAGAGGTGCACACCTCAAGAGCGGCTTCTGTAGTCTCTACAGGAATCTGGTCATTCTGCAGATGGAAAGTACCTTCCTTTATGAGTTCCCAGCTCAAGCCAGAGAAAGTCACGCGGTTTCCAAGAGATGAACCGTTGGCTACTGCAGCAATTGTATAGTCACCGTAGAGATCTGTAAGCGTAATATCAGCGTAGGCATTGCCTCCCAGATTCTCTACAGCCTTGCCCTCAGTCTCCACTTTGGAAAGAAGCTGCGATTCGCTCAAATCTTTTACATCTGCAGAAGGCGCAACGAGATATTTTACCGAAGATGTCTTGTTGTTGGTCACAAAACGTACAGTCACATCATTGTCTGGATTTCCTTCAGCAGGGGCATATGTGTAAAGTGTCACTGCAGGATTCGGATCTGTACCAGGCTCCGATCCCATATCCGCGCTGCAGGCCCATAGCATAGGAGCTGCAGCGAGGAGTATAATATAATTCTTGAATGCTTTCATTTTTTCTTTGTGTTTGTAAAATCCCATTACCATACGTATTCTGGTGAATCTCCATCGGGAGCCACAGGAGCGGGATTGGTGGTGATTCCCTTGTTGTAGTTACTTTCGGTTTGGACGATACAGAAATTCATCCAATTGGGTACACTCTGTACATTCCATCGATATCCTTCTATGTGGTTGCTACCAGGATAGCTTCTGATGATACCCTTCTGAAGACGCTTGATATCGAATGATGCAAAACCTTCACCCCACAACTCAATGCGACGCTGCCACCACACTTCGTTTTGGAAAGCAGGAGTTGAAGTGTTGTAGTAAGACTCGTTGTGCTGACCATAGACGTATTGCGGGTCGCGGGTCTTAGCGAAAGCCTCAAGAAGGGCTTTGCCTCGTCCTTCATCCTGCATGCCTGCAGCCTCGGCCTCAATCAGCTTCATCTCCTCTACACGCATAAGAGGAATGTCGACACACCAACCGACATACTGAGGGTCGCTGTGGTTGCCGCCCTTTGAGCGGAATTTTAGAGGAAGCCCACCGAACTGCTCTTGGGCAAGTCCTGTGCCATATAAATACTCGGGNACATCAGAATATTCAGAAAGAGCCTTGACGATTTCCTCTTTGCTATCCAACTCATCGATAGAGAAATCAAGGAAGCATTTCTTACGACAGTCAGTAGCAGGGACTGTCTCATATAGATGGCGGTCCATTATGTTGCTTGCGCCATAGGCATTGTAATATCCGAGACCGGTCGCATCAGATGGGAACTCACAGATCATCCATGTACCCCAGCTGTTGTCACCGTCATTGGTAGTCTGGCATGGATCGGTAGGTTTAACCTCGATAGCAAACATCCAGGAATTACCCCAGTTAGCATTGTTGAAACCATTGTTGCGGTCGGTATACTGCTCAGCTGTCAGCACTTCATAGCCCTCAGCTGCGAGCTTTGCATACTTCTCAGCATTTGCCCAGTCGCACATGATGAGATATGCGCGTGCCTTAAGTCCATACACTACCGAAAGGTTGGGGGTATACTTGTTGGGGCGATTATAGCCAGCGAGTAAATTCTCTGCACGGTCAAGGTCTGAAAGGATGAATTCATACATCTTTTCGTTTGTGGCGTTGGGATTGTTCTGAGCCTCAAGAGTGGTTGTCTTGTCAGTGATGATTGGCACTGTCAGAGCATCCTTGTCGGCTCCATACGTCTTAGGAGCGAAAAGCTGTGCAAGATCGAGGTAATAGAGAGCACGCATGGTGTATGCGATGCCTGCACCAGACTTCTTGTTTTCCTCCGGATCCTCTCCAGCCATACCGATTACTGTATTGCATGCGCGTATTTGGCTGTAGTAGAATGTCCAGGGATATTGGCAGNTNATATANGNGGGACCGAGTGAGTAGCTTGCCTCATACCAAGNGGAGAACCAGNTGTTAGAGCCGCCGAAAGTGACGATATCATTGCCCATTGCGTCTCGTTCGAGCATGAAGGATGAGTAGCCGAAATCGTTGGCGCGGTGGTCGGAAGCACCGAAGAAGAAATGGCCATTGTTGTTGTCGATGATAGCCGACACGAAGTTATCATACGATCCAGGGGCATTAGCTGCCTGATCGGTTGTGATATAGCCGTTCTGCTGAGCTGAAAATTCCTCAATGCATGAGGTTGGGATAGTCAGTAGAGCAGCAGAGGCCAGATATAATGATAGTTTATTCATTTTTTTTCGATTTTAATGATTTGGTGATGTAATCATTAGAAAGTGATCTCTACGCCGCCTGATACAGTACGCATCGGAGAGTAACCACCGACGGCTACGTTGCCATCGTAGGCGTTGTCTGAAGAGTCAGTGGATCGGAAGCGGGGGTCAAGACCCTTGCGTGCCGACCAGAAGCATAGGTTTTCGCCAGCACAGTAGAAGCGGAGTTTCTGGATTTGCTTGCAGAATTTAGGCACAGTAAAGCCAACAACGAATGAAGCGAAGTTAAGATAGCTTGCATTTGTCAGGAAGCGGTCGGATGCCACATAACNCATCTGGTCGCCAATCTGCCATNTTGNCAGGNTNGNAGAAGTGTTGTTTGGNTTCCATTCCTTCACCCAATCCTTGTGGATAGCGGTAGCAGCCGTAGAGCTGAGGTTGTTATCCGGAGCCATAAGAGTTGCGTAGCGGGCGTCGTAGACCTTGCCTCCGATCTGGTAGTCGAAGTTTAGAGTTACGTCAAACCATTTCAGTTGTGCTGTAGTGCTTATACCTCCAAACGCTTTAGGAAGGATGGAGCCGCATGTATAGCGAGAGGCCTTGGTAGTCTCGGTAGTGACATACTCCATTGATTTTACAGTACCAGGCTTTTCTGTAATCATCGAACCATTATCCTTGATAAGATTGGGGTCGTAATAGTATAGAGCCTCGCCCTTATCATTGACTCCGGCAAATGAATAGGTCATATAGTTGTAGAGCTCTCCTCCTTCTACGAACCAGTGGTTGCTGTCGTAGAATCCACCATAGTTTTCAGTCTTCTGCTTTGGCAGAGAGATGATCTTAGTCTTGTTGGTCGCTATATTTGCAGAGATGTTCCATTCGAAGTCCTTGGTGCGAATTGGAGTGCCAGTGAGTGAAATCTCAACACCAGTGTTGCGAATCGTACCCATATTGCCATAATAGCCACGAGAACCCATTGATTCTGGAATTGAAAGCCAGAAGAGAAGGTTGCTGGTATTCTTGTTGTATACGTCGATATTACCAAAGAGTCTGTTCTTAAAGAAGCCGAATTCAAGACCGGCGTTAAGGTTGGTGGTAGTCTCCCAAGTGATAGTCGGGTTGCCGAGCACACGGAATGTAGGAGAGACGGTAGTAGAGCTACTTGGGATAAGATTATAGTTGTCAGTCCAGTAATAGCTGCCGCTTAAGTTATCATTACCCTGCTGGCCGATACTGAATTTGACCTTCAAATAGTCGAGCCAATTCTTGGAAGACTCCATGAAATTTTCTTTCGACATCATCCATGCGGCGCCCACACTCCAGAAGTCGCCCCAGCGGTGAGCCTTCGCGAAGCGAGAGGATGCATCGCGGCGGTAGGAAGCTGATGCGTAGTATTTTTCTTTGAAATTATACTGTACGCTGCCAAACCATCCTTCTACATTGTAGCGTGCTTTATAAGAAGTGTTGGTCGTAAAGTTGTGATTGGCAAAAGCAAAGAGTTCGAGGATGTCGGGAGAGAAACCACCCTCTGCATATCCCTGCAGGAAGTTGTTGTCTACACGGTAGTATTCATGACCAGCAAGCACGTTGAGATAGTGGTCGCCAAAATACTTGTAGAAGGTCAAGGTCTGTGAGTTGTTGGTGCGCACAGAGTTTGTGTTGCTCTTGGCAAGTTTACCGTTGACGCTTGTGTTGAGAGTGTTGTAGACACTACCGTAATATGTATACTGATTCAGACCCCAGTTTACGTTGCTGAGGATATCGAGCTTGAGGTAGTCAGTAAAGTCAAAGGTAGCGTTGAGAGTGGCATTGAGAGCATTGCGTGTAGTCTGAGCAAGGTCAAGTGCCTGTGCACCGATTGCATTACCTGGAGAAGAGAACGGACGTGAACCATTGACATAAGTGCTGACACCGAAGTCGTATTTGGGATTTCCATTTGCATCCTTCTCTATATATGGAGTTCCTGGCTTACCGTCAACTTCGTCATATGTACGGACATACATTGGGAAAATAGGAGCTGCCATCGCTGTCCAGTAAAGGACGTTGCCTGCTCCATAGTTTTGACCGATATCCGAGTTTCCTTTTGTGGAAGAATGTGTATACTGCACGCGTGCGCCAAGCTTAAGCCACTTTTTTACTTGATATTCAGAACGAATCTGGGCAGTCACACGGTCAAAGTTGGATGGCTTAAGGATACCCTCCTCTCCGAGATAGCTGAGGCTGGCATAGAAAGTGGATTTCTCTGTACCTCCGTTTACGCTGAAGTTATATTCCTGACGGAAACCTGTCTGATAAGCGATATCATTGAAGTTGTCAGGGATAAGGTAGCGGTTTACTCCATTGAGCTGGTAATAGCGTCCGAGAGTGGCATTGGGATTGAGCTTACCGTTTAGGCCGATAAGGTTTTCACCTTCGGGCAGTGTATAGGCATTGTATTTCAGAAGGTCGAGCATCATCGAGTTTGATTTTGCATTTGCGGCCTCTGGAGTCATACCTTGCTGAAGGAAGTTGTAATTATATAGCTGTGCATAGAAAGCTTCGTAGTATTCACCCGGGTCAGTGATCACATCGTACTCCTGCACCGCGCGGGTATTTGCACCCCACTTTGCATTGACTTTCACTTCAGCCTCCTTGTTGGCTCCCTTCTTGGTTGTGATGATGACTACACCGGAAGCACCACGCGCACCGTAAAGTGCAGCCGAAGCAGCATCCTTAAGCACGGAGATAGAAGCGATGTCATCTTGAGAAATGTTGCTCAGACTTTCAGGATAAGGAGCACCATCTACAATGATGAGCGGTTGGGTATCAGAGTATATTGAGGAAATACCACGAATTGAGATGTCGCCGTTGCCTGAGCCAGGAGCACCGGTGCTGCTACGAAGCTGAAGACCTGGGACACTACCCACGAGAGCATCGGTTACGTTAGCAGTTGTTCTGCTCTTGAGGTCGTCTGCGTTCACTACTGAAGCAGAACCAGTAAATGCTTCCTTGGTAGTGGTGCCGAAAGCGACCACCATTACGTCATCGAGGGCGGTAGCAGTAGTGGAAAGTCTAACCACCATATTATCGGAAAGTTGCAATGTGGCAGGCTTATATCCCACATAAGAGAATTCTGCCTGATTGACATACTGCGGGACGATGAGTGTGAATTTGCCGTCGACGTCTGTGGCAGTACCTTGTCCTCCACCTATGGGCATGACAGTTGCTCCGATAAGCGGTTCNCCGTTGTCCGCATCGAGCACGGTGCCGTGATAAGTCGCAGTCTGGGCATAAGCGCTCCAGCTGCACATCATCAGCGTCACTAAAATAAGAAACAATTTTCTCATACTGTTATTATTTGATTGAATTAATTNATTTTCAACTCTANTATCAAATACAATATTCAATAATTTAGTAAAACTATATGGTTAATTTTAGTTGTTTTTTACCTGTTGTTTCTCTCTATACACGGAAGGACAGTACGGTTTTCACCGTACCCCTTTAACATAAAAACACATTTTAGTTAAAAAAGTTTTAAGTTTTATACTTTTTTCAATTATTTCCTTTAATTTTCTTAAAAATTTAAGGATTTAAATTCATTAAATTAAAAAATTGTTGCCAATTTGTTACTTGTTGGCCTATGGGAAAAGCGTCTTTCATAAGATTGTATAGATATTTGAAACAAATCTTACATTATGGACAAAATCAACAAAAAATTTAAAATCAAAGAGCCGGTAAGGCTCCGGGCTAAAAAACTCACCAACGGCAACCGCTCGCTCTACCTCGATACGTACTGCAAAGGGAAAAGAAGTTATGAGTTTCTCAAGCTATATCTGATTCCGGAAAGGACTGCGGCAGACAAAGCCGTAAATGAAGCTGTCTTGCGGGCAGCCAATGCAATCAAGGCCTCCAGAATCATTGCGATAGTCCATGGGAAGGCGGATATTAAGATCCAACGCTCCGAAACCACGATATCCGAATGGATAGAACTGATAATTGACAAAAAGAGGGATTTGCGGTCGAAGTCAAGCACCAACCTGATGAAAAGAGTCAGAAAGCATCTTAATATATATAAGGATGGAGCAAAACTCAAAGACGCTGACCGACTCTTTTGCATTGGTTTTGCTGACTATCTTCGCGGTGCAAGTGCACTTAATTCCAATAAACCGCTGGCTGCCTCAACTCAATACGAACTGCTCAATGCCCTCTCAATAATACTCAACGAGGCAGTGAGAGCGGATTTGATTCAGAAAAATCCCATGTGTATGCTGACGGCTAATGAGAGGATAAAGAATCCGGAATCCACGCGCGAATACCTTACGCCTGAGGAAGTAAGAAAAATAACCGTTATCTCCACTGACCATATAGCGGCAGCCAACGACGTAGCGGCATTCCTTTTCTGTTGCTTTTGCGGACTCAGGTATTCCGATGTCGTGGGATTGAAATGGAAAAACATCATTCATACAGATGATGGAATGGAACTTACCCTCACCATGAAAAAGACAAAACGCACTATTACAATTCCTCTCTCCCAGCAGGCATGTTCCTTTATGCCGAGCAGAGGGGATGCAGAAAAGAATGTATTTAAATTTCCACATTATGCAGTCACGCTAAGGCGCCTACGAAGAGTGGCATCAGAGGCTGGAATAAAAAAGAAAGTGACATTTCACGTCTCGCGCCATACATTTGCCACAATGATGCTGACTGCCGGGGCAGACCTCTACACCATCAGCAAGCTCGTAGGCCACACCGATGTCCGCACCACTCAGACCTACAGCAAGGTAGTCGATAAGAAAAAGCGCGAGGCCGTAGCCCTACTCGACAGCCTTTTCTGACGCTCTCTTTTTGTTACCCATCCGTTACCATGTTTGGTAGGGATGCACGGCTCGAGCGTCCGCCAATCTACTAATACTCAATCCACCACGCAACGGACGCACGAACCGTGCGTCCCTACTCGTTGTACCCCGCCATACTTAACCATATAGTTTTACTAAATTAATCAAAAATGAAAAGATTGCTATCACTTATGGCGATTATGACGGTCTTTGTGATGTCGACGCTCGCGCAGCGCACCATCACCGGACACGTTATCTCGGGTGAGGACAACCAACCCGTAATCGGCGCTTCTGTATTAGTGAAAGGAACTTCACTCGGTACGGCAACGGATCTTGAGGGTAACTTCATATTGAAGGATGTGCCTACCTCCGCCAAGACTCTCACGGTCTCTTACATCGGAATGGTGACTGAGGAAGTTGCCATCGCGGACAATCTCGTGATCAAATTGTGGAACTCTACCAACAATCTCGATGAGGTGGTTGTAGTTGGTTACGGTACCACAACTCGTGCCGCCTTTACCGGTGCCGCTTCAATTATGGACGGCGATGTAGTGGACCGCAAGAATGATGCCAACTTCGTAAAGTCGTTGGAAGGCAACGTGACTGGTATCCAATATAACAACTCTACATCAATGCCCGGTCAATACGGCTCCATCTATATCCGCGGTATGGGCTCCCTCTCAAGCAGCAGCCAGCCTCTCTACGTAATCGACGGTATGCCAGTTAACTCTGACTACGACGGTATGTCATCGACCTCCAACAACTACTTCGACCCGATGGCTGCCTACAACCCCAACGATATCGAGTCTATCACCGTCCTCAAGGATGCATCTGCAACTGCCATCTACGGTTCGCGTGCTGCTAACGGTGTGATTATCGTCAACACAAAGAAAGGAAAGGCCGGCAAGCTCAACGTCACGCTCGACGTCAAGCAAGGCTTCTCCAAAGTGGCAAACAACAACATGAAGTTTGCCAACGCAGCTCAGAGTATGAATCTGTTCGCAAATGGACTCGTCGCTCGTTATCCAACCAGCTATACTTACGACAGTGCATATGAATATCTGAAAGATTATTATTTCGAATGGGATGGCGAGACTGACACCGACTGGATGGACGTCATCTCCCGCACCGCGTACTATCAGGAATACAATGCTTCTGTAGCCGGCGCTACCGGCGACACCCATTACTACTTCTCTCTCGGCTATCTCGACACTGAGGGTATCATCGTAGGCTCTGACAACCAGCGTTATTCAGGTCGCGTAAACCTCGACACCAAATACAAATGGCTNTCNGGCGGTATCAACGCNCAGTATTCNTACANCAAGAACAACTCCTTCTCNCAGTCAACGGCNGGCACTATGTCAGCTCCTGTGACCGCAGCTATGTCTACCATGACTCCGTTCTACCCAGTGTATACTGCATACGGCACTGAGTATGAGAATGCCGACTACTACAACCCCCTCGCTCTCCAGGACCCGAAGCTTGGCGACCTTGATCAGGTGACCAACCAGACCATCAATGCCAATCCTTGGCTCCAGGTGAATCTTCCTTATGGCATCTACGTCAAGACTAACTTCGGTGTGAACGTTATGGACCAGCGCGAATACAGCTATTGGAGTGCAGTCTATAACCCCCAGGGTATTGATTACAATGGTCTTGGCCAGCAATACAACTCCAACTCAAGCACTCTCACTTGGACCAACCTTATCGGCTGGAACTACACATTCAACGAGAAGAACGTATTCGACGTAATGATCGCCCAGGAAATGCAGCGCTACAGTTACCGCTACGATTATTATTCGAAATACGATTTCCCATTTGCAGCTGACGGCATGCGCANTATGGCTACAGCCGGCGCCNACAATGGCTCAGAATATTANNNATCCTNCTCNCGCCTTGCTTCTTACTTCGGAAGTGCAAACTACTCTTACGACAGCCGCTACTATCTCTCGGCTTCATTCCGTCGCGACGGCAGCTCTGTATTCGGTCGCAACAAACGTTGGGGTAACTTCTGGTCGGTAGGTGCTAAATGGCGTCTCGGCCAGGAAGCATTCATGAAGGCTTATGACGTGATTAAGAATGCTGATATCCGTATCACTTACGGTACGGTCGGCAACCAGTCGCTTCCTTCTCTCTACGCGGCGCGTGGATACTACTCTGCTGGCTATAACTACGATCAGACTCCAGGTATGGTCCCCGCCAATATAGAGAATCCTGACTTGACTTGGGAGACTTCCAATAAATTTGATGTTGGTTTCGACCTTAATCTCTGGAACCGCCTCAACGTGACATTCGACTATTACAATGAAGTTACGTCTGATGCCCTCTATCAGGTGCCTCTGTCAATGACTACCGGTATGGCTACAAGATGGCAGAACATCGGTAAGATCCGCAACCGTGGTATCGAGCTTGGCCTTCGCGGAGTGGTATTCGCCAACAAGGATATGAGCGTAAGCCTTTTCGGCAACCTCACTTTCAACCAGAATAAAGTAATCAAG